>Ga0316208_1001668_pt1 | contig 20087 bp, 21 predicted proteins | sample 3monopyrite_MG_FD_204944 | JGI IMG/M metagenome (GOLD analysis project Ga0316208, IMG submission 204944) | Microbial mat bacterial communities from mineral coupon in-situ incubated in ocean water Damariscotta River, Maine, United States -... | ecosystem: Environmental > Aquatic > Marine >...
TTTTGGTAAGGGTTCCTGCGAACATGGGATAGTTCCTTCTTTGGGTTATCGGGACCTGACATCTTGCCAGACCATCCGAGATTGCTTGGTTGACCCCTCATGGGATCACAGAACAGAAAGCCTGCTTGTATCTTTAATGGTGCAGCGTTTCCTCGTTCGGGACGTCGCAAACTGGGTACGGAATTGCTAACTTGCCCAGGGGGGCCGGACCGAAAGCCTGAAGGTCACTTGGGACCGTTGGAAAGCTTGGTCGGCCCCTTTTCTATTGGACCGGTTCTGAACAGATGGAGGGGAGTCATTGATGTCCCGTATACAAGAAAAGAAACCCACCAAAAAAGCGGAAGAACTTGCTGTCATGGGCGTGGACGTCAGCAAGGATCAGCTGGACGCATATGTCCTTCAAAGCAACGAATGGCATAATGTTCCAAATAATCGAAAAGGCGTAGAGCTGCTGCTACGAATATGCCGTAAACATCAGATCGAACTATTGGTTCTGGAGGCGACAGGTCGTTATCACTGGCTTGCTCATCAGCAACTTCATGCAGCCGGCATCAATACCGCTGTTACTAATCCTGCACGAAGCCGAAACTTTGCGAGATCAATTGGCCGATTGGCAAAGACTGACAAAATAGATGCGCAAATGCTCGCGCGGTTCGGTGACGCCACGCGACCACCAACCTCAGTGCCTCCATCACCTCTAAATGCTCAAGTTACTGAAATGATTGTTGCTCGGAGACAGATTGTTGATGAGCTCACCATTCTCAAGCAACAGAAGTCACAGACCAAACTAGATCATGTTCGTGCGCAGATCGAAGAGCGGGTGCGCCTGTGCCGGCGGCACTGCAAAGACTTGGAAGAACAGACTTTGGCACTTATCGCGACTGACGCACAGATGGTCGAGAAGTACGACATTCTAACGTCCATCCCAGGCATTGGACCCACAATCGCCGCGACTTTAATCTGCGAGCTGGATGAACTTGGTCAAGCTAACTCCCGCCAGATCGCAGCGCTCGCCGGTGTCGCGCCAATCAATCGAGATTCAGGGCAGTTTCGCGGGCAACGCAGAATCGGAGGCGGCAGGAAACAGGTTCGAGATGTGGTTTACATGGCGGCGGTTGTCGCAATCCGTTGGAATAAGGAAATGATGCGCTTCTATGAAAGACTCAAGAACGCTGGAAAGCCGTTCAAAGTCGCAATCACCGCCGTCATGCGGAAACTGCTCATCTTAGCAAATACTCTAATTCGCGAAAATCGGCCTTGGTGCGAAGTCAGGCCTTGATTTTCAAGACAGATGCTTTCCTTTCAGCCCCGCCCACGGGTCAGAGCTGCCGTCCGAGCGGGAATGCCCCCGCGCCTCCGGGTGCTACGCCCCTCCCCTGCCCGTCTGGTCTTGATTGGCTGCCCGGATTTTCAACGCTGTCCTCCGATCGCGCGATGAAGAACTCCGCCTCTTTTCCGTTCAACCGTTGCCCGCTCCGGTCTGTCAGGCCGATGCAGCTACCATTCGGCACATAGGTGATCAGGTACTGACCGAGCCCGTCCTTGTGGACAATGTAGCTGGTATTGGCCCAATGCACGGTCTGCCCGGCATCGACGGCGGCCTTGATTTCATCGAGTGTCATGTGATCCTCCTTAAGAAGATTGGTGGGGAAACTACGCAAGAAGCCCGATCTTCCAACCGGGCTTCCATGCAGCATTCGTTTGGCTAACGGCCGAGAGCTGTCAGGCACCTTGCGTGGCTTGCGTCGCGCGCAACGCCATCCAATCCTTCAGGCCAAGAACCGTCCTTCCGGCGGCGACCTCGGAGGCCCAGGCAACCCTTGGGTCGCCGCAGGGCTCGGAGCCGACATGCCGGTCGATGTGGCCATTGGCCATCCATGCCTCGGGCTGGATCCGCCGCAGCCAGTCCGCCATGCTCGGGATGCGGCCCTGGCAGTCTTCACGGATATGCTGCTCGCCGATCCAGCGCACGGGGATGTCCCGACCTGTGCTATTTGTCAGGGTCAGGCCGAAGACACGTTCGGCCTCGAACAGGCCTTGGGCATGGTGGCGCATGGCTCGGTGCGTGAAGAGCGCGAGGTGCTCTTTCGAGGCATCGAACCAGTCATGTATGGACTGATAGTCAGACGGCACCCCGCCGAATTTCCGGGCAGAGCTTTCAGCATGATGAAGCGGATGGGCCATCTCAAAGTCCCTCGACATAGCTGTGCGAGCATTCGACATAGCGGTCCGCGTGATCGAGGCTGATGCTGTCTAGTGCTATGTCCCAGGTCAGCGTGCCGTAGCCGCCTTCGTTGTTCTCGAACCCCGGGTGATGGTGATAGGCGAGCGACCAGGAGAAGTCGCCAACCTTTGTGGCAAGCGGCTCCGGCAGGTTGACCTCTGCAGGCTGCACCGTCACATCCTCGACATTGCCGGAGTCGCCATAGCCTTCGTATTCGACAGCGACCTCGCTGATGCCAAGCGCACGTAGCTGCGCGAGCAGCTCCACTCTGGATGCCTTCAAGGTGGTTTCGCGCTCTACACGCCACTGAGCCGCCATTGCGGCATAGTCGATCTGGGGATTGGTCATGGGTCTGTCCTCTTATCTGAATTTGGGGGGGCCGGGCCTGGCATTGGTCAGCGCGCGCCCGGAAAGCGCAGATCGGCCAAATCCCGATCCACGCCGCCCGACCGGAAGCTCGCTTTGACTTTTCAGGCGGCTTGTTCTGACGTCATGCTGGCTTCCTGCCCCACGATCCGGGCCAGAATGCTTCCCGTGTCGATCCCGTCCCCATGCGGCAGGAACACCCGTAGCTGGAAGGCAATGATCTCGGTGAAACACCCCATGGCCTTGAGACCTTCAATCATGCCCCGATCCGCACCGCCCAGCTCGAGACGCATCTCGCCTGCGACCCGGCGACGGGTCAGGGTGAGACCCCGGCCCAGATCGACAGGTGCGGTGGTGCCGAGGGCGGCGGTCAGCATCTCTTGCGCTGTTTGCGGGTTGGACACGAGGAAGCGGGCGCGCAGCGCGGCCGCTCCTTCTTCGCTCAGCGTGCGCCCGATCATGGCGGCCGCCCCATCGGGCGCGACCCGGTAGATGCGCTCATTGGTGGTCGGAATATCCTTCCAGATCGGCAACAAGAGCCCGGTCAGCAGGTAGAGCTTGGTTGTGGTGGTTTTTGGCAGGGACGCTGCCTCGGCATCCCAAAGCCTTGCAAACTCGGGCCTTCCGATGTCTTCCCAGGCCGAAGACTCGAACCGCATCTCCTCCAGATAGCTCGACCCGTTTGGCCTCACCGCCTTGCGCATCAGCGTGACGATGTCCTCGTCATACATCTGCATGGGGCGCGCCGAGATGAGCGCCGCGCGACCGGAGGCGCGATTGACCATCGGCAGCTTGTCCGGATTGCGCGATATGGCCTCTTCGGCCCCAAGGACGTGGACCGGGTCGGTGACATCCAGCCCGATGATCCGCGTCACGGCGCCGGATTTCGGGCAGGTCCAGAGATCCTCTGTGGAGACCTGCTCGATCTTTTCGCCGCGCAGGGTTTCGACGCCGAGATCGAGCGTGCCCGCCGCGCGCGCGCGTTCGGTCTGATCAGCGATCCGGCGCATGAACTCGCCAAAGAGCGCGTTCTGCATGTGGATGGGAAGGGCAAGCACCCGATTCAGAAACCGCTGGATCGGGGGAAGTTCCTCGAGAAGCACACCGTCCTTGTCGATCAGTCGCAGGGCTGTCCAGTCGGTGAAGCTCTCGTAGCTCATCGCCTCGGCGCGCCCGGCGGCAAGATCGGCGAAATACCCACGCAGCGCCGCTCGCGCGATCGGGCTTTCGAGATTGTCCTCCTCCCGGAACATGCCCTGCGAGCCGGTCTCGCGCTGACCCTTGGTCAAGGCCCCCAGCTGGTCGAGGCGTTTGGCTATAGTCGAGGTGAAACGTTTTTCGCCATGCACATCCGAGGTGCAGACGCGGAAGAAGGGCGCGCTGACCTGAGCCGAGCGATGCGTGCGCCCGAGCCCCTGGATGGCCGCATCCGCGCGCCAGCCGGGCTCCAGAAGATAGTGCCGCCGCCGTTTCTGGTTCTTCGCCGTTTGCGCCGCGTGATAGGACCGGCCCGTACCGCCTGCATCGGAGAAAATAAGGATATCCTTCTCGCCGTCCATGAAGGCTTGGGTTTCGGATGAATTGCTGCTGGCGGCGCGTTTCTCGATGAAGAGGTGGCCATCCTCGGCCTTGAGGGGCCGGATGGACCGGCCCGTGACCTCTGCTACAGCCTCGTCGCCAAAGGCCCAGAGGATCTGATCGAGCGCCGAGGGGATCGGGGCCAGCGTCATCAACTCCATCATGGCCGCGTCACGCAGAGCGAGCGCCTCGCGCGAGACGACCAGCGCGCCAGTTTCATCGCGGAGCGGCTCGGCCACCATATTGCCATCGATCTCCACGAGCTTTTGAGCATGGATTGGGAAGGCCTGTTCGAGGTAGCCGAGAACATAGTCGCGCGGCGTCAAGGCACCCTCGACGAGTTCATCCTCGGGATCCATCGTCTCAAGTCGACGTTTCAGCAGGCTCTCACCCGTCGAGACCACCTGGATGACGCAAGCCTTGCCCGCCGCCAGATCGTCCTCGATGGCGCGGATAATGCTTGGAGCCTTCATGCCCATCAGGAGATGGTTGAAGAAGCGCTGTTTCGTGCTTTCGAAGCGGGACTTGGCCGAGGCGCGTGCGGCCGACGCATTGGTCTCGCCCGAGGCGTCGTTGACGCCGGTCGCCGTCAGCGCGGCTTCGAGATTGTGGTGGATCGTCCGAAACGCACCTGCATAGGCGTCGTAGATCTCTATCTGGGCGGGGGTGAGCGCGTGCTCGAGCACGTCATACTCCACGCCATCAAAGCTGAGGGCGCGGGCCGTGTAGAGGCCGAGCGTCTTGAGATCGCGGGCAACCACCTCCATGGCGGCGACACCGCCAGCTTCCATCGCCGACACAAAGCTCTCGCGGCTTGGGAAGGGGTATTCGGGGCCCTGCCCCCAGAGCCCCAGCCGCGCGGCATAGGCGAGGTTGTGCACGCTCGTGGCACCCGTGGCCGAGATGTAGAAGACGCGGGCGCGGGGTGCTGCCAGTTGCAGCCGCAGGCCCGCAAGGCCCTGCTGGGAGGGTTTGACCCCCCTGCCCTGTTCGGACCCGGCCGCGTTCTGCATGGCATGGGCCTCATCAAAAGCGAGGACGCCTTCGAAGTCTTCACCCATCCAGTCGAGAACCTGGCTCAGTCGCGTGGTACCGCATTTGCCCGCGGACCGCAGCGTGGCGTAGGTGACGAAGAGGATTCCGTCGCCCATCGGGACGGGCTGATCCGGTTTCCATTTGGAGAGCGGCTGGATGTCGGCAGGCGAGCCGCCGAGATCGGTCCAGTCGCGGATCGCGTCCTCGATAAGCGTGGCGGATTTGGAGACCCAGATCGCCTTCCTGCGCCCGGAAAGCCAGTTCACGAGAATGAGCCCCGCGCATTCGCGGCCCTTGCCGCAACCGGTGCCGTCGCCGAGGAAATAGCCAAGGCGATAGGCACGTGCATCCGGGTCATCATCGGCGCGCGTCAGCTTGGTCTGGTCGTCATCGATGGTAAACTGACCGGGCAGATCACGCCCATGGGCATCATGCGCCATGATGATGGTCTCGAGCTGCGCCTCGGAGAGATGTCCCTCCTCGATCAACCGTGTGGGCAGGCGCAAGTCATCACTGCCCGTGTTTGAGGGCATGGGCGGGGCAACCGAGGCCATGGCGATGCTTTCAACGAGCGGCGTGGGATGTTCCTGCGCACCCGCGATCTCGATCCGCTGCGGACGGTAGCGCGCATAGATGTCCGAGATCGGCGTGTTGTCGCGCGGGGTCTGAAGGCTTGTGAAGCTGAGCGGGACAACGGCATTGGCCCGGGGTTTGGAGGCGGCGACAGGCGCAGCGGCGGTCTTGCGCGGAGCAGAGGATGGAACGGTCGGCCGCCCGTTAGGGATCGCCGCTGCCTGTTGTACGGGGCGCATCTCGGTCCGGGTTGAGGCCACAGCATCAACATATGCCAAGGCTTCATCCAGATCCCGCACAGGGACGCGGATCATTTCGCCGTCCTCCTGCACCTTGTCGAAGACCATCAGCTGGGTTTCGACAGAGGTGCCGAGCTTGCGGTAGACCTGCCCTGGCATCGGCAACGCCAAGCGCGGCGTGAGCAAACCGCAGGCGCGGGACCAATACGCGGAATCGCGTTCGGGCGTGAATCCCGGCGGCATGATCGCCACCAGCCGCCCGCCGGGTGCCAGACGCTTTGCAGCCGCGATAAGATGTTTGGCGGCGATGTGCTTGTCTCGGGAGCGATCGACCGAGGAGGCGAAGGGCGGGTTCATCACCACGACGTCGGGTAGAACCGGCGTCTGCAGCAGATCGTCGATATGCTCACCGTCATGGCCCGTCACATCGCCACCAAAGACCGCGCGCAAAAGGCTCTGGCGAAAGGGGTCGATCTCGTTGAGCAAAAGCGTGGCACCAGCCTGGGCGGCGAAAGCGGCCAGTGCACCGGTGCCAGCCGAGGGCTCCAGAACGGTCTCGCCCTTGCGGATCGCCGCGGCCCGCAAAACCAGCGCCGCGAATGGCAGCGGCGTGGAAAACTGCTGCAGCCGGATCTGCTGCTCTGACCGGCGGGTTTCCGTCAGCAGCCGTGAGGCAAGCAGCCTTGCAGCGGCGATGTCACCTGCCGCGCCGTCCCCACGCAGCAGCACCTGAACAGCCGCGGCCTGCATCAGGTCATAGGCCATGCGCCAGTCCCAGGCACCGCCGGCATCGCTGCCATGGAACGTCTCGCGCATGATGCGCGCGAGCGCTGAGCTGCGCAGGGGTTGGAGGTCGACCTCCGCGCCGATCTTCGCGAGGACGGAGACGAGGTCAGGGTGGGGGATTGAGAGAGCCGGGTTTGCCGGTTTGGGCTTGGACATGGGGGTTTCCTTTGGATCAGGGTCTGAGTTCCAAAGGACAAAAAGCCCGCTTTCGCTTTTCAGGGTGACGGGGTCAGACCGCGCTGACCTCCAAGGCTTGGTCAGGTCTTGGGTTCGACCTGCCGCTTCGCATCAATCAATGCCTGTGCGGCCTGCATTACCTGAACCTGTGAAGTTCCGGCGCGTGCATCCTCCAGCGCGGCCTGCACCTTCGCGCGAAACCACGCGTCATACGAATTCGCTTCAGCGGCCACGGAAATGCTCCTCGAGCCCGATATCCAGCAGCTTGCCGAGGTCATCGGGCATGTCTGCAACGTGCACAGCAATTGGGAAACGGTGCCCCGTCAGGTCAGGCGCGCATTGCTCCTCTAGCCCGGGGTGCTGCCAATCCTTTTCCGCCTCAATCATTGTGCTTTCTCCGACCGTATTATCAGCCGATGCTACATCTTCCAGCGGGGCGTCGTAAACGATAATGCCAAAGGGTCACAGCAAGCTGGCCCACTTACCGATCGGGCGCCGCTTCAAGAGACGTCTCGAACCGCTTGTCCGCCGCCGCAGCTTCTTTCAAGAGCGCGTCGAAATTGTCAGGTGGATTTCCATCTTCCAGCATCCCTTTGAACGTCGCATAGGCATCCGTCTTGCTGCCGTAGGCGCGCAGGGTCTTATCGTCGTTCACCCAGGCCACCACGATGACCTTGGCATCGCTGTTGAAGCGGTAGAACAACCGATACTGCTGGAAGAATTTCGCCCGGAACCAGTGCTTGCGTTGATCGCCAAGTGTGCCGCCTTGCCGGAAGGCTGCGGCACCCGGATCTGCCGGTATGGCCTCGGTCACCAGCTTGAAGATGGCGGCCAGCCGTTTCGTGGAATTTTTCTTGCGCCATGTCTTTGGATCGCGTGCCTTACGCGCCTCGACTTCCTCGATCAGCCCTTCGAGCTGGTCCAGAAAGAGCGGATGCGCATAAATCGACCATCCGTTTACGACAAGGGGCGCTTGGGCGGGCACGCTATCGCCGGTCATTCATCCTCGAGCGGTAGCGGCGCATCGAGATCGACGTCAACGTCTCCGACCAGTGCTGCAAGACGGTCATGCAAAGCCCCATCGAACGCCCGAATGCGGTCCGGATGCGCCTTGATATCGGCCTCAACAAAATCGAGAAAAGCTCCGAGCACGGGATCATCCTCGTCGCTGCGCACGGGCTCGATATAGACCCTGCCACTCGGCTCGGTGCAGTAGCGAATCTGGTCGCCCTTGCCCAGCTTGAGCTGCTTGCGCACACCCGCCGGCACGGTCGTCTGATACCGATCCGTGAGTTTCGAGACATCTTGTGCGAGCGCTGTCATGGCAGTCTCCTGAAAGAAAAGGGTCTTTGCTGCCCGCGATAGGTAATGCATTTGCATTGCCTTGTCAAGACAAGCCGCAGGATCTGCTGTGGCCGGGCAGGTCGATGAACCGTCCGGCGCAGGACCTAATCTCGCCCCGCGAGATACTCCGCCAGCACCGGGCTAGCCGCACCTTTCGCGGAGCTGAGCAGCTCCGAGCCCGCGAGCGAGGCTTTCGACAGGCGTACGAGCCCGCCGGTTTCCTCGATACGGTAGCAGCGGCGTTTTTGCCGCCCCCGCCTGTAGTGCGTCGCGGTGACGATCTGGCAGGTGCTGCCATCGGTGAGCGTCACAGGGGCCGCGAGCCTGATCTTGTCGCCTTCCTCGTAGTCCGGGATCGAAGCCCAGTCCCGGCAGCGCTGACGCCAGTCCTGGGCGTAGCTGTCCGGGTCTTTCAGGTCGGAGAGGAGCTCGATCAGCCCAAGGGGAGCACGAGACTCGTTCGGGCCAGCACTTTCCTCCATGTCCTTGTAGCCCCAGCAGCCGTCATCGTATCGGGTGAGGAAGACAGCCCCGAACGTGATGGAGCCATCCGCATCGGTGACATAGGTCGTGTCTTCGACAGGAGTGCCGTCGAGATTGGTGACCTTTGCCGCCGCATACCAGGTGGAGCCGATCTTGCAGGCCTTGACCAGTTCGGTTTTGCGCGTGTCGCCCTCGAAGGTGCAGAGCCGGGCAATCTCCGCTTTCTCATCCGCGTAGGTCTGGACGCGGCCGTCGGTGTAGAAGAGCCATCCCATCTCAGAGTCCTTTCTCTCATTGGGGAAATTGTTGTCGCCAATGTCCCGAGAGGGCCGCAGGCCCGGCAGGGTACTGGCGATGCTTGTTTGAGAAAGGGCGCGTTATGCCGCCCTCCGGTCATCGATTTCCATCAGGGCATCGAGCGGCACGCGGTAGGGCTGCATGGCGTCGAAATCCTCGCAATTGCCGCAGTTCTGCACGATCGCGAAGGTGTCGCAGGCATCCTTGAGGATGACCCTGAAGGTGCCGCCGAGGCCCGAGGGCACGTCGTAGGTCCCGCCGATGAGATAGTCCGAGGCCCGGCGCACGAAGACGCGGATGCTGTGGCCATCGGTGGCGAGCCGGATCATGCCCTGCCCCCGATCGATGAGCACCTGCACGTCATCCAGGATGTCGGTGTAGAACTGGCCTGTCAGATCGCGAAACGCCATGCGGCGCTGCGCCATCCAGTCGGTATCCCGAAACGGGTTCATGCCATTGGCGAAAGCAAAGGACGGATCGGCCTGCTCGGTCGTGACGATGCGAGTGGTCGTGCCATCGATGCCGTTTGAGCGCAGATGCACGCCATTGCCGACGATGAGGATCAGGGCCGGCCTGTCCACGGGACCGTTCCAGTTGGGCAGGAAGGTTTTGCAGGCGCGCGCATGTGCGATTTGCGCCGCAACAGCGGACGCAGAGAACTTGAGAATAGCCATGAGGATGTCTTTCGGTTGGGTGTGGGAGGTCGACCCACGCGGGGAATGCCTCGCGCGGGCCGCGTGATGGCTCAGGCCGCTTGCGCGACCTCGCTCTCAGGCTCGGGATTTTCCGCAGTGGGCTCCGCCTCATCACAGGCGACACCGGCGGTCTGCATCATGGGCGGGCACCAGGCGGCCACGGCAGCGCGCTGCGCGTCCGTGAGCGTGGCGAAGGGCTCGGCGAAGAGCTTGTCGCAGAAGGCGACAATTTCCTTCTTGCTCGACGAGGCCAGCGTCACCGCCTCCTGGGTCAGACCCAGATCCTCGCCGAGGATCTTCAGGAGCCAAGCCTTCTTGAAGCGGTTGAAGAGCGCCGCGTTCGGCGTCCAGTGCGCGCGGATATCGGGCATGATCTCGATCTCGAAGTCATGCATCAGGCTGTCGCGCCGAGGATCCCGCGCGAAGCAGGACTGCGTTGTGCTGGCGGTCGCAAAGGCCACGAGCTTGGCCTTTTCGCCTGCTTCGAGCGCGCGAAACGCCGCGAACTGATCGGCAGGCGGGCGGGCGTCATCGAGCCACGAAAGGTCAAGCGCATCATGCGCCGCCGCCACCTGCTCGAGCGAGGTCTCGTCGATCTCGTCCATCTTGGCATGGCTGCGGTATTCCTTGCGGGCGTCGATCTTGATCGCCTGCGTGACGCTCATACCGCTGGCCAGTACGTCGCTCACCAGCTTGAAAAGCGTCAGATCGAGCGTGGCCTCCGGATGTAGCGCCATCGCGGCACCGAGCGCCATGGCCCGCTCGGTCTTGAGATCCTCGGCCAGCGAGGCCGGGTAGTTGATTTCGCCAGCGTCCGGGGCCTCCTGCCCGGTCGGGTTGGCCGACGAACCACGCGCGCCTTCCTCTTTCGCGGTGTCCTCCGGGCGGACGAGGCCCACATGGAGGGTCACCTGTCCACCCTGCCAAGACGCGATCACCCCAGACCGCGCCAAGTCCTCGGCGCTATAGGCCTCCTGCAGGTCGCGGGCTTCCTCTTCCAGTGCGTCCACGCGGTCGTAAAGCGCGTTGTAGGCACCGTCCTCGAGCCCCTCATCCTCCATCTCGAGCTGCAGTTTCTCGAGTTCGGCGGTGATCTCATCCACGCGCTTCTGGCTCGCCTCATCCGGCTCGATCGGGCTGGGATAGACTCGGCCATAGTCGGCCATGGTCGCGTAATCGTAGCGGACCACCGAATCGGCCCAGGCAAAGCCCAGCTTTATGCGGGCCTCCTCGGCGGCGGCCGCGAGCTTCTCGAGCAGGATGGTTTCGACCAGCGCAGCGTCTTCCAGCACCGAATGCTCTTCCAGGAGATCGGCTGCGATGGCCCCACCACGGGCCTCGTATTCCTCGCGCACGAAGGTACCGATGTCGTCGCTGACCTGCACCCCGCGCGATTTGAGCGCCTGACGGACGGTGTAGGCCTGCAAGTAGCTGTCTTCCTTGGTGAGCGCCTCGAAGACCTCGCGCTGCACTTCCTGGCTCGGATGCTCAGCAAAGGCCTTCATCGTGTCGAGTGTGATTGTCTTCGCGCGAGCCGCCGCGCGAATGTCGGGATGAATGAGACCGTAGCGCAGGCGGCCTTTCACGGCAGCGACTGTGGTGCCGAAGGTCCTGGCGATGGTCTCGGGGGTCTGGCCATCGACCTCCATCATCCGCGCGAAGGCCTCGAACTCGTCAATCGCGTTCATCGGGGCTTGCGTGATGTTCTCGGCGAGCGACAAGGCCGTGGTGACGTCGCAATCCTCTGGCACAAGGCGGCAGTCGATTTTGGTCTTCGTCGTGAAGCCCTTCGCGGCCTTGTCGGCGACCAGCTCGCTCAGCGCGGCATGGCGTCGGCCACCGGCGAGCACGGCAAATTTGCCGTCGAGCTTCTGGACGAGGAGCGGCTGGAGCAGGCCCAGCACAGCGATGCTCGCCTTCAGATGGGCGATGTTCTCGGGATCATAGGTTTCCGGCGAGTTGCTGCGCACATTGGCGGGGTGTGTTGTCAGATCGCCAATCGCGACGGTGAGAGGGGAAAAGCTTGTGGTCATGGGATATCCTTCCAGGTGGGTGAGGTGTGGCCCGCGCAAACACGCGTGACCAATCCCCGGGTTCAGGGATCACAACAACAAAAGGCCCGCTTTGCCTTTTTGAGGGGCAGCGGGCCTTCATTGTTTGAGGTGTAAGGTGTGGGGATGTCCCCTGCCCTTCTGTAATGGGGCATCGAGTCAAGCCTCGTAAAAGCAAACGAATACAACCCGAACCATAGCGCTCGATGGTTAGCGGGAAGAAATCAGTACAAAATCGGCATAAGAAAACCAACGATCACTAGCCCTCGGGACTGAATCGTCTTGACCAAAAATCAGCAGCAGCTTGGTTTCGTGGCTTACCAAAATTGGTTCCGTCGCAGGGATAATGCTTCTGTCCGTAGTCGGCGCAAGGGCCGCCACACTATACTTGTCCAATTGCAATTCCCGCGTGCCCATCTACCAGACGTACTCGAAACATGGTTTCGGTACTGGGCAGGGGTCGGCATCATCGGGAACAGCGTCCCTGCGAGGGACCTCGATAAGCCGGACTGTCAAGCGCGGCTAACTCCTGTCCTTAGGCTTCAAAACCAATTGGATATTTAGGCCAGTGCAACATCAGCGGGCATGTCCGGTTTGCGAGTGAAACGAAACTCCGTACTGTCCAGCCACATCCTGTGAAGAACCACGCCGATGCGACGCGCCAACCCAACCGTCGCGCGCTTTTTGCCCCGACGCTGCGCCACGCGAAGTGCCCACGCAGTCAGCCAATTGGGTCGTCCACGATTTAACATGATCGTTGCGGCCTGAACGAGAGCTGTGCGAAGGCTGGTATCCCCTGCCCGGGTGATTTGTCCAATAATGTCGCGCTCGCCCGACTGCGCACGCCGCGGCGTCAAACCAACCCACGGTCCCACGTCCTTGGATGAACGAAAACGCTCTGGATCGTCGATGGCTGCTTTGACCGTGAGCGCTACTACCGCTCCGACGCCTGGCATAGTCATCATCAATTGGCAGATAGAATCGGCCTTAGCATGGTCGCGGGTCAGCTTATCGAGTGCCGCCAGCTCGCTTCGCAACACCGCGCGCACCCTGAGTATCGGGTCTGCGGCCGCCTTCAACATGGGATTGTCCTCGACCAATTCGCCAACACGAAATTCAAAGTTCCCTCTGGAAACCTTGCCAATCTTCAGACCAAAATTACGCAGGATCCCGCGTATGGACAGCTCGAGATTGACGCAGGCCTGCTGGATCGATTTGCGCGCCGTCAATACTGCTCGCATTTCCTGCGCAGATACAGACTTACAATGAACCGGTCGAAACCACCCCATCTGGAGAAGCCTCGCAATACCGGCTGCATCACGGCGATCGGTCTTGATCGGCATGGCTTTCAGGGCACCTTTGACTTGGCGCGTCTCCATCAGCACGGTCTCGAAACCCGCCTCTGTCAGATGTCTATGTAGCCATTGCGAAAGTGGGCCAGCTTCCAAACCCACAGCAGCCACTTTGCCAGAAAGGCCGCGCATAAACTCGACCAGCGCTTCAGGCTCGCTCGCAACCGTCGCCTCTTTCACTTCTTTCCCGTGTGAATTCAGAACGCAAACCGCCGTACTTGCTAGAGATACGTCCAAACCAATAAATAACTCCATTTCCTTGTCCCTTCTAAATGTTCTCAGACTTAGGCACGCTTCGTCGCAATACCTCGTAAGCAAAATCCGTGTGCCTAGGGCAAAGACACCTCACCTCTGCGGTCACGACAAGCGAAACGTTGGAGATCCGGGCCAGCCCCATTACGGTATCTACCAGTCGCGCGCCAGCATGATGGTCAGCACGCGCATGGTGGTGGCAGGATTGTCCGGGGTCTCAGCCCCGTAGCGGAAATCCGAATCCGCCTCATAGAGATCGATCTTCCAGAACACGGTCTCGCCCCGGATCTCGATTGCCCCGAAATCGTGCCATCCTTCGGGATCATTCTCAGGCTCGAATGTATCGAACGCACCGGTGGCCTTCACCGCCTCGGCCATGAAGCCGTCACCGGCCTCCATAAGCGAGCGGGTGACATGCATGCGGCCCTGGATGGGCTGCGCGGGCGGCACTCCAAGGCACGCGAGCTTGCGAAACGCGTCGTTCTGCGCCGCGATCACACTCGGATCTGGCCGGTCTGGCTGGGGTTGAACGGTAATGGACATCGGGATCTCCTTTGAGAAGTTGAAACACCCTTCCCAAAGCCAGCTTTTTCTTTTCCGCTTGGCGGAAGGACCGAAGCAGAAGGTGCCCTACCCGAACAGCCCTTTGGGTCTGTAATTCGGGTTGGAGTTGGTTTCGATCCAGCCGCCTTGTTCTTTGATGCTCTCGAGCGCTGCCGAGAACGGATAAGCGCCCTCAGACTGGCTCCACCAATAGGCACCGCGCTTGAAGGTGATGATCTTGCGGCGGCCGTCTTCGAAGCAGGCCACCCGCAGTGTCCTGGGTTCCTTGCCTGACCTGCGAATCTCCGTTCTCCGTGGGGTCAAGCGGCCTCGGCGCTGCGCCCTGCCCTGCCCGCCTCCGATCTGGCGATCAGATAATCACAGGCGCGCTGCGCGTCCGCGGCGTGCTTGAAGATCGCTCCCTTGTCCGACCGAAGAACGCGCAATAATGCCGAGCTTTAGATTATGCCGCGCTCACGTCCGAAACTTCTTATTTCGTTGGGCTTTCGCCAATCTCAATCTGCATAAGACCGTCGTTAGAAACAGTGGTCATTCGTGATCCCAAACCTACAGATTTTCTGCGATGAGGCGAATGTCCGGTCCCAGTATTTGCGGGTGGCGAAATGACGCCCTCGTGAATGTGGCTTGCGCTGCTAGTGTCATCAGGCGCTTTGCACGGAGATATTTATGCCGCCTTCAGAACTGTTGACCCCTTTTCTCACTGCTACGGCGATATTCGCATTCACCCCCGGTCCGGGAATGCTTTACATGGCTGTTCAAACTATGGCACATGGCCCGCGTGCGGGATGGCTCAGCTCTTTCGCCTTCCATCTAGCTTCATACCTGCACATCTTTGCAGCAGCATTCGGGGTGACTATTCTTCTGGCAGCAGCGCCGGTTCTGTTGATTGTGCTAAAAATTGTTGGGGGCTGCTATTTGATTTGGATGGGCATCCGGTTGTGGAAACACCCAAAATCCGATGCCCAGACAGTGCAATCATCCAAAGCGAAGCCTTCCTGGCAGGCTTTTCGTGATAGCCTCACCGTCGAAATTCTGAACGCAAAGTCAGCGCTGTTCTATTTTGCATTCCTTCCCCAGTTCACGACTTCCGAAGCCGCTTTTCCGGTCTGGGTTCAAATTGTAACGCTCGGCGTCATTGCCAATGTTGCTTTCAGCCTTACAGACATAGTGTGCATCGTTTTAGCACGCCTCGTTGCCGCGCAAGCAACGGCGTCGGCTCGGCTTATGGCATGGGGGCGACGGATTGGGGGCACCATTCTTATCTCAATGGGCGCACGGATCGTAGCTGATACGCGATAGGTAAGCGGACATTCAGCTTCGCGCGGCGAAAGCCCGTCCTTGTCCGCAGCTTGAACCTCCAAATTCGTGCGCTGAGCGTCCGCATTCGTGATCTGCCATAAGTACATCCTTCAACCAAATGAAGGAAATACCTATGAAGAACGACACGCGATCAGATCACCCGACGAAGACAAGTCAGCACGCGGGCAACCATGCCGGTCGCTTTGCCTTACAAATCGAGGCTGATGGATACAGTCTCCGCTCCATCGCCAATTACAGGGCCACAGCCGATGCGCTTTGGGTAGCGATGCTGTCCGCAAATCTCGGTCCCGCTGACCTGACCGAAGATTGCATGGTCCGACTGACGGTGCCGATCATCGGCGCCGCGTCCGTGAAAGACAAAAAGCACTGTCGGTTCCGCATCAATCGGTTCAGGGATTTCCTGATTGAGAATGCGGGCGCACCGCCGCGTTCAGCGCCGCCCCTCGATATGTCTCCGAGGGCCTGCCTGAAGCGTGAATATGAAACCTACCTCCGTGTTCAGCGTGGCCTGTCGGAAGACAGCATCTACCACTGCCTACGCTTCTATGAGCGCTTCATGACTGCGAAGTTCGGCTCCGGTCTGGGCGACCTCAACACCATCAAGCCCGACGACATCACGGGGTTCATACTTTGGTTGCGAAAGGAGCAAAACGCGCCGCGTGACAAGACCGGCCCGTCGCATCTTCGCAACCTTTTCCAGTTCCTGTTCTGGAGCGGCAAAACGGAACGAAACTTGAGCAAATCTGTCCCAAAGGCGCGGCAACCGAAGCCAACAGGCATCCCAAGATACCTTGAACCAGACCAAGTCAATCGCCTGATAGACGTGGTTCGTGACCACAAGAAAACTGGCCGACGCAACCGTGCAATGCTGATGCTTATCGCCCGCTTGGGGCTTCGGGCACCGGAGGTCACGGCGGTAGAGTTGGACGATATCGATTGGCGTGCCGGTGAGATTTTAATCCGAGGCAAGAGACAGTTGCATGATCGGATGCCAATGCCCGCAGAGGTCGGCGAGGCGATTGTCGATTACATCAAGAATGAGCGCCGGGGTCCGGAACGCGCGCTGTTCGTCTCGGTGAAACCGCCGTTCAAGCGGTTTAAGGACGCTCAAATCCTTCGCTGGATATTGCGAGATGCCTATGAGGCGACCGGCATCAGCCCGCCACAAGCCTACATCGGCACGCACATTCTACGACACAGCCTTGCCACCGACATGTTGCGAAAGGGCGCATCACTCTCTGACATTGGGGACGTGCTACGTCACCGGTCTCCGTTGACAACGACGATTTATGCGCAGCACGATGTGGATGCTCTGCGCTCAATCTCGCGCCCGTGGCCAACTGCGGGGGACGTGCAATGAAGACGCTCTCACAACGGCTTGACGAATATTTGGCACTGCGCCGCGCGATGGGTTTTGACCTATCGTTTGATGAACGGGTCCTCCGAAAGTTCGCGACTTGCGGTGACGAAAATGGGCGTCATTTTGTCTCAACGGCCTTATTCCTCTACTGGAAAGAGAACTACGGCAGTGCGGATAACAACACGTGGTCTTGTCGGCTCGGCATGGTTCGCAGGTTTGCCTTCTGGCTTGCGGAACATGATGGCCAGACCGAGATCCCGTCCAGCCAGCTTGTAGCAGGCCGCTACCGTAGGCGTGCCCCTTACATATACGCACCCAAGCAGATTGCCGATATCGTCGCTGAGGCAGGTCGATTACCGTCGCCCTATGGCCTGAGGGCTGCAATGTGGCAAACCCTCTTCGGGTTGATCGCTGTGACAGGAATGCGGGTCAATGAAGCGTTGTCTTTGGAGCAGCATGATGTCGATTTGGAAAACGCTGTTCTGGTTGTTAGGAAAACCAAAAACGGAAAGGATCGACAGCTTCCAATCAACATGGATACCGCTACGCGGCTGGCATCCTATGCCAAATTGAGAGATCGGTTGATCGAACATCAGACGCGACGGTTCTTTATCAAAGAAGATGGCGAACCGGCTGGCGATTGCGGGGCGCGTTACAACTTTGCGAAAGTTAGCAGAAATATCGGGCTGCGGTCCCCTCAATCATTTAACCGCCACGGATATGGGCCCCGCATTCACGACCTGAGGCACAGCTTTGCCGTCCACACCATCCTGGATTGGTTCCGCGATGGCAGGGACATTGAATGCGAAATGTATAAGCTCAGCACGTATCTGGGGCATTCCGAACCAAAGCACACATTCTGGTACATTGAGGCCGTACCAGAACTCATGCAACTCGCCGCCGCGCGGGCCGAACAGCAGCTTTTGAAGGATGAATCATGATCGCGACTTATCCATTGCCAATTTATGTGCAGCGGTTCTTTACCGAGCGGCTTTTGACGCAAATGCAGGCAAGTCCAAATACGATTGCCAGCTATCGTGACACCTTCAGGCTTTTGCTCAAATACGCGCAAGCACAGACCAAACTGCCACCGACTGACCTGCATGTTGCACATATCGACGCCGACATCATCGGGCAGTTCTTGACCTTCTGCGAAGAAGAACGAGGCAACAGCGCAAGAAGCCGAAACACGCGCCTTGCCGCCATTCGCTCATTCTTCAAATATGTGGCGGGTTGTGAGCCTCAGTTGTTGCATCATTGCCAAAGGGTGTTGGCAATGCCGTCCAAACGTCACGAAAAACGTGTTGTGGACTTTTTGACACGCGATGAGATGGGGGCATTGTTAAAGGCACCCGACCGGTCGACTTGGTTCGGTCGGCGTGATCGCGTCCTGCTTCTCACCATGGCCCAGACAGGCTTGCGTGTGTCGGAGTTGATCAGTCTGCGTATTGCCGATGTCGAGCTGGGAACAGGCCCCCATCTCAGATGCATGGGCAAAGGCCGAAAAGAACGGGCGACACCGCTTCGGAAAGACAGTCAAAATGCATTGAAGACGTGGTTGGCCCAAACAGGTGCTACATCCGGCGATCCCCTGTTTGCGACGATCCGGGGCGCGCCTTTGAGCAGGGATGCGGTTGAGCGGATAGTTCGGAAACATGCAGCCACGGCGGCGCTGAACAGCTCGACGTTTAGATTGAAGCGCGTCACACCACATGTTCTGCGCCACACCGCAGCCATGCAACTTCTGCAAAGCGGTGTGGATCGCACCATCATCGCCCTTTGGCTGGGCCATGAATCCGTCGAAACTACTCAGGTCTATATCCACGCCGATATCGAGTTGAAGGAAAAGGCGATGGCTTTGACGAAACCCATCGACGCTCCAAAAGGCCGTTACCGACCGGGGGACGAACTTTTGTCGTTCCTCGAAGCCCTCTAGTTTATGCCGACTTGTCGCGCTGAAAAGCCCATTTTGCCAAAAGATTGATGGGTCAGCGCGGCATAATCTAAAGCTCGGCATTATGGGCTAGCTCATGGGCCCATACTCCATAAAAGGAACGGGGGTTCTCGAAGCGGGAGATTCCAGGCATGTAGACCCTGTCCACAGCAGGCATGTAGTAGGCTTCGCGACCCGTAAAGATTGTGGTGATGTCAATGGTATCAAAGAATTCCTGCATGTGCGGGATGGGCTGCGCAGGCGGATGATCTGGCACCGGACAAATATCTGGATGGAATGCCTCTGGCAGCCCGTCGATCTGATCGGCGTTGAACACGCGGTACGACTTCTGGAAACGAAAGACGCGGGCCGCTTCAGCGTCACCAGCATCGCTGTCTTGGGCATCGTCAGTCTGCGACCTGCTCTGCCCGTAGTAGACAACGACTGAGGATCTCTCGCCCTTTCGGATCTTGGCATCGAGCGAGTTCGCTTGGGGCACGGTCATCCAAAAGGGCGACGTGTAGCCCGCCATGACCGTACGCATGGTCAGCAAGAAGTTGTTCACGCCCTGATAGGGCTCGCTGTTGTGGCGCAACGGACACGCGCTGCCGCCAGCGGTCCACGGTTTGCGCCATGGGAGAACACCCCGTTCGATGATGCGAATGAGTTCATTGGTGATGGCTTCGGATGCGTCAAATTTGGACGTGCGGGATCGGGCCATGGCTGGCCTCCTTTCGTTTGGGTTGATTTGATTTGGAAGGTTGGGTTAGTCCGCGGAAATGATGCGCGGATCGTTGACGATACGAGCACCAAGGCGTTCGGCAGCGTCGAGATATGTCAGGAGCGATATACGGCTGGAGGACGTCCAAGGCTCTGGGTCGATCTGGCCGTCCATTGTGACCTTCGGCATGTTTGCAAAGGCGATGATGTCGCGGACGGGACGGCAGTCGATCAGAGGCGTTCCAAGCCGGACAGCCAAGCCGGCGAGCGGGAAGCGTTCAACGGGGGCATAGAGCGATACTGTTGTCAGCCCGAGGTGAAGAATGGTCCCTCCCCCACCGCAGCTGACATATGCGTTGGGGTTGTTGAGGGCGGCACGGAGATACCCAATATCACGGCTGATTGTTTGGCGTTCCAGCCGACAAGCCTCATCAAGGTCACCAGTTCTTCTAAGCTCTCGGTGTCGCCACCACGACCGCGCCTCTGCGCGCAGCACGCGCAATACTTCTGTTTGCATGGGAGGTTCCTTGTCAGGACAGACAGGCCGGAAACCGACCCGGACCGATCAGGAACACCCCACAAGGGTTCCATCAGACAGTCCCAAAACAAAAAAGGAAACTTCTGTAATGGGGCGGGTCATTGTCAAGGGTTTCAAGCAAGCCAAAAATTCCGGCGAGAATCTCTTTCTTCACCGGGTTTAAGACACAAAAACAAAAGCCAGCTTTTTCTTTTTTACTA
>Ga0316208_1001670_pt1 | contig 20066 bp, 18 predicted proteins | sample 3monopyrite_MG_FD_204944 | JGI IMG/M metagenome (GOLD analysis project Ga0316208, IMG submission 204944) | Microbial mat bacterial communities from mineral coupon in-situ incubated in ocean water Damariscotta River, Maine, United States -... | ecosystem: Environmental > Aquatic > Marine >...
TTTCGAATCGGAATGCCGGCGGCGTTTCGTTCGAGAGAGTCTGACAAGTTTGTTCCTTCCGACGGTCAATTCTTCATTGGTCACAAGTAGAGTCGTCGCCGGAGTCGCAAGACTTCGGTGATCCACTGCGGGAACGTACGCGGTAACCGCTTCCGCTCTCAAGCCGACGACCGGCGTGCTAAGGAAACGAGTTCGACATAACTTCACGATTTCAAATAGTAGGCTGGAACAAGCTCCGCGCAGTTCCGGCAGTACGGCAATGCTGAAATGCCGGAACTGCGTGGAGCTTGTTCCAGCCTACGACTCACCATGACTCGATTTTCGGGAAGTTATTCTCGACACATTCCTATGCGACACAGCGGCCAATTTCTCCGACCCAACTCCAAATGTTAAGGCAGGTTGACTCAAGCGAGTCTACCGGTTGTGCCGATTATTCTGTCAGGCTGCGAATGTGCGGAGCGCTTTGCGCTTCCCTCGTTTTCTGTGGTGGCCAGCCGAACGAAGCGTTCGCTCGGTAAACGCAATGGGAATAAGGAGTTCTGAAATGCGACGTCTTCTGCAAACCGGAGCGGTGTCGGCAGTCCTGCTGGCTTTTTCGCAGGTTGTTCCCGTTTCGCTTTCCGCTGGCGTTTTCTGCAATCATGGACTCTTCGGCTGCCGGACGTGCAATCCGTGCCGGAGCTGCCAGGTCAATCCGTGCCGCTGCCAGGCTCTGCCACCGCAGCCGCAATTCACGATGCACCCACAGGTTCAGACAACTCCGGTCGTGACCTACAAAGACGTCACGCGGACCGAGTACCGCATGCAGGCTCAGACCGTGACCGTTCCCGTGACGACTCAGCAGACCGTCACCGTCGACGAGGGCGGCTGGCAGAAGGTCTGGGTGCCCAGAATGGTGCAGAAGCAGGTTCCGACCACGACTTACCAGCAGCAGACCGTCTACAACCAGGTGCCGTTTCAAGTTTCTCAGCGAGTGCCGCAGGTCACTTATCAGCAGACCACGACAATGGTACCCCGAGTCACCGGCCGCGTTTCGTCTGGCTGCAACGCTTGCGGAACAGGCAACACGTGGACGTCCCATGCCCCCAACCACGCGGGCATCGTTGGATCGCCCGTAGTCACCGGTTCTTCTCCGGTTGTTCTGGGGCCGACTGTTGGAGCACCCTACGCCTCAAATCCGATCACGATTGGCGGCCCGGTAGCCATCCCAATGACGACTCGATCCGGCCCGGTTCAGCTTGGTCGAGAACTTCAGCCGCTGAATTCAACTGGTTCATCAGGAGCAGCACCTTCCGCAATCGGTCCAGTTCCAAACCCATCATCCCTGGAAATCCCTCAGACTTCGAACTCGGGCGAATGGACGCCGGTTCTGGCGGCAACTCCTGAACCATCTCGACAGACACGAACAAGCGCTCCTCGCACCGCGGCAGCGTCGGGAATGTTCGTTCCGGCCCCGTCCGCAGCCAGCGTCTGGCGAACCCGAGTCCGCTAACCGTCCACCGAAAGGCAAAAGTGTGCCACTGGCTCCGCCAGTGCTTTGAATACTTATCCGGTCAGGAAAAATTCAGCACTGGCAGAGCCAGTGGCACACAAGAACTACCTCAGTTCGTTCATTGAAAACACCACTTCGAACTGATCTTGCCGCTTTTTCGACAATTCCGAGACACTTCCCACACTCACCGCATCCCTCGCGGCGGCCGCATGGCCGAGATCAAATCCACCTCTGACTCCGCTTCCTGCGAGAGTCGTCCGTCAAGAATCCATCCACCACCTACCCACCGAGGTTTCAGCAATGACTCTACGCCATCGATCCGGCGTGTCAGCGCGCCGGTATCAACTCGCTGCAATCTGCACACTGCTTTGCGCCTGCTTCATCGCCTGGGGCTGCCAGACGACTCCGGTCAGCGGTCGCCGCAAGCTCGCTTTGTTCACGCCTGAGCCAAAGGAAATCAAACTTGGCGAAGAGGCCTACGAACAGATTCTGAGCAAAGAACAGCCTTCGAAGAATCAGCAATACATCGAAGTCGTTAATCGAGTCGGCAAGCGCATCGCCGCCGTCTCGGGCCGAGACGATTTCGACTGGGAATTCAGAGTCATTGCCTCAGACCAGCAAAATGCGTTCGCCCTGCCGGGCGGAAAGGTCGCCGTCCACGAAGGCATCATTCCGGTTTGTCAGTCAGAAGCCGGACTGGCGGTAGTGATGTCACACGAAATTGCGCATGCACTTGCCCGCCACGGCGGAGAGCGGATGCAGGACCAAACGATCCAGAACCTCGGCGGAAAAGGCATCGATTTTGTGGGTAAATGGTTCCTCGAAGAAGAATACGACAAGCATCAGGAACTTGTACTTACCGCTTACGGGGTAGGGTCGAAGTATGTCCGTACGCTGCCTTACAGCCGTATGCACGAAACCGAAGCCGACCTGATCGGCATTAAGTTGATGGCTGAAGCTGGCTACGACCCCAGCGAAGCTCCTCTGTTCTGGGAACGTTTCTCCGCAGCGAAGAGTGGCGACGCCCCAATGGAATTTCTCTCCACGCATCCGTCTGATGCTCGCCGAGCAGCAGACCTCCGTGGGAGCCTTCCGGACGCTTTGAAAATCTACAACGAAGCACCGCAGCAGTTCGGCCTGGGCGATCGACTGATGGTTGTCGAGTCGACGAATGTGGAGTTGCCGCTGGTCTCGAACACCGTCATCCGTTGATTGAATGTCGTAGGTCAGGCTTAAGCCTGACGAAGTCCTGCTTCACTTAAAACACTCGCGCAATCTTCTAAGGAACGTGTCGTGAATAAGTTCCCGAAATGATCAGAAGAATCTAACCACAGAGGCTCAGAGACACAGAGAAAAACACTCCTGTCAAACTCTGTGCCTCTGTGCCTCTGTGGTTAAAATCGGGAAGTTGTTCTCGACACGTTCCTAAGCAATTCGAATCAACAGACTCCGTCAGGCAAAGCCTGACCTACGGAGACGTGACATGTTTTTCCTTCGCCCGATTCGCTTCTTCTTCAAAGCTCTGATCACGGACAACACTCCGAGTCAGATGGCACTTGGGTTTGCACTCGGAGTCGTCATCGGCCTCGTGCCGAAGGGCAACATGATCGCGATCAGTCTGATGATCGTCCTCAGCGCCATTCGGGTGAACCTTGGCATGGGGATGCTGGCCGCGTTCGCATTCTCGTGGGCGGGCGTCGTGTTGGATCCTTTCACGCATCGCATCGGCAATGCTCTGCTGACCACAGACCAGCTCGTCCCCTTCTGGACCGAACTCTACAACCAGCCGATGGCTCCGTGGACGAAGTTCAACAACACGATCGTGCTCGGCAGCTTCGTACTGGGCATGACGTTGCTGGTCCCGATTTTTCTGATCGCCAAACCCATCTTCGGTAAGTACACACCGGACTGGTCCGAGCGTCTGCAGAAGTTCAAGCTGGTTCAACTGCTGCACGGAACCGAACTCTCATCACGGCTGAACTGATCGCGGCCTCCTGAAGCGACGCCGCACTTTGCGGAAAGGATACTCCATGCCTAAGCAGCCACCGCAAACCGACCCAGCGCACGACATGCTGATCAACGGCGTGGGTGAGATTGCCGATTCTCTCGCCGGAGCCGCTGCGGAAACTCCGAGTGTCGCTGACATGATGGCGAACCCAGCCGGCGCGCTCGCAGCCGCAGCCGTGAATTCTGTTGCCGAAGAACTCGTCGACACCAAAACCGATGACCGTGCCACGGTTGATCGTGCGAAGGCCTCGGAGTCGGAACCCGTCGACGATGCAGACTCATCAGAAGACGACAGGAAAAAGAAGAAGCAAAAGAAACAACCCGGCCTGGGGCCTCGGTGGAGTTACATCCTGACGCGAGGGATCGTCGTCGCGTCAGTTTGGGCATTCTTCACATTTGCCTTCGATCCGATTCTGCGTTACTCGGCAATCACCGCTGGCCAGCAGGCTGTTGGTGCGAAGGTCGAAATCGCGACCCTGCAAACGTCATTCTTCCCTCCGAAAATCTCGGTCACCAACGTCGCAGCCGCCAACCGAAACAAGCCGGGCACGAACATCCTCGAATTCGAATCGTTGAACGGCGACGTCGACGGCCTCGCCTTAATGCACGGCTCGTATGTTCTCGATAAAGCAGTCGTCAACGGCCTGACCTGGAACACTCCGCGAGACGACGACGGCCTGCTGCCGGACTCGCCTGTTCCGGAAGAATCTGAAGGCCCCGGCTTCGGAGGCCAACTCGAAAAGTACGGCAAGGAATGGGCCAGCGACATTTTCGATCGAGCAAAACTGGAGTACGACCCGCGAAATCTGGAATCCGTTCGGCTGGCTCAGCAACTGGAAGTCGAATGGAAAACCGATTTTGACGGTCTGGAAGCTCGAATCAAAAACGTCGACGCCGCCGGGCGACAACTGAAGCAACTGGCCGACCAGATCAAGAAGATGAGACTGGATCAACAAATCGAGGCGGTCAACAAGTTACGCTTCGATGGCCCGCGACTTCTGCAAGAAGTCAAAGAAATCCGAGTCGCCCTGCAAGTGCTCCCTGACAAGGCCAAAGGCGATCTGGGTGATCTCGACGAAGCTCGTAAACGGGATCAGGCTGAGATCAAACGCAAGGTCGAAGAACTCGTTCTTGACGGCGACAAGCTTTCCGAATTTCTGCTCGGCCCGACGGTACATCATCGAATCCGCAATTCGCTGGCATGGCTGGATTGGGGCAGTAAACAAGCCAGCAAATTCTCGAATGCTCCGAAACCGGAACGCCAGCGCGGCGACGATATTTTCTTCCCACTTGCTAACCCTCTGCCAAAACACCTGGCCCGCCTGATCGAAGTTAATGGCGAAGGCAAGATTGGCGGAGATCAGATGGCGGTGCAGGGAACGATCGTCGACGTCAGCTCCGACCCGCAGCTCTACGGAAAACCGACCGTCGTCCGCATGAGTGGCAAAGGCGAGGCCGACGTGCAGATGAAAGCCGAACTCGACCGCACGCAGGACATTCCCAAAAACATTCTGGACGTCGCGTATATTCTCGACCAGGCAACGACCGGCAAACTCGGCGACGATGACTCACTGGCTGTCGAAGTCCGAGCGGGCAGCACTCGCTGGAACGTTCATCTCGAAACTGTCGGAGAAAAGCTGACCGGTACGGTCGTGATGCTTCAGGCTCCGGTTCTGCTGATTCCGGAGATGAAGGCCGACGATGAAACCCTTGGGCGCCTGATCGCGGCATCCATGAAAAACATTGAACGTATCGACGCGACGGTCGAGCTGTCCGGCACGATCAAGAAACCAAGACTCAAGCTGAAAACGAACCTTGGAGAGGCAATCTCCAACGGCGTCAAGCAGGGCTTTGGCCGCGAAATCTCAGCTCAGAAAGACGCTCTGATCGCGAAGGTCGACGCTCAGGTAAAGGAGAAGCAGGACGGACTGGTCGGTATGTTCCTGGGCAGGCGCGACAGCATTACCGAACAGCTTAACCTGCGAGAATCGGTGATTCAGGACCTGATCCCCAAAGTCGCCGACCGGCAACTTGATCCAACCAGCCTGTTCAAACGAGTTCTACGATAAGCCGCCAATTATCAAGTTTTGGGCGAGCGGTGGCCGTCAGGCCACTGATCAGCATCTACGCCAGCAGGCTTTCGATCGGGAAGCAGTCGTCGTGCGCGATCGGAAGCGGCTGGCCGCCGTTGTCGTATGCCATCATTTCTTCCGGCACGTCCAGCGCCTTGAACCAGGTGTGGAACAGGTGCCCGATGTCGTACTCCTCGTCGGCGACGAAGGTGCCTTTGTCGTTCGTCTTGCCAACGGTCAATCCGCGTTTGAGTCCGGCACCGGCCATGCCGACGGACCATGCTTCCGGCCAGTGATCGCGGCCGACGTGCGAGTTGATTTTCGGCGTGCGACCGAACTCGCTCATCGCGATGACCAGGACGTTGTCGAGCATTCCTCGATCGTCGAGGTCCTCAATCAACGCGGCAAACGGCTGGTCAAACTTGCGAACCAGGCTGTAGCTGGCGTTGAAGTTGTCGCCGTGGCTGTCCCAGTGGTACGAGTTCACTTTGACGAAGCGGGCACCTTCTTCAAGCATTCGCCGGCCGAGCAGCATGTGCCGGCCCAGGTCGTGTGTTCCGTAGCGTTCGACGTCGCGTGGGTCGAGCTTCGATTCGTCGAACAGGTGCGTCCGGTCCATCAGTTTCTGAGCGACGTCAAAAACGTAAGAACTGGCGTCGGCAGTTTCAGGGCGTCGCGTGGCTCGATAATTCTGGTTCAGCTTTTCGCGAAGTTCGTTGCGAACTTTGTCACGTTCGGCGGTGACGTCAGCGTGCCTCAGCATGTTCTCGGGAGGTTGCCCGTCGCCGAATGCCAGCGCTCCGTACCTCGGTCCCAGAAATCCAGCATCCGTCGTTTTGAAACCGCCGCTGTACGGCTTGATCCAGACGTACGGCGGAAGCCCCGACGACGTCGGTCCTAACAACTTCGCGACGGCCGAACCAAAGTACGGATACACAACGCCACGATTCTTCGGGTCGCCTCGGTTGATCCGAGCAACTCCGGCCGAATGGCTGTTGTCCTGCGTGTGAACGCTGCGAAGGACGGCCAAGTGGTGCGCGACCTTCGCGGACTTCGGCATCAACTCCGAGAACTGAATCCCAGGCACTGAAGTTTCGATCGATCGAAACGGCCCTCCGAACTGCGTGTTCGGTTTTGGATCCCAGCTTTCGAGCTGACTCATTCCCCCGTCGAGCCAGACGAACAGAACCTGCTTGTCGTTCTTCGCGACTTCCTCAGCAACGGCCGGACCAAGCAACCCACCCAAAGCAGCCGTGCCTGCTGCACCGGCAGCGGCGCTTCCAAGTAGTCGCCGCCGTGAAAAGCGATGTTCGTGAGGTGTGCAGAGTGATGATTCAAACATAAGTCGGCTCGCGCAGAATGACACCGAGAAACCGCCGCCCATGATAACAGCAGCGGCGCCAGCCTCACGTCAACTTCCCGACGCCTGCCGAGCTGCCAGTGCCGCTCGCCGTTTGGCGGCCATGCGTTTGACGACTTCGTCAACAATGACACCCACGAGGATCACGATCCCGATAATCGCAAACTCAAGAGTGGTGTCCATCCCAAGCAGATTGATGGAGTTCCTGATCAGAGGCAAGATTGCTGCGCCAATCAACACTCCGAAAATCGAGCCTTGGCCACCTCGCAGACTGCAGCCACCCAACACCGCCGCCGCGATGGCGTAAAGTTCGTAGAAGCTGCCGAAGTTGTCTGGTTGAACCGACTCTTGATACCCCGCAAACATTACACCACCAAAACCTGCGACAACCGAGCAAATCACATAGGCCAAGACCATCATTTTGCGAGTATCAATTCCGCTGTATCTGGCCCCTTCCTCATTGTTTCCAAGGGCCAGCAGATACCTTCCATAGATTGTCTTGTTCAGGAACACCGCGGCAACGACACCCAGCGAGACAACAATCAAACATGGTACGGGCAAGTCGAAGGTTCCGAAGAGATGGATCTTTCCGTTGGCAAGCCACAACAGACTTTCAAACTTCCCCTGAAATCCTTGTGTGGCATCTCCCGTGGTCCAGCGGGCGGCACCACGATAAATCAGCAACCCGCACAGAGTCACAACAAACGGCTGAAGTTTGAGCCGAGTGATCAACAAACCGTGCGACAAACCGATGACAGCTGATAGCACTGCGACCGTCGACAATGTCAAGAAAAGTGACCACTCCTTCTCGATGAGCAGGAATGGAACCAGTGTGCCGACGAGTCCGATCACAGAACCGATAGACAGGTCGATCCCCCCGGTCACGATGACGAAGCTGACACCGATACCAATAATGCCGTAAAGCGACGCACGAGTAATCAAGTTTTCAAGGTTATACGATTTGATAAAATCCGGATTGGCGAACGCGGTCGCGATAAACACAACCAGAAACAAGCCAAGAATGCCGAGGTTCTTTTTCATCGATATTTCATTAATGCTTAGATCAGGACTGAGGTTGTTGACCACGGAACACACGGAATTACACGGAAAGAAATCTGTCGTCCATAAAGCCGTCCGTGTAATTCCGTGCCTTCCGTAGTTCTAGTTTCCGAACATTGCTTCACGCGACTGCTTCTTCAACCACGTTGCCCGTTGCCAGTTGCATGACGGATTCTTCGTTGAGTTGTTCTCGATTCAGCTGGCCAGCGATCCTTCCCTCGTGCATGACCAGTGTCTGATCGGACATGCCCAGAATTTCTTCCATCTCGCTGCTGACAAACAGGATGGCAATGCCCTTGTCTGCCAACTCTTCCATCAGACGGTAGATTTCCTGCTTTGCTCCGACATCGATCCCGCGAGTTGGCTCGTCGAGTAGCAGCACTTTCGGTTGCAGCGACAACCACTTTCCAAGCACAACCTTCTGCTGGTTGCCGCCGGAAAGGAACTGCGCGATCTGTTGTTCGTTGGGAGTCTTGACCCGCAACTTGCTGATCATCTCGTTCGTGTCTGCGCCTTCCTGCCGCGAGTTCAGGAAACCGAACTTCTTCTGATGCCGCTTCAAGCCGGCCAGTCCGACGTTTGTGCGGACGGTCATTTCAAGCACAAGCCCCTGTAGTTTTCGATCTTCGGGGACCAGAGCCAGCCCGGCTTGGATGGCGTCGATCGGGCTGTTGATCTGAACTGGTTTCCCTTCGACCTCGATTGTTCCCGATACAGCTGGCTCGACTCCGAAGAGGACCTGCAGAGTCTCAGTCCGGCCAGCGCCGACCAACCCGGCAATGCCGACAATTTCGCCGGATCGGATCGCAAAGTTCAGCTTGTGGCCAGGATTTGCTGGAGTCACCAGGTCCTTGATCTCAAGAGCGACTTTACCTGGCGAGTGTGACTTTTTGACGTAGAATTGCGAAACGTCCCGGCCAACCATCAGTTGGACCATGCGATCGTGATTGATTTCGTCGCGGCCAAGATCGCCAGCGTTCTCTCCATCCCGAAAAACGGTCACGCGATCAGCCAGTTCTTTGATTTCACCCAGGCGGTGCGAAATGTAGATAACGCTGACGCCTTTGCTGCGCAGTTCTTTGACGACTTTGAAAAGCGTCTCAGCTTCGTGTGCGGACAGGCTGGACGTTGGCTCGTCCATGATCAAGACGCGGGCGTTTACTGACAGCGCCCGCGCGATCTCCACGAGCTGTTGCTGGCCGATCGGCAGTCGCTCAACGATCGTATCGGGAGACACCTTCAGGCCGACTCTCGCCAGTAAGTTTCGTGAGTCTTCGCGAATTTTCGCTTTGTCAATCAGTCCGTTCTTCGTCGGCTCTCTGCCAAGAAAAATGTTGGCTCCAACGTCAAGGTTGTCGGACAGGTTGAGTTCCTGATGGATCAAAGCGATGCCATGCTTGAGAGCCGTCTGCACTGAGTCAATCCGAACAGACTTGCCGTCGAGCAGAAGCTGACCGGAGTCCGGCTCCTGGATGCCGGCCAGAATCTTCATCAGCGTGCTCTTGCCGGCGCCGTTTTCGCCGATCAGTGCCAGGACTTCGTTGTGTCCGAGCGTCAAGTTCACGTGGCTCAACGCGATGACACCCGGAAATCCTTTGGTGACGTCACGGACCTCAAGCAGCGGATGTTGTGGAGACTCAGTCATGGATCGTCGTACTCAATGTCGAAACTGAAGCAAAAACGGCGACGCGAAATCGTCGCGCCGCCGAGTTCGTCATCTCGATTATTACCGCCCAGCAAGGCTGGTTTGCTGCCTACCCCGGAACTCAACTTGAATTCGCGAAAACATGTGATCAAGGCACACGATTTGTCGCAAAGAAATTCTCAATCGCGGTCGGTTCGGCATCCATGTCGCTCTGCGCCAGCAGGATTCGGATCAAACATTCAATCCCCGAAGAGCGGCTCCGTCCGCAGCAAACGCTAATTCACAATACGATGGTGGCAGCAGTTTGTAAAGTACGCTTACAAACTACGGAGACCATGCCGCAGGGTGGGCATCGCGGCATCGCCCACCAAATCTCTGCTTACTCAGTCGCTGCTTCGGCGGACTCGGCAGGTGCATCCTCACGCTCAGCTTCCCCTTCGGAAGTCTCGGCCTCTGCTTCGGATTCGGCTGGTTCTTCAGAATCTGCGTCCTCAGCAGCTGGAGCTTCCTTGGCGGTCAGGCGTTTCAACTCAGCCCAGAATTCTCCGACATTGTCTTTCCGAATGTTCCGAGCGGGAATTTTGATCACTCCGCCTTCGGGAATTACAGACTTATCGCCGCGAGCAAGCGCTGCGAGAATTTCGACCGACTTGTGACCGTACATGTAAGGGTTCTGCACTGTCGTGCCATAAATTTCCCCGTCGACAATTCCCTGAAGACACGGCCCTTCTTCATCGAAACCAACGATCTTGATCTCGCCGACTTTTCCGGCCTCACGCACAGCATCCAGAATCTTTGGAGGGTTGTAGGCAAATAATCCAACCATGCATCCGAGGTCAGGATACTTGGCAATCGCGTCCTGAGCCTGCTCCTTGGCCACCGAAAAGTCGAACTGGTCCGTCCGAGTATCCAGTACGGTGTATTTATCCCCAGCCTGTTCGCCGTCATTCGGATCGTCGTATCGATTCGGATCAACCGTTCGATCCAGCAGTTCGTCGATGACTCCCTGCCGACGATCTCGAGCATTGGACTGGCCAAGTCGGCCAACGAAAATCATGACGCTTCCGCCTTCGGGCATCGCTTCTTTCACAAGTTGTCCGCACATTCGACCGGCGGAATAGTTGTCCATTCCGACGTAGCAAAGACGTTTACTGTCGGGAGCGTCCGAGTCATGCGTGATGAGATTCGTATTCGCAGCAATTTCATCCAGAAGTGTCCCCTGATTCTTAGAGTCAACAGGACTAATAGCGATTCCTTCGATGCCCTGTGCCAGCAAGTCCTGGCACATTCTTTTCTGATCGCCAACACCGTCTTTTCCAGGCTTCATCACCGTAACGTCTGCGTCGAATTCCTTGGCCGCATCGTTGGCTCCCTTTTCAGCAATTACCCAGAACGAGGCGATGCCGTTCGTGACATAGGCAACTTTCGGCGCGTCAGCGCTGATCGTTGTTTCATCACCACCGCCAGCCCCACCAGTCGAGCCGGGGTCAGATGAATTTGAGCAGCCATAGAATGTCAGCGACATCGCCGCCAGAAGTGCAATCAGTGAGAGGTTCTTCATCAGACAGTGGCTCCGGAAATGGCAGCATGCGTAGCGGCCGGGTTGAATCGTGCGGCGAGGCGTGGTGAGCCTCGATTACCAGTCGATCAAGGGGAAATGATCGGTCACCTTAATTCTCGCTGAAGCATAAATCAACGAGCGGAACAGCCTCAGGCTCCAGCCTTCGACCAGAGCAATGCCAGACATCCCAGCCCGTAAAACGAGTACTCAACGTCGGCCTGGTCGTCCCAGGCGGCTCCTCGGAATCCGCCGGTCGGAAACTCCAGCTCGTGAGCGATGAACCGCTCGATCATGGCCTCGCTGGCCAGATTCGTGATGCTCAAATCCTGAACTGTCAGCAGGCCGGTGAATGTCGACAGACCATCCGCGAACGCGATCCGCTTGTTGGCCTGAAACCCGCCTTCGGAAGTCCACGTTTCCTTCAGGAAGTCTCGAATGTCCTCACAGAGTTCCGTGTCCAGGCCGCCGACGATGGTCATCAACCCGACCGCCGCCGCCGTCGGATTCGTTCCGCTGTTTTTCATCGGAGCGATCTCGACGAAGCCGCCATCGTCGCGCTGCCGATCATAAATAAACTGAATCAGCTTGTTGGGCCGAGGTGGGGCCATGCCGATTAGCTCATAGGTCAGCGTGACCATAAAAGAGTGGTAGGTGCTGCCGGCGGCTCCTTCTTCCGACTTCGCGTAACCACCGTCGGTTGTGCGGACTTTCTCAAGTCTTGCCGCGATTCGTTCCGGCCAGTCGGTCTCTTCGCCTTCCAGCAGATCGCCACCGCCGAAGACCTGCACGGCCAGCACGGTGTACAGCCAATTCATCAGGTCAATGACGCCGAGTTCCCGCCAGTCGAATCTGCCGAGAAACGCACCGACAGACTTCGCCTCGTCCGTGCTCATGCCGCCGAGCATTCCGAGCGACCGTACCGCGAAGCTTGTGTAATAAAGGTCGGAGTCACCCTCGCGTCCGCCGAAGCCACCATCGCTCTGCTGGCACGAGAGAATGAACGACCGATGTCGGTCTCGACGCGGCTCGTCCATTTGCGACAGGCCATTCGCCAACCGCTCGGCCAGACGAACGAGGTACGGTTCAGACGACGCACTCATGGAGTCAGCTTCTTCGCGTTCGACGATTTCTTCGCCGATGGCTTTTCATTCGAAGATGGCTTCTTGTTCTTAGCCGCTCCCTGCCGGAAGAGATAATCCGGCAACTTCGCGGGACGATAGCGATGCCGGCTCGGCCCCTGGCAGCATTCGCAGTCTTTGATTTCGTACATCGGAATCGCGCAAATGTCGCACCAGTAGTCGAACTCTTCGCGCTCACCCTTCTTATTGAAGAAGTAAACGACCAACGCCTGCAGGTAGGGAATTCCCGGTCGACGATAGCCAACAATCTCCACCGACCGATCTCGCAGCTTCTTATCCTGAAAGAACGCCCGACCTCGCCAGTCTGCGGCAATCGGAATCAGCTCGCCCGTTTTTGTTTCGAGCACGGCCTGCAGCTTCATCTCGTCGGCGACTTTGATGTCTCTCTTTTTGAGAGCATCCTGCAGAAGCACGACCTTGCCGGCGAACAGTTCTTTCTTTGGCTCCGGTTTCTTTGAGGATGTCGTCGCGGGTAACTTCGGCGTTGAGGCAGCTTCGTCAGCAAACGTACGAGCACACCACATCGTCGTCGCGGCGCAAACGGCGACGATGATAACTCCTGACACGACTCGACTCGCGGGATGCTGCGGCATTGTTTAAGCCTCGGATTCGCCGATGACGACCAGGCGAAACTTCACTTCCGTCGCTTTGCCTTTGGCATTTCCTTTGGCCGTGAAAGTCAGAACCCAGTCGTCTGCTGACTTGTCCTCGTCCAGCTTCGATTCCTTGCCAGCTTTGGCCGGATCAAGCAGCGAAAAGATGGCCGGGTGAGTCGAACCGGCGGCTTTGCCACTTCGTTCAGAAAGTTCGTAGAAGTCTTCGATGGTGGCCGGCTTCGTGTCGAACTTCGCTGGCAATGCCAGGATAAAGTCGGCGGTCTCGCTGGTGCCGAGGTGGTTGCCATCCTCGGGCTGCAGGCCGTACCGCAACGTGTAGGTTCCGGCGGCAATTTCCTGACCTTTGAAGTCTGAATATTCCGCCCCTTTGGGAACTCGCATGGCCCCCAGAAGCTGCCCCGGCGTAAACGGATAAAGCTGCGAGGCTCCCGACTTGAATTTGGCTTTGATCGGCAGGCTCTTGAGCAACCACAGCTCGACGATTGCTCCGTCCTCGCCGTTAATCTGATGTCCGGCTGCGTCGATCAGTTTTTCGATCTCGGCAGAAAGCCCTTTGGGGGCCTCTTTGACAGCCTTCAGCTTGTGGTCATCAGCCGAGACCACTCCGGCCATGCAGGTAACAGCGAGCAGCGCAACGGTCAGCAGAATGCGAATGGTCATCGGGAGAGTCTCCAGCAAATCTGTGAGTTAACGGACGGCGGAGTCGGCTGCCGATGTTCTGAGAACTTTGCAGCCATCGCGTCACAATCCCTGACGGGATATTTCAGGCAGGACAGAAATTTCATCTTAGACAGCCGCAATGGCGATTCCCAGCGAGGCCCCGCCCGACGCATCAAGCGGTTCCATTCTCGTCATACCTGCGCAGAGCCTGCCCTCACGAAGGTGGGAGCGGGTACCCAGCATGAGAACAATGAGCGGCTTCTCAGTCCGCTGGGTTCCCGCCTGCGCGGGAATGACATTTGTGTGCGGACATCGCCAAACCGGGTGCTTGCGTTGGTCGGAACGCCTCACGATACTCGCCCGCTCAATGGGAGACTTCTTTGACAGTGAACTCCGCGAATCAAGCTGTGTCATCCCTGCGGGCAACTCCTCAACACACCTGAATGGCGACGAAAACTCCCGATGATTCACATCATTGACTACGGAATGGGCAACCTTCGCAGCGTGCAGAAGGCCTTCGAGAAACTCGGCGTCGAAGCGACCGTCTGCACAAAAGCCAGCGAGCTTGCTGACGCGCAGAAACTCGTCCTGCCTGGCGTGGGAGCGTTTCGAGACGCCATCAACCACCTGAACGATCAGGATATGGTCGGCCCGATCCAGGATCACATCGCCGCCGACCGGCCGTTCCTGGGAATCTGCCTGGGACAGCAACTTCTGTTCGACGTGAGCTACGAAGACGGCGAGTTCGAAGGCCTGGGCGTCATCCCTGGGAAAGTCATCCGCTTCGAAGAGCAACCCGACCTGAAGATTCCGCACATGGGTTGGAATTCGCTGCAGACCGCCAGCGGCTCGCCGTTGCTGAACGAGATCCCGGAGAACTCCCACGTTTACTTCGTCCACGGCTACTACGTCGTGCCGGACGATGATTCGGTCGTCGCGACGTCGACGAACCACGGGACCGATTTCTGTTCGTCCATCGCGCGAGGCAACCTCTTCGCCACACAGTTCCATCCGGAGAAGAGCCAGAGCGTCGGCCTTCGACTGCTGAAGAACTTTGCGACTCTGTAGAGCAGTTGGTGGCGTTGTACTGTTTAGTTTTAAATCGCAGAGTTCGCTGAGGGGGAAAACGCAGAGGAAACAGAGAGTCATGCTTCGTACGCCAGTCTCTCCGCGAACTCCGCGTTTCTTGCTCCGCGATCCTCTGCGATTTGTAATTTCAGGAACTTAGTTCAATATCGAAAGCGGACTCGCTGATGAATTCTGTCATCCCGGCCACGTTCAGTTTTCGTTTTGCATTACCACTGCAGAGAGTCGACGCGCTTCCCCGAAAAGGTAAGCAACTGCTGAAGCTGGCAGATGACTGCCGGTTGTTCTGGCCGGGCGGTGATCTCAAGGAAGGCTCGTCGCCGTTGAAATTGTCGGCCGCGTGGAATCCGAAAGGGCTCGGCATCGCCGCTGAGATCACCGGTAAGCAACACCCGGCCGTATCCAACATCGATCGACCTGACGAGACCGACTCGCTGCAGATTTGGATCAACACTCGCAACACGACGACGATTCATCGAGCGAACAGACTGTGTCATCACTTCTGCCTGCTTCCGAACGGCGGAGGCGACGACGGCCTCGAACCCGTCGTCCGGCAACTTCCCATCGCTCGCGCGTCGGAAGACGCACCAATCTTCCAGCCTGACTCGTTCAAAATCCGGTCAGAGCGAACGAAGGATGGTTACTCGCTCGAAGCATGGCTCCCTGCCGAATGCCTCAACGGTTTTGATTCGGCCGAGTCACCGCAGCTCGCCTTCTACGCGATGCTGCGAGACTCAGAACTGGGCGATCATTGCCTGTCCGTCGACGCCGCGTTCCCATTCGCCAGCGATCCCAGCCTGTGGCAAACGCTCGACATGCTCGATGTTTAGATTCAAAATGAACGAATTCAGGAACGCTAATCTTCACTAAACTAATAGACGCTAATTTCTGATGAAGAATCATTAGTGACGATTAGCGTTGATCAGTGTTCCGTGCTTTGAGTTAGTCAAGTTTGAAATTCGCAGACTGGCCGAGGAATGCCTGCGGGTTTCCGAACGTGACCTGGTCGATCGTTTCTGCTGAGTGACCACGTTTTGCCATTTCGAGTCGAGCTTTGGGAACGGCCAGAGGGTCGCTGCAGCCCCAGTCGCCGGCCGAGTTCATCCACAGCCGTTCGGTGCCGAACATTTCGATGATGTCGGCCGCTCGCTGAGGAGTGACCTTGGTATCCGGGTAAAGAGTCATCCCCGCCCAGAAGCCTCGGTCGAGAACTTCGGCAACGGTGTGTTCCTCGACATGGTCGATCAAGACTCGGCCCGGATCGATCGAGCTGGCGCTGATCGCGTCCATGATGATCCGAGTCCCCTTCAGCTTGTCTTCCAGATGCGGCGTATGGACAAGCACCATCTGGTTGTACTTTTCGGCAAGGGCGATCTGTTCTTCAAGAATGATCAGCTCGTTCTTCGTATTTTTGTTCAAGCCGATTTCGCCGATGCCCAGAACGGTCTCCCGCTCCAGGAAATCGGGAATCAGAGCGATCACTTCGCGAGCGAAGCCGGGATCGTCGGCTTCCTTCGGATTGATGCACAGCCAGGTGAAATGCTTGATGCCGAACTGTGCGGCACGTTTCGGTTCGTACTCGGTGAGCTGCCGGTAGTAGTCGAAGAACCCCTGAGCCGACGAGCGATCGAACCCGGCCCAGAATGCGGGCTCGGTGACGGCGATGCAGCCGGCCTGTGCCATCCGCTGATAGTCGTCGGTCGTGCGTGAGACCATGTGAATGTGCGGGTCGATGTACCTCATGCCGCACCGCCTTCCGTCGTCGGCCCGGATTCAACAGTTGGCAGCGGGGCCCCAAGTGCCCCCTTCATTCCCTCGGCCGACTGCGGAATTTCCGTCGTGTAATCACTCAAGAGGTCCAGAATCCGACGAGCCCGCTGCGACTCGCCATCCGTCAGAATGGCGATGGCATTCCGAAACGCCACATCGCGAAAGTCGGCTTCTTCGCCCACAGGCCGTGCTCGGTCGAGCCGATCAAGATAAGCAGCGACATCAATCAGCTTTGCCCGATGCTCCATGAAGTAGGTATTGATGACCTCTTCGCGGTTTTGAGGGCACGTGAATTCAGGATCACTCAACGGACTATCCTCTCAAACAGGTTGGTATTCGCAGATGGAAGCGGGATCCTACCGCCCCGTTTGAAAAGAGTCGACGAAACGGGAGGGGAGTCCAGAGACGTGGGTCAAGAGTCGAGAACCAGGGAAGACAGTCGGACAAGAATTGCGTCGAGACGATCGCAAACTCGCGACAGTTCCGCCGGGGTATTCCTAAGAACGTAGCGGCGTTTCAGCCAGGTCATCCCGCTCAGCAAAATACTGGATTGGTCCAGCGACCGCAGCAACCGATGTTCGGCCTCGGTCAACTTTCTCACGGATTCGTAATAGCCAATTCCTCGCTGCCACGCCGCCGAATCGTCTCCGAACAAACTCCCCAGCAGCCGCGATAAATCGCAAGTAACTGAGTCGGTCGCCATCGCCCCGAAGTCGACAATGCCGGACAGCTCGTCGCCCTGTAACAAAAGATGATCATGCCACAGATCGCGGATGCACGGTTGAAGCGGAACAGGCAAGCTCTCGACAGCGATCAATTCGTGTTTCACTTCCGAATGCGCCGAGCAAAACAGCAAAGCGACCCGCACACCGGCGTCCCGAAATCGAGCGTCGCTTTCCTGGGCCAACGCCTCTTTAAAGTCGGTGATTGACGTCGCATAACCGTCGACCATCCGAATCCGATTCGTGATCGTCGGACATGCCTTGTTGCTCCTCGGCTGAAACCACTGGCCCACTCCGCGGGGCGGGACCCAATCTCGAACCGCGTTGTGAAATCGAGCCAGTTGAGTCATCGCCGACTTCAGTCGTTTGTCGCTCGGCTCTGCCAGAAAGTCCGCAACGCCCGGCCTCCACGGTTCAAGTTGCCACAATTCGCCGTTGACTTCGGCAAGCGTCGTTCCCGAGTTCGACTTCAACGGAACGGGGACGATGCTGACGCCACGGTCCTGTGCCAGAGCAAGCAGCTGATGAACGGCGAGCACTCGTGCCGCAGACGTCTGTGAGACAGTCCATCGCCGCAGGCAGTATCCGGTGTTTGCCGTTTCGACCCTGAAAACTCCGGCACCACTGAAGCCACCGGAAACTGATTCGATGCGACACCCAGACCACTGAGCAACGTGGGGAAAGTGTTGGCGAAGTACGCTTTTCGCCTGATCAAATTCACTGAGCATGGAAGTAAACTAACCCATCGCCAGCGATACAAAAAAGGACTCACGTCCAATCGACGTAAGTCCTTTCAAACCGATAACCAACTATGGGATGAGACTTGAACCCCAACATCCCCAAAAATCGCGGCCACTAAATTCCGTCTTCGGCAACCGATGAAATACGGACAGGTGAATCAAAATGTCGTCATCGGATTTCCGGGATGGCGGACCGAATCGACTGTGTCCGTTTTTGCCTGATGTCGGTCAGTCGTTTCGCAGTGCCAGGCCCATTTCGGCCAGCTTTGCTCGGATTTCGTTCAGTGAGGTCACGCCGAAGTTTCGGACGCCGAGCAGGTCGTCCGGGCTGCGGTTCATGATTTCGCCGATGGTCGAAATGTTGAGTCGCGAAACGCACTTGCGTGCTCGCACTGAAAGGTTCAGATCAGCAACTGGTGCGTCGAAGACAGCCTTCTGCCCGTCAGGCAGGTCTTCTCGAGTGACCTGTTGCGGTGCCAGACGTTTGGCGTCAGTGACGTTCTGACCGATCGACAGGCCGCGAGAATCGAGGATGTCTCGAACTTCTTTCAGCGATGTTTCGCCGAAGTTTTTGCTACCGAGCAGCTCGGGTTCGCTGATGCTCGTCAGGTCGCCCAGCGTGTGAATTTCCATCCGGTCCAGGCAGTTGCGGCTGCGAGCGGAGAGTTCGAAATCGGCAATCGGCGTGTTGAGGACTTGCTCTTCTTCGCGGCTGCGGCGAACAGCGTCCTCGTCGTAGAACATTTCGCCAGAGGCTTCGATGTCTTTGAGATAGAGCCGAGCTCGTTCGTGATTCGGGTCAAAGTCGACGACGCGTTTGAAGCAAAACGCGGCCGCTTCGTATCGCTCGGCGTCTTCGTAGAGAAGCCCGAGGTTGAGCAGTGCTCCGAGGTAGAATGGAGGTCGCGAAAGCGAACGCTCGTAAAGACCTCGTGCGGTGTCGTCGTTTCCGAATGACGCGTTCAGAGCAGCGAGTCGGAACAACGCCTTCGAATGGTGCGGGTCCATGTCGACGGCTCGTTCAAAGTATTCAATGGCTCCGAAAGTGTCGCCACGGTCAGCGAGAATTCCGCCCATCTGGTACGAGTAGTCGGCTCGTGTGACGGCAGTTCGAGCGTTCGCTTTCAGCAGCGCTTCGGATTCGTCCAGCCGTCCGGCCATTCGAATCGCGCCGGCTTCTGAAAGGACAGCCTGCACAGCGTCGTATCCACGCTTGCCGGCTTCGCGGTAAGCGTCGACGGCTTCGTCGTAGCGGCCCAAAGCGCAAAAGCACTCTCCGCGAGTAAACTCGGCAAAGTCGCTACCCGTTGCCTGACCCAGGTAATGAACCGCGTCCTGATGATTACTCAACAGGTGCAGCGTGTAACCGGTAGCGACGTAGTCGCGGTCGGACCCGGAACCGGAATCAACCCTGCGGCGGATTTCCTGGCAGGCCTGGCGGACTGCGTGCGGATTGCTGGCGATCGCTTTTTCCAGCTCACCGATTTCGTTGTGGCCAAAGGACGAGCCATCAACAAGCAATTGACTCACATCGACTGGATCAGGAACCATCATTGGCGAAGAACCTCCTCGCAGAAGCGGATATCGCAACTCACAGGCGAGACCGAAAACTCACGCTGTGACCCGAACACGTCGGCGAACGAAATCTTAGAAAACAGTACCGCAAAGATCGCTCCCGTTGTCGCCGAATGGGCACGCGTTGGTGCGTGACAGCATTGGCCAAACGGGAGCTTCGCGGACTGACTTAATCCTCAGGAACGTACGGCAGCAATGCGATAAAGCGGGCTCGCAGAACAGCGACGCGAACGGCTCGGTGCCACTTGGCACTGGTTCCCGTTCGACGGCGAGGGAGAATTCGACCGTTGCGATCGACGAGCGACTTCAGCGTTCGCAGGTCTTTGTAGTCGACGTAAATCGGTCGCGGAGTCTTTTTCGGACCGTCCGGGCAGAAGCGGCAGGTCAGCTTCTTCTTCAATCGGGACTTTTTCTTACGTCGCTTACGGATTTCAGCAGAGCTGACTCGACTCATGATACGTACCTTGAATGTGTTCTGATCTGGTGGGAAAAGTCAGCCAGTATTGACAACAACTGGCCGCAGATCGCGCCTCGGAACAGCAGCTTCCGGGCGTTGGCGAA
>Ga0316208_1001671_pt1 | contig 20058 bp, 16 predicted proteins | sample 3monopyrite_MG_FD_204944 | JGI IMG/M metagenome (GOLD analysis project Ga0316208, IMG submission 204944) | Microbial mat bacterial communities from mineral coupon in-situ incubated in ocean water Damariscotta River, Maine, United States -... | ecosystem: Environmental > Aquatic > Marine >...
CCTTCTCTTTTCGCGTGGTTGCGGTACTGCATCATCTGGGGCAGATCACGCACCGGGTTCTCGATGATAGATTTCTTCGCGATCACCAGCACGATGCCGCTGGGGCCGAGGTTCTTCTGAGCCCCGGCGTAGATCAGCCCGTACTTGGAAATATCGATCGGCTTGCTGAACATGTTGCTCGAAGTATCGGCAACCAGGAACGCGCCGGCCGGGGCATCGGGCTCGGCATGAAACTCGGTGCCCATGATCGTGTTGTTGCTTGTGAACTGGACGTAGACGGGGTTGTCAGAATACTTCACCGCATCGCCGGTGGGGATGGTGTTGTAGTTGGTGTCTTTGGATGAGCCGCAGATGTGGCACTTGCCGTAGAGCGAAACTTCCTTGATCGAATCGTTGGCCCACTTTCCGGTCTGGAAGTAATCCGCCGTGCGGTCTTCTGCCAGGAAGTTCGCGGGGACAAAGTAGCACTGGCTCGTCGCGCCGCCCTGCACCCAGGTCACCGCGTAGTCGTCGCCGATGTCCGCGATCGCCCGGCAGTCGGCTTCCGTCTCTGCGGTGATCTTGTCGAACACCTTGCCGCGGTGGCTGTGTTCGAGAATGCCGATCCCCGAATCCATGATGTTGAAGATATCTGTCTGGGCCTGTTTGAGCACCGACTCGGGCAGTGTCGCGGGGCCCGCGGAAAAGTTAAAAATCCGATTACCCATATCACGCACCTCCATCGAGCCAATGGCTCAAACCCCAGAAAAGCAGCCCGAGAAGCCGGGCGGCGCTACCGAATCTTACTCAGCCCGGACCCGCAGCGCAGGCCGTCTTGTTCACCTGATGCTCGATCGTTCCATCCGCCATGAACATCCCAACCATCCGCACGACTTCTTCCGATACCGCGGCCTGGGCCTGATCGGTTGAAGCCCCACAATGGTGCGTGCAGTACACGCCCTGCACGCCCGCGATCTCGGGTGACCAATCGGTCTCCTTCGCGGACGGCTGGTTCTGGTACACATCGAGCCCGGCCCGGATCTTGCCCGCCTTGGCAGCCGCGATGAGGGCCGCTTCATCCACGATCGCCCCCCGGCTGGTGTTGATAAAGATCGCGCCGTATTTCATCGCGGCAAAGAACGCTGAGTCGCACATGCCCTTGGTCGCCTCTACGGCCGGGACGTGCATCGAAACCGCATCGAAACCGGGCAACGCCGCGAGCAAAGCCTCGCGCGTCGGGTCGATCCGATCGACTCCCAACTCGGCCGCTTGCTCGGCCGTGATATGAAGATCGAAAACGCCGATGTTCATCCCGAACGCCGCCGCCCGCTGGGTCATCTCACGCCCGATCGCGCCCGCGCCGATGACCAGAAGCGATCGGCCCTTGAGCCCGACAGCAACCGAGTATTGTTTCTTGTTCCACCGCCCGCTCTTGAGAGCCGAGTTCTGCTCGGGCAGCCTGCGGTCAACGCTGATCAGATGCCCCATCGCGAGCTCGGCCACCGCGACCGCGTTCATGCCGGGCGTGTTGCAGACCGCGATGTCCTTCGACGCGGCGGTGTCGCAATCGATGTTGTCGTACCCGGAGCCGGCGCGGATGATGATCTTGAGCGAGCCCGCGCCAGATTCGATCGCCCCCGCCGGGACTTTGGTCGAGCGGACCACGAGCACGGCCGGGGCCTGATCGGCCAAGCACCCGGCGAGGGTCTCGCCGTCGAGCGAGGCATCCTGATAGACCTCGCAGCCGAGGGAAGCGAGCCCATCAACCATCGCCTTTTCGGCCTTATCCGCGATCACGATCTTCATGGTTCATCTCCGCTTGGCAGGTGCTCGAATTGCTCCGCAGTTGGTGCAAGCAGAATGCTAGGTCCAGTCTTACGGCTCTGGTTTCAGACTTTTTTAACGAGCCGCGACCGTGAGGGAGCGGTCTTTTTGTGTCCATTACGCATCCCGCTCCCTCACGGTCGCGGCTCGTTAGAAGCCGACTGGCCCGAGAGCGTCCGCGGAAGGGCACAGTCGTATTTTTGGAGCATCAGAAGAGCACTGCTGCGCCCAGAGCGGCGAGCAGCGGCACCCATCAATCAAGCCCGAACCCTTAGGGCACGTTCCTCGGCTGGCCGGTATTGATCTCACCGCCGCCAAAGTCGATGCCGCGGAGCCCGCCGCGGGTCCAGCGGTAGACCCCGTCGTACTCGGGCTGGGGGATCCCTCCCCCGAGGAACCGTCGCATCCGCGTGGGTTCGATGCTCGTCGGGTTGCGCGGCTGGAAGCCGGGGTTGGAATCGGACGTGAGCCGGCGAGAGACCGAACCATCAAACATCAGCGTCGTGGAGCGTGCGGTCGGCTCGGCGAAGTAAATCTGTTCGTTCTCATTGGTGTGCCGATCCTCTTCGTCGTACATCGAGACCTTAGACGAAGGGAACCCGACCTGATCGATTCGGCGTGTCACGTTGTAGCGGGTGTCACGCCTGAACGTCGATGTGTTTTGGTTATGCTGCTCGACGGGGATCAGTTGGCCCGCACGTTCTTGGTCATTGGTAAAACTCGCCGAGACGGTCTCGTATGTCCCCTCGTAAATCCTGAAAACCTGCCCCGGATCGACCGAATCGATCGGTTCTTCAAGCCGATCTGCCTGGACTGGATCCGCCGGGCAGACCGCGACGACCTCGGTAGCGACACCCGTCAGGTAATCCGCCAGCACCAGATGCGAGAACCAGAGATGGGGCCACCAATTGTCCATCCCGCCGTGAAACACATCGGGTCGGCCGCTGAGTCGCCGCATGATGTCGATCGCCTGCCGCGCGGCCGAGTGGTCGTCGCGCTGGTACACGCCCGCAAGATCCGGGAACTCGCTCGGTAACTGCGTGCCGCCGCGCCAACTGAGTGAAAACACCGCATCGCGTTCGTCGTTGGCGTAGCCGCCCGCGGCGATGCCGATCTGCCGGAGATTGCTCAGGCAACTGATCGTGCGGGCCGAGGTGCGGGCCTTGCCCAGCGCTGGTAGCAGGATCCCGATGAGCAGCGCGATGATCGAGATGACCACCAGAAGCTCGATGAGCGTGAAGCCGCGTGTCAGTCCGGGGTTCGGTCGGGGCGTTGCGGGCAAAGTCCAAGACCTCCGAATCGTCGGGCACGCGGCCGAGAACCGCCGCCCGATATTGCAAAGACTACAGGCAAACGGCGTGCGCCGGTTGCATATTCCCCGAGAGTCGGCGACATCTTTTTGCCGCGCTTAGACCTCGTTTCACAACCCCTCCATGACTTAGTGGGATGGGCTTCCAGCCCGTCTCTTCTCTCCCTTCTCATGGGTTATGAAACGAGGTCTTAGGGAATCGGTTGTTCATCAATCTGAGTATCGGCTTGTTCGCCTTTCGGAGAATCGACAACATCAGATTTCGCCGCCGGCACCGTTGGTGACATGAACCCCCGGATCTCGTCTTTGTACATCGCTCCAATCGTGAATGCGATTGCGAGCACCGCGACGCACCAGGCGATCAAGCCGCGCTGCTTTGCGCGCGCAAGCCTTCGTTCGAAGATGGGATCCCTCGAAACGTTCGTCGCCCGGCTAGGCACGACTGGAACAGGATTCGTCGCCGGTTGCTCCGGGGCATGCCGGGCAGCCTGCACAACGGGCTCGGCCGTCAGCAGCGATTGTGCGGTTTCCGTTGGAGTCCCCCGCCCCGGCAAGGGCCGAACCGGAGAAAGCCCGAGGTGCTGGCGATCCCGCTCGACCAACAGCGATGTGCCGCAGGATCTGCACATGACTTCATCGTGCTCGACCGACTCGCCGCACCCGTGACACAGCCCAAAGAGCCGGGCAACGCCGGGGGCTCTTGTTGCGAGCACCCAGTTCTGGTGGGTGCTGGGGCCGCGGATCACCGAATCGGCACGGACCCGGCCCGTGCGCACCCATCGTTCCAGCGTCTCAAGCCGGCATCCGGGGCGGAACGGCTGCGATTCATCGCGTACAAACCATGGCCCCATCTCGTTTTGTGTTGCCTGACGCGAGAGCGGGTCTGTCTGCCCGCCGCACGATGGGCACATCGCAGATTCTGCCCGGCTCTCACCGCAAAATGGGCAGACCGATTGCTCGACCGGTTCGGCCTTGGGCGTGGTCTCTTGAGTATGGGTTTCAGCCGGGAGCATGCCCCAGCCTATACCAGCGGCTTGACTGTGCGGATGCTGCGCCATCAATCATGGCATGAACTTCTTTTTTCCCAGATCCGTCGTCATCGCATTCGCCGCGGCCGTTGGTGCTCTGCTTGCGGGGTGTGCTCAGGCCCCGATAACTGGCGCACGCACGCGGCTGGAACCTCCACGAGCCGTCCAAGAGTCCGAAAACTCGTCGGATCCGGCTGGAACCGGCCGATCGAACATCGCGCTGCTGGTCGGCGGCGAACCTATCGGCTGGGACATTCTTCGTCCACTGCTCGCCGAGGCTGCGGGGGGTGAGGTTGTCGAAGAACTCGCGCTTGAATATTCGCTTCGGGCCGAATTGCGCGCGCGCGGCCTGACCGTGGGTGATTCTCAGGTCGAGGCGGCCCGGGAAACCTGGCTCGCGCTGCTCGAAGATTCTGGAGTGAGTGTCGAAGCCGAGGCGGAGATCCGGCGAAGGCGCGGGCTTGGCCGGGAGCGATTCCGCAGGCTGCTCTGGCGCAACGCGGCGCTGCGCGCACTGATCGATCCCGCCGATGTCACGGTTTCAGACAGCGAAATCGGGCTCGCCAAGCAGATCCGAACAGGCCGGAGGTATCTTGTGACGGGCGCGATCACACCGGCGGCCAGCGATGCGCTTTTGATGGCTGGGGCCGCGCGTGATGACGCAGCAGGCGCGGCTGTCGGGCTCTGGCGCGCGGCGACTGCCAAGAACCTCACGCCGTTTCGGACCTCGATGAGCCTGCTGGATCCGGCGTATCCCGAATCGGTCCGGCGTGCGCTGCCCTCGGTACAAATCGGCCAGCCCAGCCCCGCGATCGCGGTCGAAAACGGGTTCGGGATTGTCGTCGTTGAAGCGGTCTTTGAATCGACTCCGGGTTCCGCGATCAACGACGCGGCGATGCGGCGTGAACTCTCGATCAGAAAAACCCGGCTCGAGATGGAACGGCTGGCTCGAAGGCTCATCGATCGGGCGGATATCAGCCGCCTCGACCGATCGCTGCCGTGATCTCGTTCTCACCGAATTCTGCGCCCGGCGGCGGCAGACGAAGGAACCGCGCGAGCACGGGCGTCAGCATCACAAACGGGATGGTGTCGAGCAGCGCGACGATAAGTTTGAACGCGTAGCCCGTCGCTATGAACACGAGCAATTGCGGCCAGAGCGGGCTGCCGGGATTAATCGGTAGGGCCTCGGCGTAGAAGTGCGTGACGAGAATGACCGCGGTTGTATCCACGACCTGGCTGACGAGTGTCGAGCCGTTGTTGCGGAGCCAGAGATGCTTGCCTTTGGTCACGTTTTTCCAGAAATGGAAGACCTGGACATCGACGAGTTGGGCAACGAGGTACGCGATCATCGAGGCCGTGACGGCGCCGAACGCGAGCGTGCGGATCTCGAAGAAAACCGGGAGCCGGCCCGCGGCATCGCGCGCGATTGTGCCTGTCGCAGGGTCGATGGTTTCTGACCCCGGCAAGGCCCCGCCGAGCCAGATGATCCCCATCACCCAGACGTTCAAAATCAAACCGACGAAGACGACAAAGTTCGCCCGCTTTCGGCCGTACAACTCGGAGATAAAATCGGTACACAAAAACGTCAGCGGGTACGGCAAGACGCCCACCGCGACCGCGAACACGGTCTTGCCCGGCGAGGCTTGCGAGAAATCGAACTCGAAGAGCGTGATGAAACGGGTGATGCCAAGAATATTGAGCATCGCCAGGGTGCCCAGAAAAAGACCCGCGAATACGAGAAAGACCCGTTCCCGCCGGATGTGCAGCCGTTGCTGCGTCAGCGCGGGCATCCCCTCGTATTCGTGCTGAACAGAAGGAAGAAGTGCGGCATCGTTTGGCATCACGCAAAGCGTACCGCGATCGCGGCGGGTACAGTGGGCCTATGCCGCAAACGGTTTCAGACAATCCACAGCACGATACTCAGCAGCCCGATGCCGATGAAGCCCAATCGCCGACCGACACGACGCTGCTCACGGTTGAGATCGAGGCGATCCTGCTGAGCAACAGCAAGCCGATCCCCGCGTCGCGCATCGCCGATGTCATCAACGCAACGGCCGATGGCGAGATCGACTCGGCCATGATCGAAACAGCCATCGAAACGCTCAACGAGGTGTATTCACAGACCGGACGGTCGTTCCGGATCGAACCCGTCGCGGGCGGCTACCGAGTCATGACTCGCCCGGAACACGCGGGCATCCTCGCGGCCTTTCACCGCAAACAGGCGTCGAGCCGGCTGAGCAGGCCCGCCATCGAAACCCTCGCGATCGTCGCATACAAACAGCCGATGACGCGCGCCAAACTCGAAGCCATCCGAGGCGTCGGCTGCGGCGAGGTGCTCCGAAGCCTGCTCGAACGCAAACTCATCGCCGTCACGGGCCGGGCCGAGGAACTGGGCAGGCCCATGCTCTACGGCACGACCAAATTCTTCCTAGATTCATTCGGCATCCGCAGCGTAAAAGACCTCCCCTCGGTCGAGGCGATGGTTGAATCACAGAACGCGCCCGGCTGAGTCGTATCTCACGGCCCGCAAACACATCTTCGGGTGCCCCGATTCGCCATTTACGGTTTTTGTTGCACAATATCGGCTAGTCACACGCGAGATCCCTGTAGGCTGATCAGACACACTGCACGCCGAAGTTCAACCATGCGAGAGCCGCACGGCCTGCACGGCGTCGTAGGATCTGATCATGGCATTCACGGGTACTTCAATTCAACGCACGGCGAACGGTTCTGGACGGGGAGCGGTGGCCGGGTTTTTGATAGTGATGCTGGGCGTTGTGCTTGCGCCGGGTGCGTCTGGGCAGGTGTGTGATGGGGCGCTTTTCCCCGGTCAGATACTCGCCACGGGCAACGCGCCGCGGAGCGTTACGCTTGGCGATCTCGACGGCGACGGCGACGGCGACCTGGACATGGCAGTGGCGAATCGATTAAGCAACGACACGAGCGTGCTCTTGAATCAATGCGATCCATTCTTTGGATGCACGGCCGCAGATCTAGCCGAGCCGTTCGGTGCGCTCGACACCGAGGACATCGCCGCATTCCTGTCGGCCTTCTCCGCTCAAGTCCATACTGCGGATCTCGCCGCGCCGGCCGGTTTGTATGATCTCGCCGACATCGTCGCGTTTGTCACCTCATTCACCGCCGGCCGCCCGTAACCCAGGATCTCACAACCCAAACCCAGGGTACAAAGCCCCGCCGCCCTACGTTGATTAATTCGCGTCGATGCCTCAATAGGCCGGGGTCTTTCTGAGCCATCGATGTGGGTTCGTGGCACTGCTGGGCCGAGGTGGCGAGCGGTGGCACCCGGGCCGGTGTCTAGTATTGTCGGTGATTCATAAGGGATACAAAGTCATCATCATCGGCGGCGGTCATGCCGGCATGGAGGCCGCGTGGGCGGCGGCGAATCTGCTGCAGGGAACAGTTGGATGCGGCTCGGACGGGCTGGAAGCCCATCCCACTGAGAGCCGTCCGACGGTTGCCCTTGTGACGCTCGACCCCGGCAAGATCGGCGTGATGTCTTGCAACCCCGCGATCGGCGGGCTCGCAAAGGGCCAACTCGTGCGCGAGATCGACGCGCTGGGCGGGCTGATGGGGCTGCTCGCAGATTCGACGGGCATCCATTTCAAAATGCTCAACACCAGCAAGGGCTCGGCCGTGCACGGGCCTAGGTGTCAGAACGATAAAGTTGCGTACGCGGCCGCGGCCCAGGCGGCGATCGCGTCGAGGCCCGAGATCGAGATCATCGCCGGAGCCATCGAGACGATCGAGACTGAGAAGCATGGAGACGACCGGCGCGTGACGGGCGTCGGCGTGCGCACGGCGGACGGGGCACAGATCGTGCTCGAATCATCGGTGATCGTGCTGACAACGGGCACGTTCATGCGCGGCCTGATGCACACGGGCGATGAACAAACGCCGGGCGGCCGGCACGGCGAAGCCCCGGCGAGCTCGGTGTCGGCGGCACTTGCTGGGCTCGGGTTTTCGCTCGGTCGGCTCAAGACCGGGACGCCGCCTCGGCTCAAGAAATCTTCGCTCGATTGGGAATCGCTTCCGGTGCAACCGGGTGACCACGAGCCGGCGGCGTTCAGTGATCTGAGCGCGCGCACCGAGTTGGCCGCGGCAGGGGGGGTTTTTGCAGAACTTGGCGATCGGTTCCCGGTGCTTGAACAAGTCGAATGCCGGCAGACATACACGAGCCCGGCGGGGCACGCGGCGGTCCGGGCGAACATCCATCGCGCCCCGATGTTCTCCGGTCAGATCACCAGCCGGGGGCCCAGGTATTGCCCGAGCATCGAAGACAAAGTGATGCGGTTTGCCGACCGCCAGCAGCACGGCGTGTTTCTTGAGCCCGAGAGTTTGCAGACCGACTGGGTTTATTGCAACGGGATCGCAAGCAGCCTGCCGGCCGACGTTCAAGATACGGTTGTGCGCACGATGGCGGGCTGCGAGAACGCGGAGATCTATCGGCACGGCTACGCGGTCGAGTACGACACGGTGATGAGCCACCAGATCCGTGCGACGTGCGAGACACACCTGGTTAAGGGGCTGTTTCTTGCGGGCCAGATCAACGGGACGAGCGGGTACGAAGAGGCCGCGGCTCAGGGATTGATCGCGGGGATCAACGCGGCGCGCACGGCCCGGGGCGAAGCGGCGGACTTTGTGCTCCGGCGAGACGAGGCGTATATCGGCGTGCTGATGGACGATCTTGTGACGAAGACTCCGGTGGAACCTTACCGGATGTTCACGAGCCGGGCGGAGCATCGGCTGCTATTGCGGGGTGACAATTCGGCGGATCGGTTGACGCCGATCGGTGAACGGCTCGGGTTGTTCGAGCACACGCAGCTCGGGCGCATGCGTGTGGCGATTCATTCGCAGCGGACTCAAGAAATCCGAGTTTTGACCGATGCGGTTGAGCGCACGCGCGTGGATGGGCTGCCGTTGTGCGACGCGGCACGGCGTGAAGGCTTTGGCGTGGATGAACTGCGGGCGGCGCTGCCGGGGGTGAGCGTTTGTGCGCTGGTTTGGAAATCGGTCCATGCGGACCTGCGTTATGCGCCGTATCTCAAGCGGCAGGCGGCGGAAGTCCGGCGGCAGGCGTCGATGGAGACTCGGCGCATTCCGGGTTGGATCGATTTTGGCAGCGTTGAAGGATTGCGGAACGAAGCGCGGGAAGCGTTGTTGCAGTACAAGCCGGAGACTTATGGGCAGGCGGGCCGGCTTGAGGGCGTGACTCCGTCGGATCTGACGTTGCTGACGATTCATGCGGCTAAGGCACGCGGGTTGTGATGTTTGACCGAGGTGGTTTGTGAGTGGGGGGAAACAGGTGGGACGCCTGTTCTACTGGGGATCGAAAGATTGTGAGTTGGAGATTTACTCGCCGAGCATACGGAGTTCGTTGCGGAGGATCGCGGCGAGTTCGTAGTTCTCGCGTTTGACGGCCTCCATGAGCCGATCTCGGAGTTCGGTTTTCTGGCTGACGGGGAGTTTGGGGATGAGTGCATCGCGCATCTCTCGCAGGCTCTGGACCTCATTGGACCGCTCGTATTCCTCGGCCTGATCCATGGTTTCGTAGTGCGCTTTGAGGGTTTCAAGCCCGCGTTCCACGGCGGCGACGGCGGCCTTTGGCACATCGTCTTGGAGAGCCAGGCCCGCGACGGCGCGGGTCCGCATCATCAGGATGTAGGGGCGGACCTGATCGAGCATCTCGCGGTCGTGCTCGTCTTCTGCGTACTCGCGGCAGACGTCGGCGACGCGGAGGTTTCTAGAAGTATCGCGGATTACGCCCTCGAAATCTTCGAGCACAAGCAGGGCAACGTAGCGGTGATAGTACTGGGCCGCTTCTTCCCGCAGCGCACGGCAGGCGTCGGAATCGAGCGAGATGGTTAGTTCGTCGGTCGCTTCTTCATCGTCTTGGTCGGCCGACTTGTAGGAGGGTTGTTCAGAGGGGTCGGCTGCGTCGTCAGGATCGATGCCCGCGGCTTCGGGGGTTTGGCCGGGCTCGTTTTCGGGGATTGGACCGAAGCCGTGGGCTTCGTCGATCTGGGCTTCGACGTATTCGAGGAGGCTTGAGAACCCGTTTGGGCGTTGCCCGTCGGGCCTTCCGTCGATGTTCATCTGGATGATGCCTAGATCGAGCCGGACTTGGAGTTTAGAGAGTTTGTCGATGCCATCGATTACGCGGACGTTGATGGTGCCGGGCTCGAATGGCCAATTGTTGAGTATCGGGGTGAGATCGTTTGATTCGGGCTCGTCATTTTGCATGGATTTTGTTCGGTTTGCGTGGTCCGGAATCGTGAATTATGGATCAAAATACAGAATGTGCCAGAAAAAACATGATCTTGTCGATGATTTTACGCATTTACTCCTGAAACCGGGCAGGGTCCGTAGCGTATTGTCGATGAGGCTTGTGTGAATTAGCATAAACCTCTGTAAATCCTAGGGTTTGCAGTTGCATTTAAAGGTCGAATCTTGGTAGCATGTTGTTGTTGGGTGTGGCGCCCGGCAGTGGTTCAAAGAGATTCGAGACAAGACCGAGAGAGATTCATAGAGACGGATTCTTCCGTCGTGAGGATGGGTAGGACAAGTGAGTGGACAAGATGCACGCGCGACGACACGTTCGTCGCCGCTGAAGTCTGATCTTCAGCTATATCTCAACGATATCAATAAGGTTGCGCTTCTGACGGCAGAAGAAGAGCGAGAGCTCGGCTGGGCCATCATCAATGATGATTGCGCGGCCTCTCGTGAGCGCATGATCCGGGCCAATCTTCGGCTCGTCGTTGCGATCGGAAAGAACTATTCCAACCGCGGCCTGACGCTCTCGGACATTATCGAAGAGGGCAACATCGGGCTGATGCGGGCCGTCGAGGGGTTTGACCCTGCGATCGGCGCACGGTTTAGTACCTACGCATCTTGGTGGATCAAACAGGCGATCAAGCGTGCGCTCATAAATGCGCGCCAGCCGATCCATATCCCGGCTTATATGGTTGAGTTGATAGCGAAATGGAAAGTCGCGAGCCGGGAGCTTGAGCGTGAGATCGGGGTTACCCCGTCGATCGAGCAATTGGCCGAGCGGATGGAACTCCCGGTCAAGAAAGTCAGGATCATCAAGCGGGCCGTCAAGGCGTTCCGCACCCCGGCCCAGGAGGGCAACGGGGGCGACGGCGACCTGATGAGCATGGCGGATCTGGTTGCGGATACCCGCACGGCGACTCCCGACGAATCGGTCTTGCAGAGTGAGGAAATCGGCGTGCTCCGCCGGTTGCTCGAGACGATCGACGATCGTGAGGGCACGATTCTTCGGCTCCGCTTCGGGCTCGATGGTCGGGAGCCACTGACTCTCAAGCAGATCGCCGACGAGGTCGGGATCAGCCGGGAGCGGGTGCGTCAGATTGTGGATGAATCTCTTGCGAAGCTCAACAAGCGTCTGGAAGACGACAAGCCGACGCGGTTTTTCCGCCGGGAATTCGGTTCGGAAGATGAGAAGAGCGGTGAGAATTCGCTTCGTCTTCGGCCGGCCGACATCAACTGATCGCCGTTCAATTTGAACAGTTGATCCCAGAGCGCCGGGGGTTCCCGGTCCGGCTTGCGGTGTGCGCTTGATTGCCGGTGCGTGGGTGCCCGGGGATTTGCGTGTGCATGCGCCGTTTCGGAGTTTGGTCCTAGCCGATCTTGCACGGGTTTTGTGCTACCATCGGTCATGGCAGAATCCAAAGACTTTGAAGTGTCACGGAGCGGGGTGCGGGCGATCGCGTCGTGCTTCGGCTTTGCGCTGGGCGTTGTGATCGCAGGGCCTATGGCCCTCGGTCAAACTTGGATCGAGAAAGCCAACGCGCTGTATGACGATATTGTTGATAGCAGGGAATCGGAATCGATCTTGCTTCCCGCGTTGATCGCGATGGACCCGCCCCCGGTCGGGGCGGAGACAGTCGAGAAGGCGTCGATGCTGTTTGTCGGCGGTCAGGGTTGGGCCGAGGCCGAGGCTTGGGTGACTTCGCCGGCTTCGAAGGCTGTGCTCGCGGCGCTCGATGAGGCGACGGTTGGCGAGAGTTACGACACGGCCAAGGCGTTCGCGTTGCGGTACGGCACCGACGGGATCGATATCTCATTGATCCGCGGGCGGGCGTACACCGAGTTGGGCGATCCGCCGTTGCTGGCGGGGGCGCAGCATCTTTATATGAACCACCTCAATGATCTGAGATGCCTGGTGCATGTCGAGGCATCGCGGCTACGCGGCGAGGGAGAGATTGTTGAGGCGCTCGACTTGCTGGTCGATCTGACGCAGTTCGGGTATCAGATGGCGGACCGTGAGTTCCTTGAAGAATCGGCCTGGGGTTACAAAACGATGGCGAGTTCGATCTCCCGGATGCGCGATATCGCGTACCTGGATTTCAAGGATAAACGGGAAGTCGATCCGGACGGGTTGCGGCGGGTGATCAAGAGATTGCACCCGATTGAAGGGCCGTTGCGGCTCGATCGGCTCAACTTCCCTCGGGCGAATCGACTCGCGGCGGATCAGTTGATCGAGGTGCTGTACGTCCCGAAGGGTGGGGTCGACGAAAACCGATTTGTGCCGACGATGGTGCGGTTGTCGACAAGTGAAAGACCGTTGCGTCGCTTCTCGGCCGCGTCACGGTTTGAGCAAAATATGAGTTCGCAGAAGGACTGGTTTGATATCGATGATGTCGTGGATGATGTCTTTGCGAGTTGGGAAAAGAAGTGGGACTTTGACCGGTTTGACCCGGTGCTCGCGCTCCCGTTTGCCTGGGAAACCAGCAAGATCGGGAACGACACGCTCGTTGTATCGGAGGGTGTCGGCGGGGACATGGGCGAGCTGTTCGATCTGCGGACGCTTGTGGATCTCGAACGCGTGGGCACGAGGCAGGCGCTCGGGCTGCTCGGGCGGTTTTACGTTGCGGGTTCGTTTGCGACAAAGATCGATGGGATCAGGCCGCGCTGGGTGGATGTGCTCGAAGACGACCCGATGAACCGGACACGCACCGGCGGGCGGATGCCCCCGATGCGGTACTTCCGGCCGGTGACGGATTTTTTCTTGGCAGACGAACGGATGGAACCCAAGCCGCACACGATGCAGTTGTTCCCCGGCGACGGCACGAACTTCGAGGTGACGCTGTATGACGATCAGTTCTTGCTCTATTCGACGGGTGAGAACGGGGTCGACGATCGGGGGTTGCGGATGAGTGTCGATCCCACATCGCTCGTTGGGGATTATCTGATCTGGCCGCCGATGCTCGGGCTGCATCGTGAGCACCTCCGGGAGATCGGCGAGCTCGAATAAACGCTCGGCGGCGGGTGTGATCTCGGTCTGAGTTTGTAACGAATAAACCAGAGGCTCGGCGGGTTTGCCGGGTCCGGCGGGCATCGGACCCGTCTGATTCCTTGAGGAGCATCGGCGTGAGCGAAACGGTTGAAAAAGTGGTGATCGTGGGCTCGGGCCCGGCGGGTTGGACAGCGGCGATCTACGCGGCCCGGGCCCAACTCGACCCGATCGTGTACGCGGGCGTTGCCAAGCAGAACCCCGGTCCCGTGCTGCCGGGCGGGCAGCTCATGCTGACTACAGACGTCGAGAATTATCCGGGGTTCCCGGATGGTGTGACGGGCCCCGATCTGATGGAAAATTTCCAGAAGCAGGCCGAGCGCTTTGGGACAAGGGTTCTGCTCCAGGACATCGAAGAGATTTCGTTCTCGTCTGATCCGGTCAACGAGCCGCACACGATGAAGACTTCGAAGGGTGCGACGGTTCGTGCCCACGCGGTGATCATCTCGACGGGCGCGACCGCGAACTGGATCGGGCTTGAAAACGAATTGAGGCTTGCGCAGATCGGTGGGGGAGTCTCGGCGTGCGCCGTCTGTGATGGGGCGCTGCCGATGTTCCGTGATCAAGCACTCGCGGTCGTGGGCGGCGGCGACACGGCGATGGAGGAAGCCACGTTCCTGACCAAGTTCGCGGGCAAGGTTTACATCATCCATCGGCGCGATGAACTGCGTGCGAGCAAGGTCATGCAGGAGCGTCTGCTGAGCAAGCCGAACGCGGAGGTGCTGTGGAATAAAACCGTGATCGATTGTCTGAGTGAGCCCGATCATCTCGGCAACGACAAGCTTACGGGCGTCGTGCTCGAAGACACGCAGACCGGCGAGCGGTCCGAGTTGACGCTCAAGGGATTGTTTATCGCGATCGGGCATACTCCCGCGACCGGGTTCCTCAAAGACACCGGGCTCGAGTTTGACGACGCCGGGTATATCGTGCTGCCTGGGCGGTCGAGCGCGACGAACCTGCCGGGGGTATTCGCGGCGGGTGATGTTGCGGATGCGGATTACCGTCAGGCGATCACGGCCGCGGGGATGGGCTGCCAATCGGCGCTCGATACCGAGCACTGGCTGGCGTCTCATGATGTAATCTGACGGTGGCAGGAATGATACAGGCACGAAAAAACCCCGGGATTTCCCGGGGTTTTTCGATCGAAGTTCGCCCCGAGCGCGGAGCGAATCATCACGGCTTAGTCGATCGAGCCGGACTTGTACTGTTCGAGAGTCTTTGTGAGTTCGGCCTTCATTTCTTCGTCTTGGGCAAGTTCAACGGCCTTGTTCTGCATCATGATTGCTTTGTCTTGATTGCCGGCCTCGAAGAACCCACGCGCGAGCGTGTCGATGACCGAGGGATCTTTCCAGTTGGTTTTCTCGCAGGCAACCGAAGCGAGCGCGATCGCGGCTTGGGGGTTGCGAGCGGCGACCTTGTCGGACGTGAGCATGTTCCAAGACATCGCGTTGAGCATGCCGGGGTTGTCGGCGGCGGGCGTGCGTAGCAACGCGTAGGCGAGCTGGTAGCCACGCTCGGCGGTGCTCTCGTCGGAGAGCAGTTTCATCGTGTGCGGGTACCAGTAGTTCGCTTCGAGCTCGCTGATCTGTGCCTGCTTGGCTTTCGCGATATCCCACTTGCCCGCGATGATTTCTTCGAGCGGCTCGTCGATGTTCATCGGGCGGCCGCTCCATGCGATTACACCGCTCTTATCGACGATGAACGCAGCGGGGATGCCGTTCTTGCCGGCGGCCCGCATCCAGTTCTCGGCCATTATGCCGGATTCTTCGATCGCGACGGTGTAGGCCATGTTGTCACCCTGCTTCTCTACAAACGAGTGGACGCGTTCGATCTGGTCTGGCATTGTCTCTTTGTACTCGCCGGTGGCGCGGTCCTGTTTGCGATCCCAGATGTTGACGCCGATGACGGTGAGATCGTCTTTATGCTTGGCCTGAATTTCGGAAATATGAGGGAACGCGCGGACGCACGGGGTACACCACGTTGCCCAGAATTCAACGATGTAGGTCTGCCCCTTCTCGAAGCCCTGAACGGAATCTCCCTTGACCCAATCAGCGATCGCGAGCTTGGGCGCTTTCATCCCGATAGTCAGCTTGGGCTGAGGCATGTCGCCGCGTTCGCGCTCGAGGATTTTACTGGCGGTCGCGGCGTCGCGGATCGGGGCGACTTCGATAGTCTCGATCGTGCGCTCGATCTCGCCCGGCTGGGCGAACGCGGCGGTGGCTAGGCCGGCGGCGATCGCGGCGATGGTCAGGGCTCGGGTCTTCACGGTGTGCTCCTTCATGTGTGAGACGCTTTGTTGTGCAGACGCACATCACTTAGAACGTGATTGGTGGCGTCGAATTCGAACAGATTGGGAGATTCGGCTCAGTCGATGCCATGAACACAGCACAAGCCCATTCTCCCCGATGGGCATACCCCCCGGCGGGAAAACGGTTCCAACCGAAGTGCAACTAGCGTATCAGAACCTCGATCACGGAACGAATGTTCCCGGCATACTAAGGTCATTCTCGTAAGCAATGGCTCGTGAAAGCCCTAAAAATGGGGAAGATCGGCCTCGCCGAGCAGTTTGAAGCCTTTTCGCCGAAGAATCTGGCCCGCCAGAGTCGTGTCATCGGTAGCAAGAGCAATCGTGGGACACCCGTTCGGCTCGGTCATGAGCGGGTAAGCAAAGTGGATATTGAGCTCGGCTCCGAGCAGGCTGAGGCACATGCTGCTGAGCGTGTGTCCCTCGGTGAGTTCAACGATCAAGACATCGATCTCGCCGAACGCGAGTGATTCTTCGCGGAGTTTGGAGCGGGCAAGTTTCGAGTTGTTGGTGATGATCCGGACGACCGCGTGATCGCTGGCTTCGTGGACGCTGATCGCACAGATCTGGCAGGATGAATCGTTGAACCCTTCGAGCAAGTCGAGCAGTTTGCCGACCTTGTTATTCAGGAAAACGCTGAATTGGGTGACAGTGGGAGGGGAATACCCCTGCATGGTCCCGAATGGTGTTGCTGCGCTCGACATGCAAGCCTTTCTATCGTGAGACGGGATATCCGGCGCTCCGCGTGGCCGAGCTCCATTGAGACGTGCTCATCGTATCCGAAATCTGTGCGAATGCCAGATCCGTTATTCACTGATTGGCCATCGAAACAGCCGGTGCGAGCCCGCGGGGATACTCGGCGATTGCCGGGGCAGGCCCGGCAAGTCTGGCAGCGTGACGGAGCCGGCACCATTGCCCAGGTTTGAGACCAGCACCCATGCCCTCCCCCCGGCCACTACTCCCGACCAGACCATGCCGGAGGATTTATCTGTATCCAGATTCAAGGGGGTTGGCGTTTCGCCTTCAGGGAAAGCCGGATCGAGCGATTTCCAAGCGTTCATCGCGAGCGATTTGTACGCCCGGCGATCGATCGTGGGGTGGTCGGTTTGATCTTTATCAGAGGTCCACACCATGTACGAATGTGCGCCCCGAAGCCGGATATGCCGGATGAATGCTTCGAGATCTTTCCTCGGCGGCGGCGGGGCGTTGTATACCTTTTCGCCCGAGTCATATTCGACATAATTCGAGACCCAGGGGATCATTAGATGGCCCGGCGGCAGTTCACGGGCGGCCGCGGAAACGCGTTCGATCGGTGCCCAGAACGTCGCGGCTCGGTCATTGGGTGTCGTCGGGCCTTTCTGGATATTCGCATCGCTGTGCCGAGAGTAAGTCTCGTATGGGTAGGCAACCGGCATCGCAACATTGAAGTTGTCGTGATAAAACTGGTTCCGATCCCATCGGCCGCCGACCTTGGTGCGGCTTCTTTTGGTGGGCCAGATGCGGGCTATATCTGTCTTGCCCGGCCAATCGTTGTAGTTGCCGATGAACGCGTTTGAGACATTCGGGTTCCGATGGCTGCGCACCAGACGGACAATCTCTTCGACATTGCGGATAACATCTTGGTCGGTCCCGCCGCCGATCGCTTCGAGATCCATCAACAGATAATCCAGCCGGCTCACACTGTCGAGCATCGCTCGGACCTGGCCGGGCGAGGTTGGCTGCCCATTAGCCGCAAACGGGTACGGGCAATTCCGTTCACGGAACAGCACGGCCACGGGCGCGCCGGACACGGCGATCTTCTCCGTGTAACATTTCGCATACCAGTCGTACCACTCGCCGGGCACGAAACTAGGTCCGCCGTGCGCGGCCCCCGGGACATTTACAGGGACGTAGGTGTTGACGCTGTTGTACACGAACGGGGGGACGGCGTTGCACGGGTCGCCGGCCTTCGGGCGGCGGGTGCTGCGCATGCCGGGGTCGGTCATGTACCACCAATCCCCAAAGACGGGCGGGGGGAATGAAGGATCGGCCGATCGGCTCAGCGGCCTCTGAGCACGTTGCGGGCCGCGCGGCGTGGGGGTGGCGTTGCTGGTGCCCCCGATCGAGTCGGAGAGATCCTCCATGATCGCGTCGAATTGTGCGCACCCCGCGATGATGCCAACGACGCAGACGAGTAAGGATAGTTTCAGTGCGTGCATCCCACACTGTATCCTCGCGCCCGGTTCGATCGGTTCAGGGGGGAGTAAACCGGGCGTCTGATGGTTTATTTAGTGTCAACAGAGGCGACACCCCGTGATCGCCCCCGGCTGCGGTTGTTTCTCGGGGTGCTCCCGCCTCGTGTGGTTTTCCGGCCCGAGTCGGGGCTGAACTTACCCTCACGGATCGCGTTGGCAATCGCGATCACGTCCATGAGATCAACCTGGCCGCTGGCATCGATATCACGCGGGTCGATCCCGCGACCACCAACCGAGTTGGAGGTCTCGCGTGAGTTCCCTCGCAGGGCACTGATGAACACGACAAAGTCATTCGCGTCGATGTCGCCGTCGTTCTCGAAGTCGCGCACCGCGGGGTCGAGCGTGTAGGTAAACACAGCATGCTCACCGGGTTCAACCATCGGCGTGTGGCTGGGGAGCCCGTCGGTGGGCGGCAGCGGGGCGGCCATGGCGCGGGACTGATGCAGGTTGGAAACCAGGATTTTGATCTCCGAACCGGCGCGGACGGCCGACCATTGCATGCCCGATTTTTTGTCGGTTTCAAGATTCAGAAACTCATGGTTTTCTGAAGAGTCAAAGAATTCGTCGAGCTCGGCCCACGCATCTATCGCGATTGCGCGGAACTCGCCGTAGTTGATATCGGGGTGGCTCGTGCGACCGTTGTCGGATGTCCAGACGATGAACGAATGTGCCCCACGCAGACGGATGTGCTGCACAAGCGCTCGGATGTCGGCTTCAGAAGGAGGGGGTGCGTTGTAGAACGCGGGCGGTGCGTTCGCGTCGACAAAGTTTGAAACCCAGGGGATCAGCAAATTGCCTGGGAGCAGGTTGCGGGCAGCAACCGAGACGCGTTCGAGCGGGGCCCAGAAGATCGCGGCCCTGTCGTTGGGAGTGATATTCTCACCCTGAATCGCGGTATCCGAATGGCGTGAATATGCCTCATACGGGTACGCCACCGGCATCGCAACATTCAGAAACGTCTTGTAGAACGCGTCCCGGTCCCATGCATCACTGTTGAAAGAAGTGTCTTCGGTCCGGTTGCGTTTCGAGGGCCAGATCGATGCTTCATCGGTCATACCCGGCCAATCGTTGTAGTTACCGATCGCGGCCGACGAGATCCGTGGGTTCGGGTGTTCGCGGACGAGGCGATAGATCTCTTCGACATTCCGCCTCACCATCTCGTCGCCGTTTTCGCCCCAAGGCTCGAGATCCATAAGCAAATAATCCAGCTTGGGCAGATTGTCCAAAGCCGTTTCGACCGCGAGTGGATCGATCGGACCGGGGTTGCCGTAGGGGAATGGACAATTGCGTTCACGGATTATCAGCCCGACGGGGGCACCGATTCTGTCCATCCTTTTTGCGACACACACGGCGTAATCAGCCATCCATGACCCTGGCTCGTAGCCGGGTCCGCCGTGGGCAGCACCCGGCTGATTGATCGGCATGTAGGTCGCCGGATCTGTATACGTCAGAGCATCGGCCGAAGCACATCGTTCCGCGGGGTTCGCATATCCAGTATCCCGCCATCCTTCCGGCATGATGTACCACCAATCGCCGAACAAAGGCGGCGGATCTCCCGCGTTCGAAACCGAGACAACGGCAGAAAGCACGGTAAGCTGAAGCATGCAGCGAAAATTTGGCAATCGGTTCTCCTTCGGCGGTTCCCAGCAGAGCCGGGACGCGGGAGGAACAATCGCATTCAGAAACGAAGAATACGAAGCGGTTCAGAGATATTTTCAGTCTGGACGATCTGCATAAAACAATGGCACCGTCTGTGCGGTGCCATGTGAAAACGATTTGAATGTTCGCTTGACGCGTAAACTCGATGCGATCAGGCCGAGAAACTCGATCCGCAGCCGCACGATGAGGAGGCGTTTGGGTTATTGAACACAAAGCCCCGTCCCATGATCTCGTCTTTGAAATCGACGGTTGTACCACCCAGATAAAGCATGCTCTTGGGATCGCAGATCAGCCGGACGCCGTGCTGGACGAACATCTCGTCGCTGTCCTTGCGTTTCTCGGTCAGATCAAGCACATAACTAAACCCGGAGCAGCCGCCGCCCTTG
>Ga0316208_1001672_pt1 | contig 20054 bp, 20 predicted proteins | sample 3monopyrite_MG_FD_204944 | JGI IMG/M metagenome (GOLD analysis project Ga0316208, IMG submission 204944) | Microbial mat bacterial communities from mineral coupon in-situ incubated in ocean water Damariscotta River, Maine, United States -... | ecosystem: Environmental > Aquatic > Marine >...
CTCCTTTGCTTGTTGCCTCTTTAAGGATGGCCAACTTGTCCTCTTTGGTGAATGTACGTCTGTTCATGGTCATGATATTACAGTTTTTAGTGTAGATTCATGTCCGAACTTCTAGGGGGCTGGTACAATCCTACTATTAATGTGCACTAGCTTAACTTTTGCATCATGCAAGAAAGACTGCTACGATAGAGAGTTGGAAGAACAGTACTACGTTATAGATTGCACAGCCGATTGCCCTGGAGTAACAGGTTGCGATGGCAAAACCTACTGCAACGAATGCATTGCCAATAGCCACGGCATACGAGTAGAATAAGGTGAGCGTTTACAATAAACCCAAAGCACAAGCGTTATAGAAGTGCTATGATATAGTCGTGGTTAATTTAGTTAGCCAGCCCCTGTTCGTTTTACTACTCGCGAGCAGGGGTTTTCTTTTGCCCTATACCTTGGGTAATGCTTCCAAAGCATCCGTCACCCTGAACTTGTTTCAGGGTCTTTCTAGAATGATTGCATAGCAGATACTGAACCAAGTTCAGCATGACTGCGCTGTTTGTGGAATGCGTGCGTTAGGGATGGAAGCGGCATCCTTTTTTGCTTTTTGCAAAAAAGATATAGCGGACAGCCCGCCCCCTTGCGCAGCTTGGGGTAACGCCCAATAAACAATGCCACAAGCCTAAATCGTAAATTCGCGAAATAAGAACGCGAGCATGGAACAAGTAGCACCTTACAAACCGAAGAATAAGATTAGAATTGTGACGGCAGCCAGTCTGTTTGATGGGCACGATGCGGCTATCAATATCATGCGTAGAATTATTCAGTCTACGGGCGTTGAGCTGATTCATTTGGGGCACGGTGCGTCTCCGCATTAGCAAATACACTACGAAACAGGCGGCCTATTCTTGTGTGATTTGTAACTATTCAGAGTGATATTGAACATACTTCTGCTAACCCACCCCGTCCGCGACCAAAGGTCGGGACACCCCTCTCTCGCAAGCTACGGTGTGTACACATCTTTTTATTACATGTGCACACACCGTAGCTTGCGAGAGAGGGGAAAGCTCAACGTAGTTGAGCAGGGGTGAGTTGGTAAAGGCTCTGAATAGTTACTGTGATTCGCATCATTTGAATTTTGACTTTTTCTCTGTAAAATTACTTCTGCATGACTAGCATACGAATTCGCCCTAGATTCAAGGATGTTTATTCCGTTACTCCCGAAGAAGTGGAAAAACATGTTCGGGAGCATTTGAAAATGCCTGATTGTCCCTGCACAGCTAAAATTATTCCTGGGTTTATTGTTCTGAACATCTTACAACGGGAACAGCATTTCTGGTCGCCTCAACTTAGTCTTTCCTTCGAGAAAGACGAGGAAAGCGACAAAACCATTATCCGTGGATTATATGGACCAAACCCAACTGTTTGGGCAATTTTCACGTTTGGGTATGGTGCCATTTCAATCCTTGCTCTATTTCTTGGCTTTTATGGTTTTTCGCAATACTCTCTAGGTCAAGATGCGTCTATTCTGTGGAGTTTGCCAATACTTGCCGTTTCAGCTTTGGTGCTGTACTTCATAGCTCAGTTCGGTCAAAAACTAGGCGCAGAACAAACATTTACCCTCCACCATTTCTTTGAAGAATCAGTTGGTCATCGCATTCATCTGCAATAGATGTGTCTTGAATTAATTTGATTCTTATCAAAATCCAATGCATGCATTGATTTTCCCATGCTGGCTCCGTACATTTGTCTATCTTTCTGTCAAATAGAAGACAACCCCTAATGGCTTCGATTTTCTCACATGCAATTGCTGCAACTGCTTTGGGCACCGTAAGGTATCCCAAGAAGGAAGTGTTCAAATTCTTCGCTTTAGGGATTTTCTGTGCTTCCTTTCCAGATATTGATGTGATTATGTTCAAGCTGGGGGTTCCATACGAACATCCATTCGGGCATCGTGGGTTCTTCCACTCCCTCTTTTTCTGTTATCTGCAAGGGCTTTTCATTGTCCGTGTATTTTATTCAAACTTGGCTTTTGCCACACGAGCTAGCATGACTATTGGGTTCTACTTCTTCTGCTGCGGTGTATCGCACGGTATTCTAGATGCTATGACGAATGGCGGAAAAGGCGTAGCTTTTTTCGCACCGTTTGACAATTCGCGCTATTTCTTGCCTTGGCGACCAATTGAAGTTTCGCCTGTTGATGTGGAGTCATTTTTTGGGGAATGGGGCATGCGCGTTCTCCACAGCGAACTGTACTACGTAATGATACCTTCGCTCCTACTAATGCTGGGGATGTTCGCGGTTCGTAGGTTCTCGAAAACAGCTTAATCAGCCTTCTGCTCCTTCTAAAAGCTGAATCTTATTTCGGCCAAGTTTCACCAAACCTTTGTGTTCCATTTGCTTCAGAATTCTGGAAATGACTTCTCGCGATGAGTTCAAATCCACCGCAATTTCTTGATGCGACATGTGAATTTCTGATGCATTCATTGAATTGGATTTATCGTTGAGATACTTCAGCAACCGTTCGTCCATTCTGTGAAACGCAATGCTATCTACCGATTCCAGTAACTCTTCGAACCGCATTCTATACGTATTCATCACAAAGCTGCGCCAGTCGCGAAATTTCATCCATTCATCCATAAACTCAACAGGAATAGCCAACATGGTTACTTTCTCTTGAGCAACAGCACGAATTTCACTTCGCTTAAATGCCATGCAGCAGGTGAGCGACATGGCGCACGTTTCGCCCGGGCTCAAATAATAAAGCAACAGCTCTCTACCCTGTTCATCCTCTCGGATTACCTTTACCGAACCCGAAATAATCATTGGAATGGTGTTGATTTTCGCCCCTATATCCATCAACAGGTCTCCTTCTTCCACCTCTTTATACATGGCATGTTCCTTTATTCCGTTGACAAGGTCAGTATCGAGAATAGTCGGAAAGTGATTATCGAGAAGTTGTTCTATAGATGCGCTCATACCGCAAAAATAGCACATAGATTCAGGCTGCATGTTGGTAAACTACGCTTGCAAAACCGTGGTCGGGTCGAGGTCTTATCTTGTTAAGACTCCGTTCTTTCATTTTCAATTCCAAACAGCTAGTAGAACAATTAACTCAATTGATTCTGACGGTTCTAAACGATTTCACAGAAACCATACCATCAAAATAAGGGGCTCACTTTTCATACGCTTCCAATGCCTTCAGTTCCTCATTCACCTTCATTCTCCAAGCATCAACTGCTGTGGAGTCTAACCCAATCTTTGTTTCCCTTTTGAATTTGTTGAGGTCGATAGCTCGGTTGTTAGCGGAATGGCTGTACTTCTCTTTAAACTCCGCATCAGGATTTTCTCCGGATCTGCTTAAAGCATGCGCCTCCCTCATTTTCCTTGAATGAAGTTCGTAGATATTAAACATGACTTGGAAGTAGTTTAACCCAAAATCTGTTTGTTTCCCTTCAGGCATCCAAGAGTTACCCCGATCAAATACACTCACAATTTTGAATTGTGTTTGGTGATGGGCACTCTGCCTCTGAAAACCCGCAAGATTTACACATAATACTTGGCCACTCAAAAGCTTCCCTTCTATTGGTTCTCCCTTAAAATCGCTCCATTTCAGCGGTCTGGTCGCATTCCAATGAAGCGTGTCGTTAGAGACCGTTACCTGAGCTGTTACCGATAAAACGAACAGGAGAAAAAGTCCAGTCAAAATATACTTCATGGTTGTTTAAGGATTTGGGTTCGGGTTTATCGTTTACAAATTTTCCGATTGTGGGCTTTGTCTAAAGTCCTCATATATCAACATATAACCTTCCATTTAAAAGTAAACATCGTTCTGATAAATATCCTAAAAAAGCACACCATCTCTCAATCACGGAATGACATGCACTCAAGACTCACAAAAACTCAGAGTAGTTTAATGCTAAAAATATGTCACAAAAATGATATTGTAACATTCAGGTTTGATTTGGTCTCATCAGTTATAAAGGTTCTGATTAATCTGCTCAATTTTGTCTTGCCCAACAAGAACAAAACAGCTAATTCCCTAATTTGCAGCCCAAATCGAATTCCATGAGCGCAGTCCAAACAGTTGTATTGAATGCCACACAGGTTAGTCAGAAAATAGACCGCTTGGCCTTTCAAATACATGAGAATACCTACAATGAAAAGGAGATTATCATTGCCGGAATTGCAGGTAATGGGTTCAAATTGGCAGAGCTGCTAGCACAGCGTTTGGCCAACTTATCTGATGTAAAAGTGACGTTGGTTTCTGTTAAGGTGAACAAGCGAGACCCATTGGCGGTGGATGCCTCTGTAGCAATCGAAAAAGCCGATGTGGAAGACAGGGTGGTGATTTTGGTAGATGATGTACTTAACAGCGGGAAGACCCTTATTTACGGTATCCGGCATTTCTTACAAGTTCGCCTCAAAGCCTTACGCACCGTGGCATTAGTAGATAGAGACCACAAACGCTTTCCTGTAAAAGCAGATTATGTTGGCTTGGTACTTAGCACTACGTTACAAGAACATGTTCGTGTAGAGCTTGGTGACGAGATGGCGGTCTACTTGGAGTGATTAACCATTCCCACTAATTCTTCAATATCCAGATTTACCCCGTTTACCGTCCACTGCGCGCGCGAATAGAATGGTTCTCGCTTTTCAATTTGAAAAGCCACTTTCCCCAACATTTTCTCTTCAGTTAAACCCTTGAGAATTGGTCTTTCGGTCTTAGTTGTTTGAACACGGTCTACCACAGATTTTGGGCTCATTTGTAGGTAAATTGTCACGCCAGCACCGTTCATTTCATCCATCGATTCAAAGAAGCAAGGCGTTCCTCCTCCACAGGCCATTACAAAATTATCCTTGCCAATCCATTTTCTAAGTTCAGCGCGTTCCAATTTCCGAAAACCCTTCTCCCCTTTCAACTTAAAAATTTCTGGAATCGACATTCCGGCCGATTTCACAATCTCAGCATCCAAATCAACTGCATCAACCTCTAGCTTCTTAGCCAGTTTTTTAGCCGCAGTAGATTTACCGCTAGCCATATATCCTATTAAAAATACTTTCATTTTTTAGCTACAAGCTTCAAGTTACGAGCCACAAGTTGGCTCAATTAATAATTATTCATTCCTAATTTTTAATTCCCAGCGGGAAGCTCGCCCTCTTTTTTAATTGCTTTAATTACCATCTTATCTACAAATCTAGGAAGCAATTTGCTGAGATAGTATGATAGTTTTCCTTGGGTTGTCAATACAATCCGTCTCTTTCTGTTCTTAACACCATTAAAAATATGGTCAGCCACTTCTTCCGAACTCATCATCTTGGGCTCATCTCTCGGAGATTCTCCTTGTGCCGTTCCATCAGCCACTAAAGCCGTTTTTCGAATGTTGCTCTCCGTATAACCCGGATTAACAATCATTACGTGCAATCCTGTATTATGATTCTCCAAACGGAGGCCGCTCAAAAAACCCTCCATTGCAAACTTAGAAGCGGAGTAGCCCGTTCTGCCAGGTAATCCCTGATAACCAGCCACAGAGGAAATGCCCACCACCGAACCGTTGTATTTCAACAATTGACGTAACGCATACTTGGTGCAATAAACCGCTCCGAAAAAATTTACTTCCATAAGTTGACGAATCACCGAAATCTCAACATTTTTAAAAAATGCACGCATGGTGATTCCTGCATTGTTAATAAGCACATCAATACGTCCGTAGGTATTGAGCGTTTCGTTAATCATCCGCACGCAATCGTTCTCATTGGCAACATCTCCTTGAACCGTCAGAACCTCAATGTTTTTAGCGCGCAAATCCGTTGCGGCTGCTTCCAAATTCTCGGCATTTCTGCCTGTGATGCAAATACGACCACCTTCACGACCAAAACGTTCGGCACAGGCTTTTCCGATTCCTGAACTACCGCCAGTAATCACAATAACTTTATCCTTGATGAATGACATGTGGCAAAAATAGGTGTATTGCCTAGTCGGTTGACGGTTTACTATTCAATTCCCATTCCTTAATCCTCTATCATTCATCACTCATCCTTACCCCTTTTTACTTACTCCTTACTTCTTTCTTACTATGTTCGCTGAAATTCATTCTCTCATCATGAATCTTATTAAAGTTAAAACCAAAGAGCAGGAAGACCAATGGGTGCTCTTCCCTACCCTGTTGTATGCCAAAGACCCGCTTTATATCCGCCCAATAGACAAAGAGATTAAAGAGGTTTTTGACCCAAAAGCGAATCGTTTTTTCGCATTAGAAAAAAGCGAAGCAGTACGCTGGCTCTTACAAAAAGACGGAAAAACCATTGGCAGAATTGCTGCTTTCATCAACGGAAAAACGTTTAATACAGAAAATCAACCAACGGGTGGTTGTGGTTTTTTCGATTGTATTGATGACCAAGCTGCCGCCAATATGCTTTTTGATGCTGCACGTGAGTGGCTGAAAGAGCGCGGAATGGAAGCCATGGATGGCCCCGTTAACTTTGGAGAACGCGACAAGAACTGGGGCGTACTCATTGATGGATTTGCAGAGCAGAATTATGGAATGCTCTACAATGCTCCGTACTACCAAAAGCTATATGAAGGCTACGGTTTTAAGCTGTACTTCAATCAGCTTACCTACGGTAGAGATGTACAAAAGACCAAGGATTTTGACCCACGTTTTTACGAACGGGCTCAGCAGGCGCTGAACAATCCCGACATCACGTTTCGCTACATCAAGAAAAAGAACTTCGATAAGGCTGCGGTTTACTTTCATGAAGTTTACTCCAAAGCTTGGGGCGGTCACTCGGGTGTTAAGCCAATGACCTTGGAACAGGCACAAAAGATGTTCGGAAAACTGAAGCCAATTGCAGACGATAAGTTAATCTACTTCGGCTTTTACAAAGACGAGCCGATTTCCTTCTTCCTATCTATTCCTGAATTGAATCAGCTATTCAAATACGTAGATGGAAACATGAATTGGCTTGGCAAGCTCAAGTTCGCCTACCACATGAAAATGGGTCATTGCAAAAAAATGCTTGGGCTTGTGTTTGGGGTTATTCCCGAATGGCACGGCAAAGGAGTTGAAAGCGCCATGGTGGTTTCTTACTCTGATATTGCTTGGAACAAAGGCTTGCCTTACAAAACAATTGAAATGAACTGGATTGGTGATTTCAACCCTAAAATGATGAAAGTGTGTGAACAGCTAGGCGCAGAAGTTTGGCGTACTCATGCCACCTATCGCTACCTGTTCGATAGAGAGAAGCCGTTTGAACGGTGCCCAATTGTCGCGTAATTACTCCTGAGTTTCAGGTTGCTTGAAGGCCTTTCTGAACTTGTCCAACTTAGGACTTACTACCATACGGCAGTACGAATTAGTAGGGTTCTGGTCGTAATAATCTTGATGGTAGTCTTCAGCAGGATAGTAATCCGATATGGCTGAAATTTCTGTCACCACTGGTTTCCCGTAGGCATTTTCCCGATTCAAACGGTCTTTATATTCTTTAGCAAGCATTTCTTGCGTTGCTGTGTGATAGAAAATAACCGAGCGATACTGCGTTCCAATATCTGCTCCTTGACGGTTTAGTTGTGTTGGGTCGTGCGAGAGCCAAAAAGCTTCGAGCAGCGTTTCGTACTTCACTACATCTGGGTTGTATGTTACCTGAATAACCTCAGCATGGCCAGTTCTTCCTGTACAAACCTCTTTGTATGTTGGGTTTTTAACCGTTCCTCCAGCATATCCAGATTTCACACTAATTACACCTTTCACATCTTGAAAGATGGCCTCCACACACCAAAAACATCCAGCTCCGAATGTGGCTTTCTCCAATGCTGTTTCATTTGAATTACTCATTTTATCGTTCTTTTTCTCGGTCCCGAAAATAGTCATCACTCCAACCAGAATGACCAATATGCCAGCTATTAAATGCTTCATGCTGATTAAACTAAAATGTAAGGCTAAAGTTCGGAATCTAAATACGGTGCGCTGTCGGCAAACAGACACGTAATTGGTATTTTGTGGTCAAATTAGACACGAATGAAATACTTTTTCTCTATTGCTTTATTTGCCCTTTTAACTACTCAAACTTGGGCGAAAGAAGATTATTCGCTCACGGTTTACGAAACCTATTCCGACTATCAGAGCAAGAAGGGTAAATCACTCTTTGAATTCATTGGCTATGACTGGACCATGGGTTCTTTGCATCTCATTTATCGCGTAAAAAAGAAAGACGAAGGAAAAGTGAAGGTGACAACCGCTTGGGGTTTTACGGTTGGCGAGCAGCTTTTTCGTGTAATGGGAGGTCGTCCTTATCGCGTGCTGATGCAAGGAAAAATCAACTATTGTGAAAATGGAATGGCTCACCTCAATATGCTCATTGGTGATGACGAATCTTCAGATGTTGAATTGGGCGGATGGAGTTTTATATCTGCAAACCTCAACTCAGAAATAATTGAATTCCCCTCAGCAAAGGCAAAAAAGGAATTTGGAGAAAAGCCAGAAATGGCAGGGCTTTTCGCTTGTATTGAAAAGCTGAAAAAGAAAAAAACGGAAAAAATCCGTGATTGCGTAAAGGCAAATAATTGATTCCTCCATAAATAGCCCATGGTTTAAACCGAGGGCTATCTTTGCGCCCCGAAAAACAGGCTTATGCTCTCTACAAACAACATTTCGCTTCAATACGGTAAGCGTATTCTTTTTGATGATGTAAACATCAAATTTACTGGTGGCAACTGCTACGGTGTAATTGGCGCTAACGGTGCTGGGAAATCAACTTTCCTTAAGATTCTTTCTGGTGAAATCAGTGCGAATTCAGGTTCGGTTCACATTGAACCAGGAAAGCGGATGGCTGTCTTGAAACAAGATCACTCTGAATACAACGAGAATACCGTTTTAGACACGGTAATGATGGGCCATTCAATATTGTGGGGCAACATTCAAGAACGAACAGCGGTGTATGCTAAACCTGACTTTTCTGAAGCTGATGGCATTAAAGCCTCCGAATTGGAGGAGCAATTTGCCGAAATGAATGGGTGGAATGCAGAATCTGATGCCTCTTCTCTACTTAGCGGTTTGGGGATTGGAGAAGACCTGCTTTATACCTTGATGAAGGACATTCCCGGAGCATTGAAAGTTAGAATCCTTTTAGCACAAGCACTTTTTGGGGATCCAGACATTCTAATTCTCGATGAGCCAACCAATGATCTTGACTTGAGAACGGTGCAATGGTTGGAGAACTTTCTGCTTGATTTTGAAAACACAGTGATTGTCGTTTCGCACGATAGACACTTCCTCGACACCGTTTGCACTTCTATTGCCGATATCGATTTCAAGAAAATTAAGGTTTTTACTGGTAACTATTCATTCTGGTATGAGTCTAGTCAATTGGCTTTGCGTCAGAAATTGAGCGCCAATAAAAAGGCTGAGGATAAGAAGAAAGAACTACAGGATTTTGTACGCAGGTTTAGCGCAAATGCATCTAAAAGTAAGCAGGCCACAAGCCGTAAGAAGCTGCTGGAGAAGATCAATGTGGATGATATTCAGGCTTCTTCGCGTAAATACCCCGGTATTATTTTCAAGCAGGAACGCGATGCCGGAAATCAGATTCTGAGCGTAAACTCAATCAGTAAGAGCCTAAATGAACAATCACTTTTCTCTAAACTTACGTTTGAGGTTAACCGAGGCGATAAGATTGCATTCCTCAGCAAAAGTGGTCTTTCTACCACCACTCTTTTTCAAATTCTGATGGGCGAGGCAGAAGCCGATTCAGGGCACTTTGAATACGGCCAGACCATTACCACTGCTTACTTACCAACCGATAACGGCAAATTCTTCAATACTAAAGAAAACCTGATTGATTGGTTGCGTGAGTTCTCTGAGGACAAGAGCGAAATCTATATCCGCGGTTTCCTTGGCAAAATGCTATTCACGGGCGAAGAAGTTTTCAAATCTGCAAGTGTGCTATCTGGAGGAGAAAAAGTACGCTGCATGCTTAGCAGAATGATGCTGAATGAAGCCAATTTGCTCATCATTGACGAACCAACCAACCACCTAGATTTGGAGTCTATTCAGGCATTTAACAACGGGCTAAAAGACTACGATGGTACCGTGCTTTTCACTTCTCATGACCATACGTTTGTAGAAACCGTGGCCAATAGAATTATTGAGATTGGACCAAACGGTTATTTAGATAAGTTGATGACTTACGACCAGTACATTAACGATAAGCGCGTTGCTGAACAGCAAGCGGAGCTTTACGCTTAAAGCGTAGTCTAATTCTTGAGCGATGCTTCCAAATAGGCATCCATTTGCTCGAAATCCATTCCAGAAATGAGTTCACCTTTTGGGGTAATTATAAATTTGGCGGGGATATTCAACACGCCATAGTCACGTGCGATTGGAGAAGCCAACAAGATTTTCGCTTTTTCTACAATCTGATATTTCCAGCTGAGCCCCGCTTTCTCGGAAACCGATTTCCATCTGCGGTCATTTTTTTCAAATGCAACGGTAACGAATTCAACCCTATCACCATATTTCCTGTGCAACTCTATCACCTTCGGAATATCTGCCAAGCACGGGCCGCACCACGAACCCCAAAAATCCAATACAACATAATTCCCTTTCAAATTTGACAGTTTGAAGGGAGTTCCATCAATCAGGTTTGCTTCAATTTCTGGCGCTTGGTTATCTACAGATGTTGAGCCGCAAGACCACATCCCGAACATGAGCAAAAAAATTGTTAACTGTTTCATTAAGGCAATAGAACAACGTTGGATTGAAGCACTTCCTGCTCAACCAGACAAATCGATAGAATTCTACTAAGATTTGGGGATTTCTACCCTAGCACTATCTGGATGCGTAGTACCGAATACACGATCCCAGAAAATTGTACTTAGCCCGTAACCGCTATTTGGGTTTCTATAATGATGCAATAAGTGGCTTCGCTTTACACGCTGAAACCAAGCATTTTTAAAGTTGAAGAAATGAGAGGCAAAATGCATCAGGTCGTAAACCATGTAGCCAAAAATAAAACCCGCAAAAAATCCTGCTGTGATTCCTTTATCCTGAAGCGCTGCGTAGAAAATCCAGTAAAACAAAACCGCAAGGCTCAAATTAATGGCTGGCGGCATTACCAACCGCATGGAATCGTTCGGATAATCGTGATGTATGCCATGCGCAATGTAGTGAAACTTTTTACCGAGTGTAGTTGTGTAAACATGATGAAACACAATACGATGAATACAATATTCTATAAACGTCCAAAAAAAGTAGCCAGCAAACAACAGACCTGCAAGCATCAATAAATCAACCTCAAACATAATCGCTGAACGGTATATGAAATAGCCTGTTAGTGGCACAAAAATAATCGGAACGGAAGTGAAGTGAATTCTTGAAAAGAAATCGAGAAACTTGTTCTCAAACATCTTTGGAGATTCGTTTCGATTTGATTTGAACAGACGTTTACTTTCTGACATGGTTCAAAGGTAGAAACTCGTTGGACAGGGAGCAAAACAAAAAGGCCCGTTAATGATGTATTAACGGGACTTTTCAACATATAGTGGCGGTCTTAGAACTGACCGTTAAGGTACTTGGCTTCGTGGGCAGAAGGTCGAATGGCAGTAGTAGTCTTGGTCATTTCAATACGAATCTTGTTGTTTCCCACCAGTTCTTCAATAATCAAGGTCTCCCCCATTTCAACTGATGCCTTGTAATTCCCTCGTTCTTCGTAGAATCCGTCAGTGTTGCAGATAAGCATCAAATAAGTGTCCGCTCCTGGGTAACCGACTTCACCATTATAACCTCCAGGTCCGCCAGCATTTCTAAAAATGCGATACGTACCATACCAGTACTCATACGGATTAATGAAGTACTCAAATTCAAACGCTCCAGTATTAGTTGGGTAGAATGAACCAAGCACTGGGTTGTTTGGAATGCTAGCATTATCGTCCCAATAACTGTACGGCAAGGAATAATCGTAATCAATACCAAAGAATGCATCGCCAGAACGACCATCTGGTCCTTGAACTGGATCTACAATGAATGTACAACTAGCTAAAAGGGTTACGAATCCGACAGCGACACTTGCAATTTTGAATAAGCTTTTCATGACGTTGGTGTTTTGGTTCGATGACCTAAAGCCAAACGGTGTGCCAGTTTTTGAAAAGTTGATTCGTTGATAAGAGATGATTGCTCATTAAGAGCCAGTAAATAGTAAAAGTGAGACCCTTCCTTCGTCAGGGAAACAAACGGAAACTACTGCGATACTTGCTTGTTTCCCTGACGAAGGAAGGGTCTAGATTTAGCCAATCAAACAAACAGTTTGTGAACCAAAAAATCCTCGGTCGCGCCCAAAAGCGTGACGTCCCGAACGGTCGGGACAGGCTCTCCTTTGCAAAGGAGGCTCCGCATCTTGCCGAATGCATTAGGAGATGAACTCAAACAACTACTCACAGTAGCGCTTAATGATATTGTACGAATCTGTGAGTCCTAATTCTCCTGCCAAACTCATGTCTTCGCACCCTTTTGAAATCTTTCCCAATAGAATTCGAATTAACCCTCGGTTATAGTTTGCTTCAATAAAATTACCATCTGATGAAGCTGCCAAACCGAAATGCGTTTCTGCCTCTTCGTAACGTTCAGCGGAAACCAGTAAATGCCCCAAATTGAAATGGGCAAAACTCATATCCTTGTCCAGTTCAATTACTTTGCGGTAATCTATCTCTGCTTGGGACAAGAGCAATTCTGTACGGGCCTGATAGGCGGTGTCAACCACATTCAAGGAGCCGACAAGTACCTCAAAATCGTCCTGATGCTGCTCTAGTTCTGCCTGCAACAACGCGCCACGTGCAAAATGACAGGCCACCTGCAGGTCATAAGCCTTCAAACAATGATTCAATTTGGTGTAAGCTGTTTCGTAATCGCCAAAAATGGCGTAAAGTGAGGCCAAACGAATCATTTTAGAAGGTTCGGAGCTTGCTTGTTCGGATAATGTTTTAAGAAGCTCCATCGAATCAGCATTCTTCTCCTCCTTATGTGTGATGAAAGCGATGACGCCCATATTGTAGAATGGCTTATTAAAACCATCATAAACCGCAATGTCCCTATCCGTTTCAGGAAAGGCTGAGATACGATAGAACGGGAGTAATCTCACGTCAACTTTCTGCTGCTGAATCTTTCCCATTTCTTGCTGAACAGGCTCAAAATCGCCCTTCAATTCGGTGAGTTTCATCAGCTTGATGTTCTGCTCAAACTTCACGTCATCGTCCGACCTGGAAAGCATTTGCTTAATGCCATCCAGTTCCTGCATGGCCGCATCGTACCCTTTCTGATTTTTAAGTTGTCGGAATACTTCGGCTCTGTGCTCATGAGCATCAATAAACTCGGGAAACAGTTCAATGGCTTTATCGAAATCTTCCAAAGCCGCAGCGTATTGCTTTTGGTTGTAATGCAGATTTCCTCGATTATAAAACCCAAGAATATTGTTCGGATTGAGTTGGATTACTCGATTATAATCCGCCATACCATCCGATGGCCTTTTCATGTCAGTAAGAATCATTGCTCGATTAAACAGCACAATGGCGTTGTCGGGATATACGGTCAAAACGTCATTCAAATCCTTTAGAGCTTCATTCTGTCTTCCCATTTCTGAGTAAGCTCCTGCCCGATGAAAGACAGGAAGTTTATTGTCTGGATCAAGTTCCATCGCTTTTTCAAAATCCGAAATAGCAGCGTCAAATTTTTCTAATCTAGCTTGGGCAATTCCTCGATGCAGAACGGGCCTCATGCTGGTTGAATCGAGTTTCATAGCACGCTCAAAATCCTCTATGGCTACATTATACATCTCCAAACCTGCTTTGGCTTCGCCACGGATTAGATATGTATCGGCCGTTTCCTTTTTGAGGTTGATGACCTTGTTGCAATCTGCAATCACATCCACGAATCTATCTAGCTGAAGGCTTGCCAAGGAGCGGTTGGAATAAACCCGCCAATCCTCGTCATTTAGTTTAATAGCCTGATTGAAATCAGCAAATGCATCTCTGTAATTAAATTGCTGACTGCGGCAAACTCCGCGATAGAGAAATGCCTCGTGATTCTTGGGATTCAGTTCGAGAGCATTACCAAAATCCTTCTCAGCACCTATAAAATCTTCGAGTTCGTACTTGGCAATGCCGCGTAGAAAAAACGCCTCAGAATTGAATTTGCTTTGCTGAATAGAGCGATTGAGCAGCTCGATGGCGGAGGCATAACGTCCTTTGCTTATCTCGTACCGCCCTTGGCTTGTATAGTTTCCGCGAGGTTGGCCGTAAGCCAATGCTGTAAACAGTATCACTCCAAAAAGCATAATCCATTTTCCCATTTACCTTCTTATAATTGTTTGCAACTGCGAAAATGTCCAATTGTTCAATCAATCGGAAACTTGTATGATAAATTGTGATGCTGGAATGAAAACTGGTTTATCTAATTACTTCCAACCTTCTTGTTACCTGACCTTGATTTGTGAGTAGGCGCATTTGGTAAATTCCATCTACTACAGAACCTAAATCAAAATCAAACGTCTGTTTTCCAATTGGGAGGTTGCCATAGTTCTTAGCAAACACAACTGCGCCAAGCAAATTCAGCACTTCCATTTCAAGACTTGTCCCAGCTTCTAAATTCAAGCTAATTCGCACATTTCCAGTTGTTGGATTCGGGTAAACGCTGAGTTCGGCAATCTCAGTTTCGTTAACGCCACTCTGTGTTCCACCTGCAATCTCCCAAACTTGCAAATCGTCTAGGGCACCTTCAACCAAACTTCCGCCATCTAGGTTTTGTCCGGGTCTAAGACTATCAGAAACAATGAATTTGATACGCACATTATCCGTTAAATCAACATAATCCTGAACACGAAAAGCGACTCTTCTGAAGCTTGGGTCTGAAACTTTCGAGTTCTCCACATAGACCCAATCCACCTCATCATCCGTAATCAATACTTGCCACCAGTCTGCCCCTGGGTTTGCTCCGCTTGGAGGGCTATTCGTGTAATATCTCCAGTACGAAATGGCTGGATTATCAAATTCTGACAAATCAAAAACTGGTGTAACTAACGTAGTGTGACCGCCATCTACATCACTGTCGCCAAGAGCAGCAGAGGAATTAGCGGCATTTGCTGTAATAGCGCAGGCAATATTCCCTGCTCCCTGAGTATAATCTTCATCTGTTTGTACCATTACTCCATCATCAGAAAATGAGCCTACTGGCACATCAATTGTCCACGTTCCTGTAGTGTTATTGTCAGAAGGCAATCCTTCAAGCCAGTCGTTATCCTGAAAATTATCAAAATCCTCAATCCGGTTTTGGTCAAATCCAACAAGAATGTAATTCGGAACATTTGGTTCTACCAAATCTGCAGCTACCGGCTGTACATTAGCCAAGGTGCCGTTCAGGTTTTCCAATGCAACATAGTAAGCAATAATTGTTCCGTCTGGCTGAGCCGGAATAGCACCTGAATGAAGGTTGCCACCCATATTTGGTAAACTAACGGTAGTCCAAGTTGAGCCATCATTAATTCGATATGCAAGTAGCGCATTGTTTAATGCCCAAGGATAATCGTTTACAATGGTCAGGTCAATTTCAATTTCCTGATTATCATGTGCTTCTATCGGTGTGTGATCTAAATCAGCATTCGAGAGAAGTGTAATACCGTGCTTATCAAAGGCATCAATAATGTCTAAATCATTAGGCGTTCCGTTGCTAATATCTCCATCACCACCGTTTGCAGGTGAATCATCAATTAGCAATGCTTCAATCAGAATATCAACATAAATCTCACCTTCATTTCCATCTGCACCTGTAATGGTGGCATCAAACGTTGCGGCAAACAGATCCATCATCTGTTGTAGGTCGCCAAAATTCTGTCCGAGATCCCACCAAGCCCCGGCAATGATCTCACCATCAGCATGCACTTGTCCAACAAGGTCTTGCGGATAAATTTTCGGGTTGATGTCGTACCGTCTAATAAAATCGGTTGGAATAGTTTGGCTGTTTCCTTCTCCAAGCACAGGGTTGTTAGTAATTCCGAGGGTCCACGTATCTGCATAGCCTTCGCCCATCGCTCCATTTTGAAAGAAAGAGCCTTGAGATTGGTAATATTTATCATTGATTCCGTGAGCGTATTCATGATAAACCACATCGGCTACCAAGGCGTAAGAGTTACAACCAGCACCAGCCTGATAGAAGTTGATTGAACTTCCATCATAGAAAGCGTTGCAGCTTCCTACCACATCAACGTTTGTGGTCATGGCATTGTCCATATTGGTGAAGCTTGGAAATTTCGTCTTCATGTAATCATGAATAACATTGACATGATAATAGGCAGATGACTCGCGCGAATTGGCGTTTGCTCCCCAATCAACCACATCCACTCCGTTTACAATGGTGCTTGTAAAAGATGGCGTGACTCCGTTGTTGAACACCTCAGACCATAATCCTCGGAGATTGAAAGTTGTACTGATTTCATCTAAACCAGATAAGTTGCCTGCTCCATCCGTGTAGAATGTATTTCCTCCTTGAACTACTTCTAAATTGGGTAGAAAGGTGTTGGTTTCGGGGTTGTACGGCTGTGTCAAACTCAAATCATCCGTAACTGTTATATCAGAAACTGGAGGTTCGTTCTCTGAATGACAAACTAGGTTTACTCGCGCCAAGATAGAGCCGTCTGTCGCATCAACGTATGTTAGGTAGTTAGCAGGAATATTCTCATCATCCATCGTGTAAACGGTAATCTCATAAACAGGTTTAAAAACGGTGCGTTTACGCTCGTATTCAGGAATAGGCAAAATCATCACTTCCGAATTGGCATCTACATTAACGATGGTTTCAGAAATTCCAGCCATGGCGGCTGATGCAGCTTCTGAGGCGTTCAAACTTGCACTTTCAAGCGAAATGTGATTGAACACATCGGCAGAAAACGCTACCACGTTTCCTGCTGAATTGAATCGAACTGAAAGCTTGGCGTTAAGCACATTCTTTCCTTGATATTTCTGACCGAAAAAAACATGTTCTGCATGTTTGTTCTCGGTTGTGCCAATCAACTCCAATTCACTCGTTGGAATTCCAAATCCTTGAAGATGGTGTTGTACAAAATATTCAGCTCGCTCAACTGCATTTGAACCGGGAACCGTTATTGGCTTTCCGAATGCGTTGTGTGGTTTTCCGTTTGCTTCATTAAAATGCACGTACCACGTACCGTTATCCAAAAGAAAGTTTTGCCAGTTAGGTTGGTTTCTCAACTGATATTGATACGGGACATTCGGTGTTCGCTTATTGTCCTTAATGAGGCGCACCTCATTCTGGTCTTTCTTGCCGTGAACATCATTAGATGCCCTAACCCCAAACGCGAAAAACGCCAAGGCAATTACTAGTGAAGATTTCATAGGTTTGGTTTAATTCGACACAATAATATAGATATTTAACATGGGTATGTGTCGTTGAACCCAGATTATGCAGTAGAACTTAGTGATGAGCGTTGAAACTACAATAAAATCAAGTGTTTTACGGATTCCAGCATAGCACCGCTATGGTGAAATCCGAAAATTCAGCGAAGCGTTTGATTTTGCAGTAGTTTCAAGACGCAATAGATTTTCTATTGCATAATCTGGGTTGAACACGCATTAGGATGACTGAAGAAGAACGAGCTGAACTCAAGCAAAAGATTATTGATTCGATTTCCTCTCTGGAAACGGACATTAAAGAATTGGAGGAACTTACTAAACCAATATCTCCTGAGAACGCCATTGGCCGAATTAGCCGAATGGATGCAATCAACAATAAAAGCATTAATGATGCGGCTTTAGTTCAGGCTAGATTAAAAATGGAAAAACTACTTCTTGCAATCGAAAAATGTGACGATTCTGAATTTGGCGTATGTAGAAAATGTCGCGGTGTAATTCCTATGGGTCGCTTACTTCTTATGCCCGAAAGTCAGTTTTGTGTTCGATGTGCTAGCCGGTAGAAAAAGCAGGGCAACTCAATTTGAGTAAGAATAATCGTACTTTAGAACCATTAATTTCTTAAGATATGTCTAGAAAAATCCATCTCTCGCTACTGGTTTTTGCTGCATCTGTAACTAGCAGTACTGCCCAAGTTAACAATCGCACAGACGTTTACGTCCGACCTGGAACTTCGGTTCATGTGCTAGGCGCTTTAAACAATTCTACTGCTGGCAGCAGCTTTACGTTGGATGAAGAAGCTGTGCTTTATGTGGGTGGAGATTTGAACAATAATGGCACAATGAACATTGAAAACGATGCTTCGCTTCTTCGAGGTGATGCTACTGCAGATGCCGGAAGTGGTACTTACAATGTAAAGCAACTAGGAGGCGCTGCAATCGGCTACAATTACTGGGGCACACCAGTTGTTAGCTCTGGATCCACACCAGGTGTGTCTTACCAGTTTAATTCTGCCAATAGCACGCAAGACCCGAATGACGATAACAATCCGAGTATAGATCCTGGTTGGTCTTCTTTTAATGGTAATATGGTTGCTGGTAAAGGTTACGCTGGTTCGAGTGCAGGTGCTGTAACCTTCTCAGATAACGCTGTTAATAACGGGACTAAAACCCCTTCTATGTTTATTGATAATTACGAAAACTCCCCAGTACCGGGTGTAACAGGCACCCCATTCAACCTCATGGGTAATCCTTACCCAAGTGGGTTAGATTGTTCGCAGTTGGTTACGGATAATGTAGGAGTCCATGGCTCGCTTTATTTTTGGGTTGATGATGCAACTGGTGGCAGTGGATATTCTGCTGCCGATTATGCCATTTGGAACTTTTTTGGAACGGTTCCAAACACAAATAGTGCAAATGGCAGCCCTGTCCCAAACGGAATCATTAAAACTGGTCAAGGTTTTATGATTAGAAACGGGAATGTTGGTACTGGCGTTTCCAGTCTGCAATTCAATAACGGTCAGCGAGTGGCCAACACATCTTCAAACGCTTTTTTTCGACCAAATGCTGACGAATCGAAACTATGGCTGAGCGTAAATGGAGATGGCGCTGAATTCTTTAGCCAGATACTTATTGGTGCTACCGAAGATGCTACGGTTAATGAAGACCTTTTATATGATGCGGTGAGAATTCCAACCAATACTGGTGCTTCCCTTTCTGCTGTAAACAATCAGAGTAAATACGGGATTCTAGCCTTTCCTCCTCCTGCACTTGAAGAAGTTGTTCCATTGAGTGTTTTTGTTGGGGAATCAGGAGAATTCACGTTTAAGGCTGATGAAATGATTGGCTTTCAGGATATGTATGTTTATCTCTCAGATACTGACCCTTCTGTAGGTAGCTTTACACAACTTGAAGAGGGAACTGAAGTTAATGTAAACTTGGCTTCAGGAACTTACGAAAGTCGATTTTACCTGAATTTCATGCCTAACAATCTTACAGTTGGTATTGATGAAAACCGCGCAAACTCAATGCGTGCTTGGGCTTTTGGAGATAGATTGAATATTGAAAGGGCTGGTGAATTTGGAGATAAATCGACATTGCAGTTGTTCGATATGAGCGGAAAGCTTGTGCTTGATAATGCTACACAAATTTTCACGGACAATCAAAGTTCTGTTTCGCTCAGCGGGCTGGCAACGGGCATTTATGTTGTGAAAGTCATTGATGATAAATCTGTTTTCTCACAGAGGTTTATCAAGCGATAATCCTAGCTAAATTTCTTCCACAATTCGGATTAAGCCCCAAACTGCCTCAAATGGTGGTCGAGGTGCTTGTAGATAATCAAACCCCAATCTTCTTTGGTAAGGTTTCCAAAAATCGAATGAGGGTGAAACTCGTCCGCCTCGATGAACTCTGAAATGATTTCAAGTAGTTTTTCGTGCTCAATTTCAAATGACTCTCCTTTCGTTACCATCATCTCTCGGGCAGTTACCAAATTCCTTGGCCAAGGAATGTAGTACCCGAAGGTGATTTTAGATAGGGTTTCCTCAGAAATGGAAACCGTGAGATTCTGCGAACTTAACCAGATTGGTGATGAGCAAGACCATTCCGACCCAAGCGTGTGAGGTGTTGTTGAGTTTGGCCTTTATATTATTGAGTCCATA
>Ga0316208_1001675_pt1 | contig 20041 bp, 15 predicted proteins | sample 3monopyrite_MG_FD_204944 | JGI IMG/M metagenome (GOLD analysis project Ga0316208, IMG submission 204944) | Microbial mat bacterial communities from mineral coupon in-situ incubated in ocean water Damariscotta River, Maine, United States -... | ecosystem: Environmental > Aquatic > Marine >...
CGAAAGGTACGAGGAAGCGGAAGAGCTTTACCGGGCGATTCTCCGTGTGGACAGTCGGCACGTGCCGGCTCTCAACTCGCTGGCGTGGAACCTGGCGATGCGCGGGCGGCTGCTGGACGAAGCGATGACTTTCGCTGATCGAGCCATCGCTGAGGCGGGGCCCGTGCCGCAACTTCTTGACACTCGCGGATGCGTGAAGCTGGCCCAGTCGCGACTTCGAGCGGCAACCGACGATCTTATTGTCGCTGCAGAGGGAGGAAACTCGCCGACCACGTACCTGCATCTGGCATTCGTCCAGGCGGAGACAAGTGATCCAAAACTGGCGAGGCAAACGCTGGCCCACGCTGTCGGACTCGGACTTCGAGCCGAGCATCTTCACCCTCTGGATCGAGACATGTTTGAGCGATTGGACGCTCAACTTCAGAGCGACGCCGTGAATCGTGAACTGTCGCGATTTGATCTCTAGACAGATCCTTGCTGAGTGTTCCTTAGTTTAGATAAGGACTCGTCCCACGAATTAAGGGGTGTCGTTGCCGACGCTGCCAGCGTCGGTTCGAAGCTGGCAGCTTCGTCAACGGTGGGAAAAGTGAAGTCTGGCTCGAACGCATGACTCCAGAAGTCAGGCGAGTTAAAGTCGACGCCTGTTTTGAGCGTCCCTTGATTTGCCTCGATGGAATTTCGCCATGCGATTGACGTTGTGCCTTGTTGCTGGGTTGGCAGTAGTTGCTGCCGCTTCTTCGTTCGCGAATGCCGGATCGCAAGACGGTCGCCTGGATGTCTACTTCATCGACGTCGAAGGGGGAGCCGCGACGCTGTTCGTGACTCCGGAAGGTGAGTCGCTGCTGATCGATTCGGGGTACCCCGGTTACGACTTCCGCGACCGTGATCGCATCGTCGACGTTGCGAAGAATCATGCAAAGATCAAGCAGATTGACCACGCTCTGGTTTCGCACTGGCACCTCGATCATTACGGCAACCACGCGGCGCTGACCGAGAAGATCAAGATCGGCACCTTCTGGGATCGCGGCATTCCGGACTCTCTTCAGGAAGATGCCAAATTTGTCGATCGAATTGTGGCGTACCGTGCAGCGTCTCAAAACCAGTCAAAGACGGTGAAGGCCGGTGACAGTCTGCCGATCAAGGCTGGCAGCACGCCCCTTACGATGAAAGTGGTGGCGGCCAGTCGCGAAGTGATCAAGAACACCGGCGATGCGAATCCGTTCGCGAAGCTTCACGAACCGATGACCGAAGACAAATCCGACAACGCGGCCAGCGTCAGCCTGATGACGACCTTTGGCGGCTTCAAGTTCCTCTGCTGCGGAGACCTGACCTGGAATATTGAGGCGAAGCTCGTCACCCCGAACAATCCCCTCGGGAAGGTCGACGTTTTTATGGTGACGCATCACGGCCTGCCGTCGAGCAACAACCCGGCACTCGTCATGGCGATCGACCCCGTCGTGGCGATCATGTGCAACGGACCGACGAAGGGCGGGCACGAGCGGTCTCAACAGACACTTCGGAAGGTCGAGTCACTCAAGCATCTGTACCAGCTTCATCAGAACGTCAATCTGGCGGCCGACCAGCAAACGCCAGCGAAGTTCATCGCCAATGTCGGAAAGCTGGGCGAGTGCGACGGTGTCTTCGTCAAAATGTCCGTCGCGGCTGACGGCTCAAACTACACCGTGCAGATCGGCGAGAACGGTAAGGCTCGCAAGTACAAAACGCGAAATTGAGACGCCGACAGTAGAATGATGGCGTTTCGCTTTGGTCTTACTTCTTCAGTGGGCCGGTGTCGACGCATTCGAAGTCGCGGCCTTTGACTCGCTTCAGCGTGGCGAGGTCGTCGTTTTGCCAGCGAGGGTCCGGGACTCCGGAGATGAACCAGTTGCTGCCGTTATCGGCGAGCAGCATCCCGTACTTCTTCAGAGCGGTCAGCACGACTTTGGCGCTCGGCGGGAATTTCGAGATGTCATAGTCCGCTCGAAGGCGAACTCGCAGGCCCATCGGCGGCAGTGTCGGATCCGTGTGTCGACTCGCAAAATGGCGTGCCGGATGGATGTAGGCTCGCTGAGTTCGTTCGACGGTGAACCGGATCGCGTGTCGGATTTCGCCGTCGGCAACCTCATCGTAACGGACCAGACCGGGGAAGACCGGCAAGCCCGCTGCGTCTGCCGATGTCCAGCCATCTGGTCTGAGTTTGTCGGAGTTGAGGTCGAAGATCGCGCCGGAACCGGCTCGCCATCCGAAGACGGGATCGGGGATCGCCTGAAAGAGTTCGTAAATGAGTTTCTTCTTCGGGTCGATCATGATGATGTGCCGGTCGCTTTCGTAGGTTGCGTCCGGGCCGCCTTCAACCGGAGCATTTTTCGGGATTGGGTACGGTCCCGGATCGCTTTCGTCGTCGTATTCAAAGTTGACTTTGACTTTCGGCTGATCAGATTCCACAACGACATACGGAATGCCGACCGGCGAGCCTCTCCACATTGGCCCGAAGTCGGGATGCAGATGGTCGGAGAGACCGATCGACCGTACCCAGGTGCTCGACATCTTGTGTACTGGAAGGTCGGAGATGTCCCGGTTCCAATCGTTGTTGGCCGTGAAAATTTCGACGTTGCCGAGGCGAGTTTTCAGAACTGGAACGGTGGTTTTCGGAATTGCCGACGTGGCCGGCTGGCTGGCCCCGGGATCGGCGTTCTTATTGGCCGGTGGTGGTTCAAACTTGCCGTCCGCCGAAGACGCGTCCTCAGTGTTGGATTCGGGAATGTTGTCCGGTGCCGGATTGTCAGGTGCGGCGGCGGACGCCTGAGTCGATCGTTCGGCAGGAGTTGCCAACGATGCTGGTGATCCGGATTCTCGGAATGAGTCAGCGATAGTCCCTAGAAAGAACGAGGTGACCGCGACAAGCAGATACAAAGGTGGATGTTTGGATGGATTCATACTGAGTTCTTGATTGAGCAGGGAGTGCTGAAACCTTCGTACTCGTTCCAACTTGTTTCAACGTCGTTCGAAATATGGGCGAGGAAGTCGCGTCAAGTTGCCGATTTGTCCATTTCGTTGACTGCGGCCGTGTGAGAGCGATCCTTCAAAAGATAGCTTTTCTAATCGGCACGTCTGGATGCTGAGTCACGAACATCGGCTTTCCTTTCGGGACTCTGCTGTGAGCACCGGTTTGTCGCGTGAAAACGACACCGTGTCCCTGCTAAAGTAGCCGCTCTTGCTGGATCTGATCGCCAGGATCCGTGGGTCGTTTTCTCACAACATGTGCTTGTTGCCAGGGCAGATTTGCTTGTGGCTGTCGTTGCGTCTCGGAGAGTTCTTCATGCCAGTCAAAGTTCGGTGCGAATGCGGAGCGGGAATTTCTGCTCCCGATGCTGCTCGCGGAAAAGTCATCAAGTGCCGAAAATGTGGCGAGCCTGTTCGAGTTCCCAAAGGCAAAGCGGGCGGTGGTGGCGAGAAGCCTCGTCGTAAGAAAGCAGCTCGTCCACGTCCAACGGTCGATGACGATGATTTCTTTTCGGCGCTGGATCTGGAAGGCGGCGAAGATGAAGACGTCCGCATCTGCCCGAAGTGCGCCACCGAAGTCGACGAAGAAGACATCGACTGCCCCAATTGCGGAGTTGATCTTGAGACGGGAGTGCTGGGTCAGAAGCAGAAGAAGAAGCGGAAACGTAAGGGCCCGGACATTGATCTTTTTCCGAAGGTCGTGTGGTCAGGTCCGAAAGAGTTTCTGAAAAAGAACAAGTCGTTGGCATTCCGCCTGATTGGGGCTTTCAGTTTATTCGCGACGATCTTTTGCATCTCTCTGTTTATGGCAGCGGACTATTGCATCCCGGTCGTCCCCAGCTGTATCGAGTGTGGTAATGAATTCGAGAATCCCGGAACGAATCCGCCGATTCTGGCAAAGTTCAACTGCACCGATTGTGAAACGGATCGCCCGTGGGTGAAAATTCCAGTCATTTTGTTCTGGGGATTCCTGACGGCGCTTAGCGGTGGCGCATCGATGGGGTGCTTCTGGCATCTCTCTACCCTCGTCGTTCAAGCCACGATGGATGAAAAAGACTCTCTGGACCGTTTCAATTTTGACTTCTTCGTCGGGGTTGCACTCGGATTCAAAATTCTTCTTTGGCCGCTTGCGGTGATGGGTCTTGTCTGGATTCCCATCGCCGCTGTTGTTGGCTTGCTCGTTGCAACTGGAAGCCTCACCCTCGGTGACAGCGAGCTTCAAATGTTGGCGATAGTGGGGGGCGTCATCTACGTGATTCCTCTGTGGGCGTTTCCCGTCGCGTTGAGTCACATATCAACCAAGTATACGTACCGAGCTTATGTCCCTTACGACGTTTTTCGGTTTGGCTTCGCCTCGATGAAAGGCGTCTGTCATTGGTGGCTCGTTACCTTCGTTGCAATGTTACCGGCAATCGCGGTCATCGTGCCGCTGGGGATTTTTTACAGGAGGGTCTACGCCGAATTCGGCAACGCGCTCCTGAAGCTTGTGGAACTTTGTGGAATCGCCACGGAAGTCGAAGAACGCGGCTTCATGTTCTCAATGGCCGCGGCTGGGATCGGCATGGTTCTGATCATTGTCTGTATCGCGATTGTCGCATTCCTGCTTGCATTTTCGGCTGTTTTTGTAATGCGGGCGACGGGGCTGTTTTCATACTACTTTCAACGAGATCTTGGCCTTGGCGATCGTCGCGAGGAGAACGTGCCCGCCGGTTTCTGGGTACGTTATCTGGCTTTCATGTTTGATCTTCTGCTGGTCTCTGTGTTTATCGGAATCGTGTGGGGAGTCATTCTGGGGATGCACGAAGCAGTCATTTATCTGGAGATGGAAGGGATGGTCAGTACGCTCAATATGGTTGGGCAACTGATTACCGGGTTGATCCCGGTTGTTTACTTTACATTCACCGAAAGTAGCCCGGGACGAGGAACTCTGGGCATGAATTCTCTGGGTCTGATGATCACCGATATGGAAGGAAACAGCCCGATCGAGAAAGGTGCTGCGCTGTTCAGATTGTTCGGCCGACTGACGCTGATCGTCGGGGCCTTCACGATGGTCAAGGATCCGGAAAAGCAGACAATTCACGACAAAATCTCGAAGACGAGAGTCATCTGGCGCAAGCTGAATGTTTAACGGCGACTGGCCGTGACCCGCTGTGCTGGATCGTGAACTTACAGCCCGTACTCTTTGATCTTGCGGTACAGCGTGCGTTCGCCGATGGCGAGCAGGCGGGCTGTTTCGTGGCGGTTGCCGTTAGTGAGCTCGAGCGTTTTAACGATGTAGTGACGCTCGATGTCGGCCATCGTGCGGCCGATCAGAGCGTCTGCTCCGTCGCCAGTTGACAGTCCGCCGGTCTGCAGAATTCCGCTGTCTTCGGAGTCGCCGCCGATTGCCGAAATATCATCGGGCAAATCGTCAACATCCAGTACGCCGTCGGTGTCCTGGACAAACATGCTTTCCAGGGCGTTGCGAAGCTGGCGGATATTTCCTGGCCAGTCACAGGCAGTCAACGACTGACGAGTGGCTCGCGTCACGGTCGGCTTGTCTCGCTTGTAGCTTTCGGACAGGTCGTCCAGAAAGCGATCGATCAGCAGCGGGATGTCCATCTTCCGCTCGCGCATCGGAGGGAGCATGATCGACGTGACTTTCAGCCGGTAGTACAAGTCTTCGCGAAACTTGCCATCTTTGATCGACTCTTCGAGGTCGGCGTTGGTTGCGGCGACGAGTCGAACGTTGATCTCCAGTTCCTCGTTCGAGCCAACTCGCGAAATCTTGCGGCTTTCCAGAACTCGCAGCAGCTTGATCTGAGTGTCGACCGGCATCTCACCGACTTCGTCCAGAAATAATGTGCCGCCGTTGGCGTATTCGAATTTGCCGATTCGGCGATCGACGGCTCCGGTGAACGAACCCGGCTCGTGTCCGAAGAGTTCGCTTTCGAGAATGCTTTCCGGGAGGGCCGAGATATTCAGTGGGACAAACGGTTTGTTCTTGCGATCGCTGTTTTGATGGAGGGCCCGAGCGACGAGTTCTTTACCCGTGCCGCTCTCGCCGAGGATCAGGACGGAAGCGCCCGTCGGAGCCACCTGCCGCAGCCGATCGATCACGCGTTTCATCGCCGGGCTATTGCCAATGACGCCTTCGAATCCGAATCGCTCGTCCAGGCGTCGCGATAGCTCCGCGTTTTTCCGCAACAGGCGGATGCGGGTCGATGCTCGTTCGACGGCCTGACGCAATTCGCTGATGTCGACCGGCTTGGTGAGGTACATCGACGCGCCGGCCTGCCCGGCTGCGAGCGCTGACTGGTAGGAAAAGTGGCCGGTCAGGAGGATGACTTCGGCGTCGGGAAGTTCTTCCTTGGTTTTCTGCAGGATTCCCAGGCCGTCAACGTCGTCCATCTTCAGGTCGGTGATGACGACGTCGAATTCCTGACTCTCGATCAGCTGCACGCCGCGTTCGCCGGAGTTGGCGATGACGCAGTCGTAGCCGACTCGTTCGAGGCTTTCAGCGACGGCCTGCGCGTGCGGCTCGTCGTCGTCCACGATGAGTACATGAACGGGAACCTTCGGTAGATCGCTGGTATCCTTCCTGGTGGCTGCCATTCGACTTTCAGTTGTCAGTTTTCGAGAGTTATCGGTGGTGGAGACACGAAAGCGCGCGTCGAGCGTGGAAGATTTCGCCTGTGTCAGTAGCATGTTCGGGTATACGAGTTTGGATTTCCAGACAGTCCACGGCGATTCTCGGACAGCAATGACTGTTCGGGGAACCCGATGTTCGAATAGTTCCGGTTGAACGAGTACCAAAGGCAGGAAAACGATGAGCGATTCCGTCGTCAATATGTTCAGCGATACGGTCACGAAGCCGACTCAGGGCATGCTTGAGGCCATGATGACGGCAGAACTCGGCGACGATATGGGCGGCGAGGATCCGACGGTCAACCGTCTGGAAAGCATGGTCGCTGAGCTGCTGAACAAGGAAGCGGCGGTTTTCGCCTGCTCAGGAACCCAGTCAAACCAGATGGGGATCCGGTCTCATTGTTTTCCCGGTGACGAGCTGCTGATCGAAGAGCAGGGCCACATTGCCAGGTTTGAGGGCGGAGCTCCGGCGGCGCTCAGCGGGATCACGACGAGAACCGTGCGAGGTCGGTACGGCATGGTCGATGTCGCCGATCTGGAAGGCAAGGTCTACGTTGAGAACCAGCACCTCGCTGTGACGAAGCTGCTTTGCTGCGAGAACACAACGAACGGCGGCGGCGGACGTGCCTGGCCGGTGGATCAACTGCAGCGAGTTTGCGGATGGGCTCACGACGTCGGCCTGAGAACTCACCTTGATGGAGCGAGGCTGTTCAACGCGGTCACGACTTCCAACGTGCACGTCCGCGAAATCTGCGACGGTTTCGATACGGTTTCCATCTGCTTCTCGAAGGGGCTTGGTTGCCCGATGGGTTCGATCCTTGTCGGCTCGGCCGAGGCGATTCAACGAGCACGGCGGATTCGGAAGATGATGGGCGGGGCATTACGGCAGGCTGGAATTATCGCCGGTGGCGCCGTCTACTCCCTGGAAAACCACGTCGAACGAATGGCGGACGACCATGCCAACGCTCGAACGTTTGCCGAAGCGATCGCGAAAGTTGACGGAATCAACATTGACCTGGAAGGCGTCGAATCGAATCTTGTCTTCTTTGATGTGAATCCTGAAATCGGCGATGCCAGCCAGCTTTCAGCAGCACTGCGCGAGCGGGGCGTCCGAATCGGAGCGATGGGGCCTCAAAAACTGCGAGCCTGCACGCACCTTGACGTCGACGAGGCTGGCGTTGTTCAAGCTGCCGCCACTGTCGCCGAGTGTGTCAAAGACGGAGTCCAACAATTCGCAGCCGCGAAGTTCGGTCCGTTCTTCCGAGCCTGACCAGTCGCCGAATTCTCCTGCCCCGTGGGTAGCGGCCAGTTGGAAAAGTGTGCCACTGGCTCTGCCAGTGCCGTTTGTAATGGGAGATTGCAGGAGGTTCCGCACTGGCAAAGCCAGTGGCACACGTTGTAATGGTGAGAGCCTGTCGCTCTTCAACATGCGCGTAGGTTAAGAAGGTGCAAGAAGCCGAATGCACCAATCAACCTCGCAGGCGAACGGTCGCCGAGCCGGGGTAGTAATATTGTAGGATCTGCAGTGCTGAGCGGCCGGCGAGAGCGAGGCCGCGAGATCCCCATTGGCAGAATCCGACGCCGTGGCCGTGGCCGGCTCCTGAGAAACGGACTTCTGTGGCATCGATTTCGGCGGTGAATCGCGGGCTGCTGAGAGTGCCGATCGGTAGTGAATGTCGCAGTTCAGTGCCGGCGATTTTTTTTGTTTGGACTCCGTCGCTGACCATGTAGAACGGTAAATCACCTGCATCGCCGAACGACGGTTGCAGCGATTTCAGCTGGCCGAATTCTTCGTTCAGATCGGCGAAGTGTTCCCGCAGAGATTTGGAGATTCGGTCCACAGGGAGTGTGCTGGTCCAGCGGTATCGATCGGCTTCGCGGCACCAGTCGCATTCCACGCTGGCGATGGCCGGGACGGCGTCTTTGAAGACGGATCGTCCCAGCGTCGTTCGGCCACCGCAGACGGCGGTGTAGAACGTCGTGAAGACTTTGCCCTCCCAGGTGCAGACAATTCCGGCCGTGCGAGCGGTGATTTCGCGGCTGCCCTGAGTTTCACCGGCCAGCCGTCGCCCTTCGTCATTGAGGTACTGATAACCGAGATACCTCTGGCTGCGCGACGTCGCGTAAACGTCGAACTGCGGATGACCTTTCATCTGCGAAAGGACGTAGGTTCTGGCGGCGATCGTCTGAGCCTCTCGTGCTTCGTCGGGGAACGTCGCCGGCATTTCGCTGTTCACGACGCTGGCGAGGTACTCTTCCAACGGCAGCAGATTGACGGCGATCAGCCTTCCGCCAGGTCGGCGAAAGATCCGAATACTGCCTCGATACTGGTTCCGGCCAATCCAGATCGACGGCGGCTTAGCAGTCACGATTTCGATCTGGCTGATCGGGAATACTTCGTCACCGATTCGGATTCCGTTGCCTTCGGCCGAGACGATTCTGTCCTTGACCGATACTGACTGAGCGAGAATCTTCGCGCTTCCGGGGGCGAGTACCCGAAACGGACCGTCGATAGAAATGGTCAGATCGGTCAGCGGCGACGGCGTGAGGTTCACCCGGACGAACGGGTTCCACGTGTCGGGAGGTGCGGCGGTCTGTGTAGCGGATGCCGCGTTTGACGAAGACTGGCCGCTGGAATCTTTGGAAGAAAGATGCCAGGCACCAACGCTCAGTGGTACGGCAGATACCGCAGCGGCTGCCAACATGCGGCGCCGCGAAACAAGTTTCTGCTCGATTACCGTTCGTTCGACATCCATACCCACATTCCGCCTGGCAGGAAGTATTAGAGCGGTCAGTCGTTTCGTAGACTCAGGCCAACGTCGGCCAGTTTCGCACGAATTTCGTTCAGAGAAGTCACGCCGAAATTCTTCGAAGACAACAGGTCGTCCGGCGACTTCGACAGCAACTCGCCAATGGCCGAGATGTTCAACCGCGACATACACTTGCGGGCGCGGACCGAAAGGTTGAGATCGGAAATCGGCTGCTCCATCGCGGTGCGTTGTTCCGGAGAAAGATCCTTTGGTGGTTCGGCGACGTCGGCTTTTCGGCTGGCGACGTTACAGCCGATCGACAGGGCGTTTGCGACAAGCAGCTCTTGAATTTCCTTCAGCGAAGTGTCGCCGAAGTTGCGGCTGCCCATCAATTCCTGTTCGGAAACTTCGGTCAGGTCGCCCAGCGTTCGCATGCCCAGGCGATCCAGGCAGTTGCGGCTTCGGACGGAAAGTTCGAAGTCGGTGATCGGTCGCGTGAGCGTCTGCATCCGCTTCTGCTCGGCTTTGACGGAATCCTCGTCGTAGTACATGCCTTCCGAGGCGTCGATGTCTTTGAGGTAAAGCCGTGCTCGTTCGTTTGTTGGGTCTGCTTCCAGAACGCGTCGGAAACAGAACGCTGCCTGGTCGAGCCGATCAGCGTCTTCATAGAGCAGTCCGAGATTCAGCAACGCTCCGATGTGCAGCGGAGGCGATGACAACGCCTGCTCGTAAAGTCGGACGGCTTCGTCGTCGTTGCCGTGTCGTGAGTTCTCGCCGGCCAGCCAGAACAAGGCCCGTGTGTGGTGAGGATCCATGTCGACGGCACGTTCGAAGTATTCGATGCCGCCGAGTGTGTCGCCCTTGTCGGCAAGAATGCAGCCCATCTGGAACGAGTAGTCGGCTCGTGAAACCGCTTTGGCAGCGATTTTCTTCAGTGCCGCTTCGGCTTCCTCGACCTGACCGTTCAGTCGAATCGCGCCGACTCGTTGAAGTTCACATTCGACTGCGTCGTGCCCAAGGCCGACCGCCGTTGAAAAGTTCTCGCCCGCTTCGTCGAAACGATCCAGCGAGAGGCAAACGAGTCCCAGCACAAACGACGCGACGGCGTTGCTGGATGTTTTAGTCAAGTAGTTGTAAGCCGCCTGGTGCTGACCGAGCAGGTACAGCGATGCCCCCAGCTTGGCGTACGTCGTGTCGGATGCCTGGCCGCTTTCGTCGACGTTGCGGCGGAGTTCGTCGACTTCCTGACGAAACGCGGTCGCCTGCTGCTTATTGGTTGCCTTCTGAAGCACGGCATAATGAGCCGGCCCGAAGTCAGATTCATTGCTCAGCATGTCGCGAAGATCATCGATCTCCACCAGCGTTGTGGCAGGCGGCGTAGGTGTACTGTGCAGCACAGAACTCTCCTGGAAGGGAGGCGACTCGATTGAGTGTCGGTGAACAAGCGGATTCTTCACCAATGAAACTGGCGGAAATCAGCGGGGCGACGGCGGAGCATGATAAAGACTGTCCAACCGAAGGTACACATTCACAGCCAGATATCCGAGTTTCTCGTGACATTCCGCTGGCGATTCGAAACCACCGTAAAAGGGTGGTTTCGCCGGGCTCGCACGACGACCCGAGCCTGGAATCGGACTTCGACCGCAGTTACGCTGGGGCTTCTGGCGATCGTCAGGTGTGCCACTGGCTCTGCCAGTGCCGAATTGATTGTAGACGCCGATTGGGAAAAGCACTGGCAGAGCCAGTGGCACACGTCTGAGATTTATTGGCGGGCCGATATTCAGTCGCAAATTGCTGATCTCTTTCGAAGCTCAAGCGTAATCCGCGCGGCCAGCTCTCTGGATACTTTCATGTTTCGTCTTGCGCTGATCGCGACTCTCGTCAGTTTCGGGCAGGGCAGTCAGGCACCCGCTGCCGAGCCTGGATCGGTCACTTTTGCTCGACACGTGCTGCCGCTGTTTGCCGATCGCTGCTTCGCCTGCCACGGTCCCGACGAGAACACGCGCGAGGCCGACTTGCGGCTGGATCTGCGTGCTTCGGTGTTCGACCGCGATGCTGATTCGCCACTGATCGCTCGAGGCCAGTCGAGCAAGAGTCCGTTGTTCGAACGGATTTCTTCGCGCGACCCGAATCTTCAAATGCCGCCGCCCAGCGCGACGCGGCAGCTCGCGCCGAAAGAGATCGACCTCATCCGGCGCTGGATCGATCAGGGAGCGGACTGGCAGGAGCACTGGGCGTTCATTCCGCCTGCCCGACCGTCCGTGCCGCAAGTTTCAGAGCCGAACTGGTCTCGCAACGGCATCGACCGATTCGTTCTTTCGCGACTCGATCGGGAATCGCTTCAACCATCGAGTGAAGCGAATCGCGAAACGCTGATTCGGCGAGTCACTCTGGGGCTGACCGGCCTGCCGCCGACTCCCGAAGAGATCGACCGCTTCCTGCAGGACGAGTCGCCAGACTCCTACGAAAGACTCGTCGACCGTCTGCTCGCGTCGCATCGGTACGGCGAGCACATGGCGATGCCGTGGCTCGACGCCGCCCGGTATGCTGACACGGACGGCTACCAGAACGACCGCATTCGCTACATGTGGGCGTGGCGTGACTGGTTGATCCAGGCGTTGAATGAAGGCAAACCGTTTGATGAGTTTACGATTGAACAACTCGCCGGCGACATGCTGCCTGACGCGACCCTTCGCCAGCAGATCGCGACGGGCTTTTGCCGCAACCATCGAATTAACTCGGAAGGCGGATCGATCCCCGACGAATGGATTGTCGAGTACGTCGTCGATCGGGTCGACACTCTGGGCACCGTCTGGATGGGACTGACGCTGGGCTGTGCCCGGTGCCACGATCATAAGTACGACCCGGTTTCGCAGCGCGGCTACTACAAAATGTTCGCGTATTTCAACAGCGTCGCCGAGTGGGGACTCGGGCCGAACAACGGCAACAGCCCCCCGTTTATCAAAGTACCGAATGACTGGCCGCTGCTGACTCGGACGAAGGATGTGAAAATCGAACCGGCTCCTTACGAGCTGGTAACTTCTCAAGTGTCGGTCGTGCGTCCGAAGCCGGGCGGTAAGGAAACGGTCATGGTGATGGCCGAGCTGCCAGAACCTCGGCCCACTTATCTACTGCAAAGAGGCCAGTACAACCTGCCGGACAAATCCGAAGTGTTGACGCCTGGGCTCCCCGATAGCCTGAACGTGTCACGAGCGGCGCCGCAAAATCGCAAAGAACTGGCCGACTGGCTGGTCAGTCCGGAAAACCCACTTACCGCACGAGTCATCGTCAACCGGCACTGGCAGCACTTCTTTGGCACCGGCCTTGTCAAAACATCCGAGAACTTTGGCATCCAGGGAGAACCGCCCAGCCATCCAGAACTGCTCGACTGGCTCGCTCTGGAATTCGTCCGGACCGGTTGGGACGTTAAGCAACTGCACCGGCTGATCGTGGCCAGTTCGACTTACCGTCAGAATTCGAAGATTACTTTCGAACAGTCCGAACGTGATCCTGAAAACCGACTCCTGGCACGCGGTCCTCGATTCCGCTTTTCCGCGCACATGATCCGCGATCAGGCCCTCGCAGTCAGCGGTCTTCTGCAGGAACGAATCGGAGGACCGTCGGTCAAACCGTACTCCCCGCCGGGAATCTGGAAATCGATTTCGAACAACAAATACGTGCAGGATCACGGACCAAGCCTCTACCGACGCAGCCTCTACACCTACTGGCGTCGCACCGTTCCGCCACCGACGATGGCAACCTTCAACGCGGCCGAGCGAGAAGTCTGCCTCGTTCGCAAAGACCGAACGAATACTCCGCTGCAGGCGCTGACGCTGATGAACAACGTCGCGTTTGTTGAGGCCGCAAGGTTTCTCGCAGAACGAATCATGCGGGAAACTGAAGCCGATTCGGCTTCACAAATCGAACACGGCTTCCGCATCGTCACCGGACGACTTCCGCGAACGTCAGAAGCCGAACCTTTACAGGTTGCGTACGACGAGTTTCTCAATTACTTCGAGACGAATCGCAAAGAAGCTCCAAAGCTGCTCGCCATCGGCGAGGCTCCGCGAGACAAAAAACTTCCAACTGCAGAACACGCGGCGCTGACAATGCTGGCCAACATCCTGCTGAATCTCGACGAGTCGATTACGCTGGAATGAGTTCTTGAAACTCAAAGTTCGAAACGCAGAGGACGCTGAGGAGAAAACCGCAGAGTTCGCGAACAAGTAGCTCCGTTACAGAGGACGGCTTTTTGTAGGCTGGAACAAGCTCAGCGCAGTTCCGGCAATTGTGAGCTGAAAGCAAGTTGGAATGCCGGAACTGCGCGGTGCTTGTTCCAGCCTACTTTCTCACCGATGTCTCTGCGTTTTTCTCCTCAGCGAACTCTGCGATTCAAAAAGTAAACGTGAGAAACGATTCATCATGAACGCGATCCCCGAACACAAACTGCAGATTAACCGACGTCACTTTTTCAGTCGGACCAGTACGGGCCTGGGAACGCTCGGTCTGGCGTCGGTGATGAATCCGGGTTTGTTTGCGGAGGACGGTCCGAGTCGCAACTCGATCGGAGGGCTGACAGGCCTCCCGCATTACCGGCCGAAAGTAAAGCGGGTTATCTACCTCTTTCAATCCGGTGGCCCGTCGCAGCTCGACCTGTACGACGAAAAGCCTGAGCTCATGAAACGGTTCGGCGAGGAAGTTCCGAAGTCCGTTTACCCGGACGATCGTAAGACGACGATGACGCTCGGGCAAAAGCAGTTCGTCACGGCGCCCAGCCGGTTTGGTTACAAATCGCATGGCGAGTCCGGCCTGCGGCTCAGCGAGCTGCTGCCGCATCTCGGAACCGTCGCCGACGACATGTGCGTGATTCGGTCAATGTATACCGAGACGATTAACCACGACCCGTCCATCACGTTTCAATTGACCGGTTCACCGCTGCCTGGTCGGCCCAGTATGGGAGCGTGGATGAGCTACGGTCTTGGATCTGAAAACTCCGACCTGCCAGCGTTCGTTGCAATGACTTCCAGCGGGTCCGCCAAAGCCGGGCAGCCGCTGTACGATCGCCTTTGGGGGGCAGGTTTTCTGCCGGCAAAGTTTCAGGGAGTGAAGCTTCGAGGACAGGGGGATCCGGTTCTCGATCTCAACAATCCGGCAGGCGTCAGTTCGGGAATGCGACGGAAGATGCTGGAAACGCTCGGCCAGTTGAATCGGCAAAAGCTCGAGCAGACCGGCGACCCACAGATCGAAGCCCGCATCGCCCAGTACGAGTTGGCTTATCGAATGCAGACGTCCGTTCCGGAGCTGGCGGATCTGGCTTCCGAACCAAAGTCAACATTTGACCTGTACGGTCCGGACGCAAAGAAGCCCGGCAGCTACGGCTACAACTGTCTGCTCGCCAGAAGGCTGGCCGAACGCGGCGTGCGATTTATCCAGCTCTTCCACCGAGGCTGGGATCAGCACGGAAACCTCCCAAAGCAGATCGCGTCGCAATGCCGCGACACCGATCAGCCGACGGCAGGTCTGATCCGAGACCTCAAGCAACGAGGCATGTTCGACGACACGCTGATCATCTGGGGCGGCGAGTTCGGCCGAACGGTCTACTCACAAGGTGGCCTGACCAAAACAAGCTACGGCCGCGACCATCATCCGAGTTGCTTCTCGATGTGGATGGCTGGCGGCGGCGTGCGAGGTGGCATGACCTGGGGAAAGACCGACGACTACAGCGTCAACGTCGCCGAAAACGGAGTCCACGTCCACGATCTGCAGGCAACCATTCTGCACCTGCTGGGCATCAATCACGAACGGCTGACGTTCCCCTACCAGGGTCGCCACTTCCGACTGACCGACGTCCACGGCCGAGTCGTCAATGAGCTCCTGAGCTGATCGAGCGATGTCAGATACGATCGCTCCCTTGCCCCCGAAACATTGGCGCGTGACGTTTCCAATTTGTGAAACGCCTGCCTCGCCAATGTTTTGGGGGTGAGGGGGCTTCCCTCGCGAAACATCAATTGCCAATCGACTGCCGCATCTTGCCTTTTGGCGTTTGCGACCAGTCGATAGCCGATTCCTGGAGCCGCTGCTCGCAAGTGCTGCTGTAACCGCCGGGCGTGTAATGCTCCGGCAACATGCACCCCGAAGCCGTCAGGCCAAGCACGGTTGCCGCTGCAATTACGAATCGTTGAATCACTTCCGCTCCCCCCGACCAATAACTCGACGCGCGCTTTCCCAATCACTTCAGATATCGAACAGGCGGTGTCCCATGCGTCAGTCCAGACTGCATTGCGAGTTCGGGTTACAACGATTCAGCCAATCACTCCGCGATACTTCCCGCAACACTCGGGAGGGAATTCCTCCCCGACGCTCATTTTCACGGCAGAACCGGAGGGAGATACCTTTCGCGCCAGCGTCTTTGAATTCCCCTGGCGATTGAATTCCGGCGTTGCCAGAATCAGAACGGAAGTCAACATCCCGTCTGCCGGAGATTATTGCCCGGTGTCGCTCGACAATGTCCTGCTGAGTCAGCGCATTCGTCGTTCGAGATCCTCGTCCCGATTCAGGAACGCAGGCCGCCGTGACTGATGACATCGTGACTGACGAATCGACAACCTCGCAGAACTTCGGGCCAGAACCCGAACAGGTCGCGCGGTTCATTGACCACTGGGCACCGTCTGGTGGAGCGGAGCGGGCGATTTTCGGGACATTGCTGGAACGGGCACTCGACCCGGTCGAATGTCACAAACTGGGAGCCCACTACACGCCGCGAGCGTACGTCGAACGGCTGTCATGCCGACAATCATCGACCCGCTGCGCGATTACAACTCAAACAGCTCGCGAAACCATTCTACGAAACCGGCGGCTGACGAAGACGATGGGTCAAGGATGCGTTCTTTGACTGCCTGATGTAGCTGTCGACCGGGCTCGTTCTGCCACGAAAGCCAAGTATAAATCTCAGCTTTTGTTTTCTGATGCGGAGTGTATGTGGCACCGCGGTTAGCCGCTTCTTCGCACGTTTCCTTCGCGTACTCGACAAGCAACTCCGACCCCGTCGGAGCCAAGTACTGCAGAAACGTTTCAAGCATTCCGCACTTCGAATTATCCGGCATTATCCAGACGCCCAACTTTAATCCGTCGTCGGCAGTAACTATCAACGGTGTATCGTCCCACTTTTCCGGGAGATTGGGAAACTTTGAAAGACAACGGTTCCGGACTGCTTGCCATCGTTTTTCGAGATCGTCATCGGCATCGACAATTATGCCGACGATTTCAACTCCCGAGGACTTTAATTCAGCTTCGATCACGCCCGGTTTAAGCAAATTTTCGATTCCATCGAATTCGTCAATTAAGACAATCGCTTCATTTCTTGATTCACCCCACAGAACGCCATTTGCTTCGATTAATTCGGGAATAACTCGTTGTTCCTGCCTGCCTTCAACTAGCAACTTCTTTGCATGGGATCGTCTCCTCATAGCTATCGCACCTCCATCCCACGTTCAGCGGCCGCGATAATCTCCTGTTCCGTGAAACCGGTCGAAACAGTTCGGTCGGATTCGATTCTTTGAATCGTGACCTCACTGCCGTCTGAAACATCATCACGAGCTATAGTTGCCAGGCTTTCGTAACAATCCCGGCTGTGCGTCGTAGCAAACACCTGAACAGAAAGTTTACGTGCTCCTTCTGACAAGAGCTTCCACATTTGGTCCATGACCGTGTAGTGAAGTCCTGTGTCGATTTCGTCGACCAATAGAATTCCACCTTCGGCATTCACGAGCGCGAGTGCCAACCCCAGCATCCGCCACATCCCATCTCCCATACTTCCAATTGGCACGCGTTGACTGGAATCAACCATCTTCACAACGACGCCACCGCGTTCTCCCGGGTAGGAAGTTCTCCTATCCCTACTGACCGTCGCCAAGCGATCAATGTGTGGCTCAATAAGTCTGAGAGCTTCTACTGCGAGATCTTCGTCTGGTGTCAGCACCACGTCTTCGAACATTTGGACGACTTCATCAACGGACAACCCAGCCGTTGAAATATGCTGCACAGGAATTGCCGACTCAAAACGACTTCTTGGGTACCTGCGAAGTGAGTCGAATGAAACGCCACCATAACTATTGATCGGCAAATCGAAGGAAGCCGAATCATGCATAGGCCAGTCAATAGTCAACGTCCACGCTGTGGCATCGATTGAATCATCATTCCCTGCCTCGAACGGAAGACTTGACTGTCTTTCTTCGTCGTGCTGACTCCCCTCGGTGATGTGGACAATTACTCCGCCAAGGGGACCTGCTTTGTCAGTCGTAATTTCAAACTCTTGTCCGATCGCTACTTCATGACCGTAGAATAAATGAGACAGATCATGGTCGGACGACGAACGGTTTCGACGCCTCAATGAGTCAGAAACACGTTCTCCTCGCCGCACGACACCATGAACTAATGACCAAGGATCTCCCGCGTTAGCAAGAATTTGGATAGCCTCAAGAATCGAGGTCTTTCCGCAGTTATTGGAGCCAACCAGCAAATTAACACGCCCGAGACCGTTGAGGGAAAACTCTCGCAGGCCTCGGTATCCCCGGATGTTGACATGGGAGAGCATCTTCAAATACTCCAAACGAGACTGGACTTCATCAACGAGTCAATTTGACCGTCGGCATCGGTACTGAGAAACAGAACAACATGTGTGAGGATAGCATCTCCCCGTTGTGATTTCTGCGCTCTGCCTGGCGGCAGCAGACGTAGCATCCGAAGCTGACGAAGACGGGCAGTACAACATGCTCGAAAAGCTGTGGGCCATCGAACCGGCCCTACTCATGCTGACGGACAAGGAGAAGACGATCCATGAACGGAGACTCGTTTCCGTTCTGAAGCAGATTCACGATGACCTGGACGCGGCGGTGTTCGAGGCGTGCAGCTCGACTGCCGATGTGGTCTCTCGGGAAAAAACGATGGATGCAGTATTCTTCGCGAACCATCGAGCATTGATCCGCTCAACTGGAAGTGAAGATCCACTTTTGTTCCGCTGATGTCGCCGCGTCATTGATTGAGTTTCCGATGTCCAACTCCGATTCTGCTCCGACTGCGAATGTACCCACCGAGCGAATTCAGCAGGCGTTTTCGTCTGGCAATCTGAGGGAACTGGGGCATCGTCTTGCCGATCTTCTGGGCCGGCATATGGAGTCGGTTCAGGTCGGTGCCGGAGACGTTCTCAATTGGAACGAACCGCCGGACAATTGCCGAATGGCGAGCGGATTTCTTGATCCGGCGAGTCCGCAGCAGAATGATTCAGAATCGTTGGCGGACCGGTTCGAGACGTTGGCGACGACGATGCTCGCTCGCGGGCACAACCTGCATGATCCGCGATATATCGGGCATCAGGTGCCGGCTTCCGTTCCGCTCGCCGGGCTGTTTGACGCGATTGGGTCGGTGACGAATCAGGTCATGGCCGTTTATGAAATGGGGCCGTGGGCGACGGCTGTGGAACGGTCGCTGGTCGATCGAATCGGGCAGGCGATTGGTTTTGAAGCTGGCACGTTCGCTGGCCTGGTGACCCAAGGCGGAACGCTGGGAAACATGACGGGGCTGCTGACTGCTCGCAACGTTGCACTCGGTGACGTCTGGGAAGGCGGCTTGAACGCTGCAGAAAGGGCACCGGTTCTCGTTGTGCAAAGTGACTCGCATTACAGCATTTCCCGGACGGCCGGAATGATTGGAATCGGGACGCAAAACGTTGTTCGAGTGCGGCTGGACGAGCAGAGGCGAATGGATCCGGAACATCTCGACGAGACGCTGGCTGATCTCCGAAAAAAAGGCACACCGATCGTTGCGGTTTGTGCCTGTGCCTGCGCGACTCCGATTGGAGCGTTTGATCCGCTGCCGGAGATCGCCGAGGTTTGCCAGCGGCACGATGCCTGGTTGCACGTTGATGCGGCGCATGGTGGAGCGGCGTGTCTGAGCGATAAGTACCGGCATCTGATCGAGGGGTTGGAGCAGGCGGACTCGGTCGTCGCCGATGCTCACAAGATGATGTTTGTTCCGGCGCTGTGTGCGTTCGTCTTTTACAGGAATCGTGATCATCGATTCGAAGCGTTTCGGCAGGACGCTCCCTACCTGTTCGATCCGTCGTCGCCGGGGCTTGCCGAGTACGACAGTGGAATGTTGACTCCCGAATGCACGAAGCGCGCAGCCAGCTTTGGGCTCTGGGGAATCTGGTCGCTGTTCGGTCAGCAGTTGTTTGCCGACATGGTCGATCGGACATTTGATCTGGGCCGCGTCTTTTACGAGAAGCTGGCCGAAGCGTCCGACTTTGAACCACTCCACGAGCCGCAGTGCAACATCGTCGCGTTTCAGTATGTGCCCGACGCGTTGCGGGATGCTCCAGCTGAAAGCGTCAATCAGTTTCTGCTCAAACTGCGGCACGCGTTGATCCGGTCCGGCGAGTATTACATCGTCCAGGCAAAGATCGACGGAAAGCAGGCGTTAAGAGTCACCATTATCAACCCGCTGACGACGGTCGATCATCTGGACGGTTTGCTGGACGCGATTCGCCAGACCGGTCGAATGATTCTTGAATCGATTACCGAAAAGAGGCAGTGAGTCTTTCTGTTGGCTGGAACAAGCTCAGCGCCGTCCCAGCAGACGGTGGCCGGAACTCGTTCAGATTGCGG
>Ga0316208_1001676_pt1 | contig 20038 bp, 17 predicted proteins | sample 3monopyrite_MG_FD_204944 | JGI IMG/M metagenome (GOLD analysis project Ga0316208, IMG submission 204944) | Microbial mat bacterial communities from mineral coupon in-situ incubated in ocean water Damariscotta River, Maine, United States -... | ecosystem: Environmental > Aquatic > Marine >...
TGACGCCGTCTCCGAAAGTCGGAAAGACAACCATTCCGTGGCTGCAGGCCCCTCCAAAACTCAACGGCAATTACTCCGACCGCCCCTTCACTGAACGCTCCATCGACGTTGTCAACGAAGCCGAAGCCCAGGAAACGGGCATCGGGAAGGTCCGGATCAAGCAGCTTGGAAGCAGCGACATTCCGACATTCGACGACGACCCCACTGCCCCGCTACTTCCTTAGCTTCGCCCGCGAGTCGTCTTTCGAATCCATCTCGCCGCTCTCAACGGATCATCAATCGAGTTGTGATTTCACCCGTCCGTGTTGAAGCATCCGAGCACGGAGCTCTCCCAGGGCCATTCGGTGGCGACGAACCAGCGACAACTTTCGCGTAGCGGCGGCCTCGTAGCGGCGGGAAGCCTGCAGCGAGTTCTCGGCGTACTTGATCGCGGTCTGCGTCGCGTCCGTAAAACGCAACGGCTCGTAATTCTTCAGCCGTAGTTTCCAGAATTCGACATCCGCTCGGGCCTGATCAATCGCAGCCTGCAGACGCTGAACCAGCAGCGGATACTCGATCCTGTCCCAATCCGACTGAGCTGCCGCGGAACGTGCTTGCGCCCCGGTACTGGCAGTTCGAATTCGCAGCGGCTTCGAACTTCGCCACACAGCATCGTCAGCACTTGTTACCAGGCAGGCCCCCGCGACAACAGCCATCGCCATCGCGACCATCTTTAACATCTGCATCGTTGATTCCCTCAGTTGGAGTAATTCGCCGCTCCAACTGTGAGAGCCCCCTCCAACCACTCGCAAGCCCTGTTCCGCCTCAGCCACCGCCGTAAGTGACTCCGCCGAGCGTCTCCTGCCAATCCAGTCCGTACTGTCGCTGACGTCGTTGCCGCGCGACCGCAGAGATTGTTGCATCCTCGAAACCATCATGAACAACCTGCAAATCAAGACATTCCAAAATCGGCCAAAGCTTCGCGTTTCGCCGAGACTCCGACTAACCTTCCGCCCTGATATTCCACTGCGGCCTCTCAACTAATCAGCTCGGTTGCAATCACATTCCGGAAAAAGAATCTTCAATGAATCCGCGGCTCCTGCTTCTCCTCTATGTGTTCTGCTTTGCATGGCCCGACCAATGCTCTGCAGATTCCACGGTTGATCGCCCGAACGTTCTGCTGATCCTGGTCGACGATCTCAAACCGTCGTTTGGAGCGTACGGCGAAAAGTGGGTTCACTCGCCGAATCTCGACCGACTTGCGGCGCGCGGAATGCGCTTCGACATGGCGTATTGCAATCAGGCAGTTTGCGCGCCATCACGAAACAATCTGCTGCTGGGATCCCGGTCGACGTCGATCGGCGTTTACAGCCTCGGACAGCATTTTCGCACCGCCGTCCCTGACGCCGTCACCATGCCGCAGTACTTCAAGCAGCACGGCTACCACTCGGCAGGTGTCGGAAAAGTGTTTCACATCGGGCACGGAAATATCAACGACGTGCACTCGTGGAGCGTCCCGTTTCAACCGGACAAAGTCATCGATTACGTCCTGCCTGAAAGTACCGGCGGAAAGTTGACTCGCGAAGAAGCTCTCTTCAGCAACAGGTCCAAGGCTGGACTGCCGATGGGAGCCGCCTGGGAGATCGCTGACGTCGACGACGGTGCCTACGCCGACGGCCGCATCGCCACCGAAGGTATGAAACGGCTGAACGCGTACAAGAAGTCGGGTGAACCGTTTTTCCTCGCGCTCGGCTTCACGAAACCGCACCTGCCATTTTGTGCTCCGAAGAAATACTGGGATCTTTACGACCGCTCAAAACTGCCAATGGCCGAGTACACGCTGCCGCCAGCCGGAGCACCGCCCTACGCCGGCAAGACCATCGGCGAATTGAATCAGTACAAACCCGTTCCGCAGCATCCGCCGCTCAGCGAAGAATTACAGCGAACGCTGATTCACGGATACTACGCCTCGATGAGCTACATGGATTCCCAGGTCGGACGGATGCTGGACGAAGTCGACCGGCTGGGCCTCGACAAAAACACAATCATCGTCCTGTGGGGCGACCACGGTTATCACCTGGGCGATCACGGAACCTGGACCAAGCACACCAACTACGAACAGGCCAACCGAATCCCCATCCTCATCGCCGCCCCAGGAGTCACGCAGCCGCACTCCAGTTCTGATGCGCTCATCGAAACGGTCGACCTGTTCCCAACAATTGCAGACCTGGCCGGACTCCCAGCTCCGAAAGGCCCGCAACCGATCGACGGCGACAGCTTTGTACCGATCCTCAAAGGCAGCGATTCGGACATCGGCGAGTACGCTTATCACTGCTACCCGAAAGGCGGTCGACTCGGCCGAGCGATCCGCACGCAACGTTATCGACTGGTTGAATGGCATCAGACCAGCGGTAATCAGAAAACCGAGTACGAACTCTACGACTACGAAGCTGACCCGCTCGAAAAGAAGAATCTGGCCAGTGAATTACCGGGCGTCGTCAAAAAGTTGACCGCAATTCTCGCCCGTCAGCCAGGGGCGGTCACAACTAAGAAATCACGCCGTCGCCCCACAAAGTGATGTTTGTGTCGCGTCGAAGTCTTCCGCACATTTTTTAACCAACACCCAGGAATCCACCGTGTTTCGAAACTGCCTGCTTCTGCTGACGGTCTTGATGATCCTTCATCGCTCCATTTTCACCATCGCAGACGCCGACGAATCAGACAGTACGCTTCATCAGCCGATCGCGTCTTCTGACGTCGTCTTTGCGGACGAAAACGGAATCGTCGCCGTCGAAGCAGAGCATTTTTTCAAGCAGGACGAGTCGAAGGTCCGAGCGTGGTACCGCACCACTTCCAAAATGCAGCCCGAGATCGATCCGGACGGAGACCCACCTCACGTCGGAGGGGCGAGCGGCGGCGCCTACCTGGAATCTCTACCAGACACGCGCAGAACACACGCCGACAAGCTCATCTCGGGACAGAACTTTTCGAACGAACCCGGCAAGCTCGCCGTGCTGAGTTACAAGGTCCAGTTCAAGAATCCCGGAAAATACTACGTCTGGGTGCGAGCGTACTCGTCAGGCTCCGAAGACAATGGTCTGCACGTCGGACTCGACGGCGCATGGCCGGAGAGCGGGCAGCGTCTTCAGTGGTGCCCGGGCAAGCACACCTGGCACTGGGATAATCGTCAGCGGACCCAGAAACAGCATTGCGGCGTCCCGCTCGGAATTTACCTCGACATCGAAAACGCTGGCGAGCACATCATTTCATTCTCGATGCGCGAAGACGGTTTCGAGTTTGATAAGTGGCTGATGACGACGGACCGGGACTTCGCACGCCCCGACGGAATTGGACCGAGCAGCAAAGTCCATCGTGGCAAACTTCCCAAGTCGTTTCCGTTTGTGAAAGCTCCGCCGCGCAAGGCAGAGACATTGAAACCAATCGCCGCCCCAGCCACGACCGCCCTGCCCCTCGTTCTGCCCCGTCGAGATCATGGCAAGGGTAACGTGGACATCTCAGGGGAACTCAAACAATGGCACAACGTAACGCTGACGCTCGACGGTCCGTTTGCTCATGAGAAAGACAACAGGCCCAACCCATTCATCGACTACAGGATGGAAATCGAATTCAGCCACGAGTCCGGCAAACCGTCCTACGTCGTACCCGGATACTTCGCGGCGGACGGAAACAGCGGTAACAGCTCGACCGAGTCTGGCACCAAATGGAAAGCTCACTTGTCTCCGGACAAGATCGGCCAGTGGAACTACACTATCCGGTTCGCACAGGGACGAAATGCCGCCCTCGACAAGGCGGCCGATTCGACATCGTTGTCGACGTACGATGGCAGGCACGGCTCGTTCAAAGTTGCTCCGACTGACAAATCAGGTCGGGACCTCCGTGCCCACGGTCGACTGACCTATGTCGGCAAGCGTTATCTGCAGTTCGCCGGATCGAAAAAGTACTTTCTGAAAGCTGGCGCCGACGCTCCGGAAACAATGCTCGGGTACGCTGACTTTGACAATACGGTCGCTGGTAAACCCGGCAAAGTGCCGCTCAAAACGTGGGCTCCGCATGCGAAAGACTGGAAGTCCGGAGACCCCACCTGGAAGAACGGGAAAGGCAAAGGCCTGATCGGCGCGGTCAGCTACCTGGCCGGTAAAGGCTGCAACGCATTTTCATTTCTCACGTACAACGCTGGCGGCGACGGCGACAACGTCTGGCCGTTCGTGTCACGCAACGACAAACTTCACTACGACTGCTCGAAGCTCGACCAGTGGGGAGTCGTCTTCGAACACGGCACGTCGCAAGGCATGTACCTGCACTTCAAGCTGCAGGAGACCGAAAACGACGACCACAAAGCCGGAAAGAAAGGCCCCGCCCGCGTCCCGGAATCACTCGATGGTGGCGAGCTTGGCATCGAACGAAAACTCTACTGCCGCGAGCTGGTCGCCCGCTTCGGCCATAACCTCGCGTTGAACTGGAACCTCGGCGAAGAGAACACACAAACGACCGCTCAGCAACGAGCCATGTCGAAATACCTCCACGACCTCGACCCGTACGATCACAACATCGTCGTACACACTTATCCCGAACAGCAGGACAGCATCTATCGACCGCTGCTTGGAAAAGGTTCTGTACTCACCGGGTGCTCGCTCCAGAACAGCCATCTCAAAGACACACACGTCCAAACCGTCAAATGGGTCCGCGAGTCTACCAAAGCCGGCAATCCGTGGATCGTCGCTTTCGACGAATCCGGCAGCGCCGCACACGGACAGTGTCCGGACATCGGCTACAAAGGATTCGACGGCAAAGACCGCACCGGCAAGTTCATCTACACGCCGCACGAAGTCCGTAAGCAAACGCTCTGGGGCACTCTGATGGCTGGCGGAGCGGGCGTCGAATACTACTTCGGCTACCAGTTCGTCGAGAACGATCTCGTCTGCGAAGACTGGCGGAGCCGTGACCAGAGCTGGGACTACTGCCGCATCGCCCTTGAATTTTTCCGAAACAACGACATCCCGTTCCACGAAATGGACAACGCCGATGAACTTGTCGGAAACTCTTCTCACGACAATTCTCGCTACTGCCTCGCTAAACGCGGTGAGATTTATCTCGTCTACCTGCCGGACGGTGGGACACACCACGTCGATCTAAGCGATGCTTCGGGCGAGTTCTTTGTCGAATGGTTCAACCCTCGATCCGGTGGTGTGCTCTCAAGCGGCTCGGTCAAGCGAGTTTCTGCCGGAGCGGACGCTAACCTGGGTGAGCCGCCGTCGGACAATAAGAACGACTGGTTAGTCGTTGTCCGGAAGTCGAAATAGTCCTCAATGGTCGTTTAACTCTCTGGCAAGACACAAATCTTTGGACTGATTCAGGCAGAATTGTGAGAAGGAATCGCATCATGAAATTTTCTCTTCTGATTGCGGCATTGATGTCAGCCGTACTGGCTGCGGCGTCTTCGGCAAGTGAACCCGCCGCCGGAGTTCCGTTGATCTTTGATACGGACATCGGCAACGACGTCGACGATGTGCTTGCTCTGGGCATGATTCACGCACTGCAGTCACGTGGGGAATGTGAATTGCTTGCCGTCACCATCACCAAAGACCACGAACACGCGGCAGCGTTCACCGACGCCGTTAACACGTTCTACGGACGCGGCCACATACCGATTGGCGTCTGCCGCAGCGGCGTGACTCCGGCACCTGGTAAGTTCAACGGGCTGGCAGTCCAGAAAGACGGTGACCGACTTCGCTACCCTCACGACCTTCTCTCCGGAAACGATGCACCGGATGCCGTCGACGTTTTGCGAAAGGCACTTGCGAGTCAGAAGGACGGCTCGGTTGTCGTCGCGCAGGTGGGCTTCTCGACGAATCTTGCGGCGTTGCTGGCTTCGAAGGCCGATGTTCACAGCCCACTCAGCGGAGTCGACCTTGTGAAGCAGAAGGTGAACCTACTCTCAATCATGGCCGGGGCATTCACTCAGATTCCCGGCAAAGGCGGCCAGCTCTACGACCACAAAGAGTACAACGTCATCAAAGATATTCCGGCGGCAAAGAGCATCGCGACCAACTGGCCAACCGAGATTGTCTGGAGCGGTTTCGAAATCGGAATCTCGCTGACCTACCCGCATCAGAGCATCGAACGCGACTACCGATTCGTCAAACATCACCCGCTGGCCGAAGCCTACGTGCTCTACAACCCGCCGCCGCACGATCGCCCGACGTGGGATCTCACCAGCGTGCTCTACGGAGTCCGACCGGGACATTCCTACTTCGACATTTCAGAAACCGGGACGGTGGCCGTCGCCGACGACGGGCTGACGACATTCAGCAAGTCTCCGGACGGCAAGCAACGCTACCTGATCATCAATCAGGGTCAGAAGAAACGAACCCTGGAGGCTCTGCAACTTCTGTCGAGTCAACCGCCGAATGCGATGCCCTGAACTACGGATCAGTCCCGAAATAACTTCCCGATTTCCGGTGCCATGTTTGACCCGAAGCCGCAGGCGATGGTGTTTTGAATGCGTGCCAGCGTCTGAAACGCGGGCGCCTCCGGCTTCCGGTCAAACAAGGAACTTATTTCGGGACAATTCCTAAGGTCTCGCGGCGCGTGCTCAGTTGGATCCGGCAGGCACTGCGCACTTCGAGCAATGCCCTTTGAGCAGTACCTCGACGACTTCACCCGGCGTCTCCGCGCCACGTTTTTTCGGATTCAGTCGGACGGTGAAGTCTTCGAGGCACGAGATCGCTCCACAATCCACACACATGAAATGTGGATGCTCGGAGAAGCCCGTCGACTGGCCGGATTGCAGAAGTTCGAAGCGGCGGACCGAATCGCCAAGCTCCAAACGGGCCAGCAGCCCTGCGTCTGAAAGTTCGGTCAGACACCGATAAATCGTCGACTGGTCGAAACCGAAATCCTCAAGCGCCTCCGCCACTTCGGAATGACTCTGTGGAACCGGAGTCGATGCCAGCTGCTGAATCACGGCGATTCGCGCAGCCGTGCTCCTCAGTCCGGCGCCACGAATCAGCGCTTTGACCTCGGGCATGGGGATGTTTGATTCCGGTCGCGTCATGGCTGGTTCAACGTTTGCGGGCAGAAATTCGGTCAGATCGAGTCGGACTGTACTTGCATTTGACTTTCAAATGCAAATCGAAAAGTGGACGAACCCGCGAATTCACAGACTCTGAAACATCGACTCCAAGTAGGGTTAGGATCAGTCCCGAAATAACTTCCCGATTTCCGTTGCCTTGTTTGACCCGAAGCCGCAGGCGATGGTGTTTTGAATGCGTGCCAGCGTCTGAAACGCGGGCGCCTTCGGCTTCCGGTCAAACAAGGAACTTATTTCAGGACTATTCCTTACGCGAGTTTTGGCATTCTTCTGCGATACACTGTCGCAGTCACTCGTGCAGCAAACATCTAAATGCTAGTCTTTTGCAAATACAGAACGACTGGCAATTAGCGACTACCGATACCCTTCCCCCGGAGCCACACGGCGATGACGCCTGCTGTTTTACTCATCATTTACTGCTGCCTGATTGTGCTGGCCTCGCTGGCCGGAGGATGGCTACCGTCGATGTTTCGGCTGTCTCATTTGCGTATGCAGCTGTTGATGAGCCTGGTGGGCGGAATGATGATCGGCGTCGCCTGCCTGCACCTTCTGCCTCAAGCGATTTCACAGTTGAAGGATCCGGCCTGGTTGTCCGGGTCGCTGTTGGTCGGTGTGCTGTGCATGTTGTTCCTGCTGCGTTTCGGGCATGTTCACCATCACGGTGAGGCTGCATCGACTCACGCGGATTGCGGTCATATTCCCGTCATCGTTCACGCCGAAGATTGTTCGCACGACCACGACCATGATCATGACCATGCTCACGATCACGATGTCCCGGCCGATTCCGCAGCATCGACGACGACAACTTCGACACGGCATCGGTTGAGCTGGGTGGGGCTCTTCCTGGGATTGGCCCTGCACACACTGTTCGACGGAGTGGCACTCGGCGCGAGCGTTGTCTCCGAAGCCGGAAGCAGCACGGCTGCCAGCCTGTCACTGTTCGGGCTGGGAACGTTCCTGGCCGTCGCACTTCACAAACCTCTCGACGCCATGTCGATCACGTCGGTGATGAATGCCGGCGGATGGAATCCTCGAAGTCTGGCCGTCATCAATGGTGGCTTCGCACTGGCCTGTCCGGCCGGAGCGCTCATTTTCTGGTTCGGCACATCGGCACTTGAATCGAGTACTCACATTGTCGGGTGCGCGCTCGCCTTTTCGGCAGGAGCGTTTCTGTGCATCGCGCTGACTGATCTCATTCCGGAAGTGCTCAACCATCAGCACGACCGAGTCAAACTGAGTTTCGTCCTCGCTCTTGGCAGCGTCCTTGCCATCGGCATTGAGTTGCTGCCCGGTCACAACCACGGTCGGCACCGCAACACCCCTCAGCCAGTACCGGCGGCGATATCCGCTCCCGTTATCGACAGCGGCTCTGCGTTCAACGATCCGTCGTCTGAACTCTAGACGATGCTCGCCGAGTTCGCGCTGACTCAACTGCGCGATTCTGATCGTCCCGCGTCTGGTCACCCTCGTCAGCACGCCGACTGTGCGGAACGCGGATTCGGTCGACGTTCCACCAGACGCGTACCATCTCCCAGATTGAACTGGCGAGTGCATCCAATGCTGAACTTCGCCGCGACATTTCACGACTCCTGCACGGCGAGTTGCTGCTTCAGAGCTTCGAATTCTGACTGAAGCTTCGCTCGCCGCTCGTCCGCTTCGAACCGCGCCGCAAGCTCTTCCGCCGCCGGATCGCGACCGTCGAGCCGGTCGTGCGCCTCGCTCATGGCTTCGGCCCGGTCGACTCGTTCTTCCAATCTGCTGAACTGGGCAAATGCCGAGCTGCTGCCCGCTCGATCAATTGCATTGTTGATCCGATCCGTCGACTCGGCGCGAGCAAGTCGTGCAACCAGCAACGTCCGCTTATGTCGCGCCTGCTGAATGCGATCTTCCAGTTCCCGGTACGCCGTCTGAAGCTTCTGAACCTGCACCGACTGAGCCTCGTACCCCGTCTCCAGCGTTGCGACGCGTTCTTCGCAACGGAGCTTCTGATCCAACGCGTCCTTTGCCGCCGCTTCGTCGCCCCGCTGAATCGCCGCCTGAGCACGCTCCAGCCACAGCTTCACTTCTTCGATCGCCTTGTCGACCTGTTTTGAAAGTTGGATTTCATCGGCAATCGCCGCCGCAACAGACTCCCGCACCGTCACCAGCTCCTCTTCCATATCACAGATCAGCTGATGCAGCATCCGCTCCGGATCCTCAATCTTATCCCGCAACGTCGTGATGCTTGATTTCATAACAAACGTAAAACTGTCGAGCCACTTCATGATAATTTTCCTTGGTTAGAAAAGTTCCAGGGTCCACGTTTCGATGTTCGATCTCTTCCTACTCCCACGCATCCAGTTCCGAAGCCACCAGCCGCATCCGCTGCAGCAGTTTTTCGCGATGCCTCTCGCAGTAAGCAGCGAGCCCGATGACGAGCGTTCCGAAGGCAATGCCGGCGATCCAGAGAATGCTTGGGTTGTCGATGCTGCCTCGAACGAGCATCGCGATCAGGTCAGCGACGAGGAATCCGACGCCGGTATACACCAACGCTCTGATGCGAAATCCCATCGCGACGAGCGTCACCGCCACTGAAATCACCATCAGCGAGAACAGGTGCAGCCAGCTTCCGCCGACGATGTGAAACGTTGGAGAAACCAGGATCACCAGTGCAGCCGCATACCGCAGCGGGTTGATGAATTTCTCTGGAATCTCGCTGCGAAGAAGTTCGACAAGTCCCAGCAACGAGACTCCCAGCGGGATCATGAAGAACTGCGGATCAGACCAGCTCAGCTCGCTCCACAAGAACACCAGGGCAACGTTGACAATGACGGCAGACCCGGTCAGCAGTGCCGAGTTCCGGCGCTCCAGACCACGCCAGAAGTAAAACGCCGCGGCCATCAACAACGCCAGACTGTTCATCCCCAGCCAGATTGAATGTCGGTCCGTGAAGTGTCGACCCAGGCCGATCGCGACCGTCACGGCTGGCAGGCATTGCCCGGTGATGGCCAACGGTGCTGTCAGGAACTCGGTCGTCGCCGAACGAGCCGCCAACTGACTGATAACCCACGCGATCAAACCGGTTCCCAGTACGACGAACATGCTGAAGCCGTGGCCGAACGTGATGACGCCGCACATCGCCAGATGCCCGACTCCCGCCGCCACGATCAGCAGAGCCGCCCATACACGGCCTTGAGCAGCGGCTCGTCGGTCGAGCCGTTCGGCATCGTCAGTTTCACCACAGACGAACTCTCCGGTCGCGATCGCTTCTTTGTTTATTCGGAATCCGGTAATCAGACAGTCGGCAGCCAGCACCAGAAACGTGACCGCGACCATCGCCACGGAACCGGCGTCAAGCGGATCGAAGGTCGATGAAAACAGAACCGAAGTGAGCGCTCCGCCGGCAACCACTCGCAGCAAAGCCCGCTGCAACGCCGACAACTCGGCGGCGTCTGTTGAAATCTGCAACGCGGACTTCCCACGACCTGGCAACATCCCGTGCTGCCAGACAAGCATCAGCAATGACGCCAGCAAGCCGACCGGCACCATCGCCGGTTGCAGCATCGAAATCGACAGATCGAAGAATGTGTCGACTTCTGGAGCAAACACTTGAATGGCGGCGCACAGCAACTGCCAGCTCACCAGCATGAACGCCACCGTTCTCATCAGAGGTTGATGCCGTCGAGCCGCGATCAACAGCAACCCCAGCAGAGCGATTCCGCCCGCAACGCGAATCGGAAAACTGAAGAACAGTAGCGATACCGTGGCGGTCAATCCGAGTGTCGTCAGACAGCAACCGTGCAACGTCCGCGGGACGACGCCCGGTCCCTGATTCGCAGATTGTGTAACGACAGCCTTGTTATCAACTGTCCGTCGAGAGTTGCGCACCGATGCCATGGCGACCGCAACAACGGAGGCGACACTCCAGATCGCCGGCAGCCACTGCACTGCCGCATCGACTCCCAGAACAGAAACAGCGACCACTCCGGTATTTGCCAGGAGAATCAACCACCCGATCACAGCCAGCCATGCCGCTTGATGTTTTCTCGCCGCGTCAAAGGTGCAGACTGTTACGAGCAGTGCAGCAACCCAATTATCAAACGCCTGACCGCTGAAGAAGGCGTCAGTCCAGCCGGGAACCAATACGCTCAGCCCAAGAATCGGAAAGCCGACTGACGCGACTCGCGTCCCCGCTTCGCCGAAGATTGATGAAATGCGGCCGCGACCTCTCGGCACAACGCCCCACAAACCAAAGAGCAACACAGCAACGATCGAAGAAGTGACTGCCGCTGAACACGGCCACGTCACCGCCAGGAAAGGCGTCAGGCAAACTGCGAAGCCAAGTGCGACTTCGGCAATCCAACGAGTCTTCGACCGCACGGCGTGTGCGAAAAGAAACACGGCGATCAGGCATCCGGAAATTTCCGGCACGACCGGTAGCGAGACGACGGCGTTACCGAGCCACGATGCGGCCAGAACGGTCATTCCCCAGCGACTCACGGTTTCGCAGATGGGGAACTCGCTCACCGCCGAACGACTCACCACTTTTGCGATCATTCCGTGGCGGCCTGACTCGTGATCGGCGATTCGCCATCGAGCAACGCGGCGATCGATCAGCAGACCGGGCAACAGGAGAAAACCTGCACCGCACACAAGCGTCAACCAGCTGAGTTCGACGGACCGTGCCACGATCTCGACGTCGATCAGGAAGGAGGCACACCCCGCCGTGCCCATGAGCCAGGCCACCACTCCGAGGGCGACGATTCGACGATCTTCGAACAGGCAACTTTGCAGACCGAACAAAGCCACCGCCGCCAGGCTGACTGGGAAGATCGCCTTCACATGAGTGACGGAAACGGCCAGCAGAACCATGCCCACTCCCACAACGAAGCGTCGCATGGGAACCGCGAAGACATCGTCACCAACACGTTGCCGCCACTTTGCAACAAGACTGACGACGAGGAGAAATGGCAGATAAGTCAAACCGTAGAATGCGATCGGCAGTCGCTCTTCATTGACTGCCGCAGCACCCTGCTGAACAAGCTGTCCAGCCAGCTCGCGGAAGAATATCGGAGAGCACTGATAGGCCATCAGTAACCCGCCGAGCATCGCCCAGACAAAACCCGACTTTCCGGTACGGTGGGCGACGACGGCCATCATCACCGCCGCCAGAGCTGAAGCGGGGACCAGAGCAAATGCATTCGGAAACCCGATGGCCGAAACGCAGACGCCAACGGCCATCAGCACCAGACCGTTGAGCATCGGGACCACGATTCCCAATGGCAGAGGTCGTGCCAGCTTGCCATGCACTTGTAGAAAGACTCGAGCCAGAGCATCTGCCGTCAGCAGAACGGGAATCGCTGCCAGCACCATCCCGAAACCGATCCACTCGACCGGGATCGCATCCACCAACGGGGTAGCGTTGACGACACTTGTCGCGAACAGCGTGAGAAACTGCCCGCCGAGCAGCAGGATCGGAAAGAAACCAACGATGCGAGGAAGCCGATGTTCCTCGGTCAGCCAGAAGACGTGGCGGTTGACCTTCACCGCTCCAGCCGCAAACACCGCCCACAGCGCGAGTGCCACCCAAGGTGCCAGTGTCAGGGGAACGGCCGGAAGAAGCGTGGCCGCGACGCAGAGAATTCCGTAACTCACCAGGAACGTTGGCTGCGACGATCGAAGGAAATGACCGAAGATCTTTCGCGACGCGACGGCTGCGAAGACACAGTTCCCGGCAAGCAGCAGCAGCGACGTCGATTGCTGCCCGAAGTCCTCTGAGAAATTCCACCTCAGCGCATGAAACCCGAGCGGAATGAGCAGCACCGTCAACGCCATCAGCACCGTGCCGGTTTTCCGCAAGGCCGACGAGTGATAGCTCACCTGCCCGGCGATGTGCACGCCGAGTGTGTACCCCAGCAGAATCACCGACTTCCAGAGCGGCGTGTACGCATCCCAATGCGACGTAACCAACATCAGCGACGACCCGATCAGGATCATCATCCCGACGCCGAGCATCCATTTTATGTTCTGTTCCTGAAAAAACGTCTCAAAGAAACGAACAATCGGAGACCGCTGCTCACTGCTCGAACTCATAACTCGCCCCGCCGCTACGGTGGAAGTGCGTCGGCCCCAGGAACCGATCAAGAGCTTTCCGGATCCTGGTGCCCATCAAAGGAAACCAACTTCCGGAAAGCTCGACAGACCTCAAGGCGTAGAAGAGTCCGCATGTATCACGCAGAATTCCAAAACTTCTGGCCACGCATCGAATTACCGATGTCAGCTCAAAGATCGGTGGGTACCGACAGCCATCCCGATTCCAGCGATTGGACCGCCGCGGGTTGCGTGACAAACCCGATCGTTCGAAGCTACTCGAACAAGCACCTGGATATCGCGAGATCGAGCATGAAGCGGACCAATTGTTTCGCCAAATCGATGTGACAGCCGCCGGAAACACACATTGTCTGACACAGTATTCAGCAGTTACCGATTCGAAGATTGCACCACGGTCGACGGCAGCACGTCGAGTATGGATCAAACGGAACCCGGCCCACCATGAAATCATTCAACAATCACCGGCAGAGACGATCCCAGACAGAGAAGCCAGAGAAGTTGTCTCCCGTGAAACAACGCATAAATCGCCCGTGTCTCAAACTGGTTGCACTCGGGTGTCTGTCTCTCGCTGCAGCCACGCTGATTCCGACTACTGACGTGTCGGCTGCCGAGCGTGGTGGTGCGACTTCACTCTCAGAGATTCTTCCGGGCAAACCGTGGCCGGAGCGGAGGCAGGAAGTCGAACGTCGGTGGCTCGAATTGCTGGGTGACTTCCCGTTGGAGATCCCGGAGCTGCGTCCTGAATTGAACGAAGTCGCGAAGGAAGACGGCGTCACGCGATATCACGTGAGCTTTCAGACGGAAGCTGATGATCGCGTGACGGCATGGCTTCTGGTGCCGGACGCGGCGCGACAAAAACCGACGCCGGCGATCGTCTGCATTCACAGCACGACGTTCGGCTCCGGTAAGGACAGCACGGTCGGAATTTCCGGACGACGACCGATCGATCCACCACGCGACCCGAAAATCGGAGTTGCCTATGGCCGAGAACTGGCAAAACACGGTTTCGTGACGTTGAGCATTGATCTGCTTACGGACGGAGAGCGGATCCGTCCCGGCGACCGAATCATGGATACGCGTCGCTTCTACCTCGAACACCCGGAATGGTCGATCGTCGGCAAGAACACGTGGGACATCATGCGCAGCGTGGATTTTCTCCAGACGCTCGACTTTGTGGACCACAAGCATATCGGCTGCACCGGCTGGTCATTGGGAGGCCACACGGCATTGTTCGCGGCCGCCTTCGACCAACGGATCACCGCCACAATCAGCAACGGCGGCGTGCTCGACTGGTATCGTCATGCCGATGCCTGGTCCAGAGTGCCGAAGCCCTCGTGGGAACCGTGGAAAAAGGGAGACCCTGTCGGAAACAGCAAGGAACTGTTTCGCCGGTTCGGCTTTTACCCGAATAGTGGACCGTACATTCATATCAAGAAGTTTCGCCCCTACATCGACGACCAAAGCAAAAGGATACCGGTCGACTTCGATAGTTTGATGGCACTGGTCGCGCCTCGTCCGCTGATGATCATCTCCAGCGAACAGGAGTTTTACCGTCACAAGATCTTCCCGAAGTGTCTTGAGACGTTCCCGATTTATGTCAAGTGGCGCGACGGCGAGGGGCTTCCCAGTGCCATGAAAGCGCGACAGCAACGTATCGGATACGCTGAAACTTTGGACTACTACGAGACTCAACACAAAATGAAGCCCGAACGAATGCCGGGAATGTTAACTGCACTCGGCGCTGGTGATTGTTTCAGTTGGTTTTCCTTTCCCGGCGGTCACAGCTATCCGGGAGTCGCCCGACGATTGACATTTGCCTGGTACGATCGTTGGCTCGGGAGGACGCTCGAATGACCGATTACACACACATTGTCGAAGACTATCAGCGTGACGGAGTTGTCCGGCTGCAACGGTTCTTCCCTCCAGAAATCGTCGTTGAGGTTCGCGCTGAGCTTGAGCGATACATTCGCGACGACCTCGCGTCAAAACCGCCCGACGCTCGCTCGCTGGAGCCTGACGGGGAAACAGTGCGCAACCTTTGGCGACTGGAGTTGCACAACGACTATTTCCGCAAACTGGCAGCCAGCGATTTGATCACGTCTCTCGTTGCGGAACTCGTCGGCGGGGAACCGGTGCTGGCGGCGGTTGAAACGTTCAATAAGCCCGCACGCGTTGGATCCGCCGTGCCGTACCACCAGGACAATGCCTACTTCTGTCGGACGCCGCCCGACATGTTGACACTATGGGTCGCGATCGACCCCGTGACGACCGAAAACGGTGCCGTTTACTTCGTCAAGGGCTCGCACAGGTCCGGACTGTTACCCACGAAGCCATCGGGAGTCACCGGCAACTCCATCGGACTCGCTGAGCCGCCTACGGTCCCCAAGGCGGAACAGTTCTGTGCGACGCTCGAACCGGGTGACGCCACAATTCACCATTGCGAAGTCATCCACCACTCGGATCCGAATCTCACCGATCAACCACGCCTCGGCTTACTGTTCGTTTTTCGCGGCGCTCATACCGACGTCAATCCGCAACTGCGAGCCGTCTACTCAGCCGCACAAACCGCAACGCCGCCGGCATGAGGAGGCAACACCGATGAGTCTCCCACGTCTTCGTGCTGCGAGCCTGCAGTTTGAAACAATGCCGGAGCCCGACTCCGAGTCTGACAGCCGAACCGGTGCGAAGATTGTTGAGGTCGCGGGGCCGCTGAAGAAGCCGAATGGCGATTTGCTGGCCGAGCACCCAATTCGTACCCTCGAACGTTTTGCAAAGGAAGGCGACGCATGACGCGCAAGACAAGTTTTCAGCTCGGGGAGAATGCCGCGATCGACGAAGATGTTGTGCTTGGCTACTGCTATCAGCCCGACTGTACGCCGCTGCGAATCGGCGAACTGGCCATCGTTCGATCCGGCTCGATCATCTATGCCAACACCACGATTGGAGACCGTTTTCAGTGCGGCCATCAGGTACTCATCCGCGCCGAGGTCACGATCGGAAATCGTTGCGTCGTGCATCACAAATGCACGCTGGAGGGACGTCTGCGACTTGGGAACGGAGTGAAAATCATGGCTCATGTTTACCTGCCCAGCACGACGAAAATCGGTGACATGGTCTTCATTGGCCCCGGCACAACGTTCATGAACGACAAGTATCCGATGCGACGCGCTGCTCCCGTGTGCGGGCCGCGCATCGAAGATCACGTCTGCATCGGTGGCGGAGTGACGGTCTGTCCCGAAGTGACCATCGGACGGAATTCAGTCATCGGGGCCGGTTCCGTTGTCAACAAAGACGTCCCGCCGAACACGCTGGCGTACGGTGTTCCCGCGCGACACTACCCGCTGCCCGGGAACATCTCGCACGGCAATCTTCCGGAACTTCAACTGCCGCAAACAGACCTGTTCGGCCATCAGAGCGATGAATCGTGGCAAGAAGAAACGACATGAGCAGAATATATCGGACATTCACGCGTTACCGGACGTCGCTCCCGGCCGTCGCTTTGGTGACGTTGACCGCCACCGTTGCGTGGAGTCAGACAATCGATATCGGCTCCCGTCGTGAGCTCTTCGTCGATCGACTGCTGATCGACACGATGGACGACGCCGAACTGAGACTCCACCACCCGGTGAAGGCGCCGCGAGCAGCGTCGCCGTTACCGGAACGGCACTACTTCACAGTCATCAAGGACGGCGATCTGTATCGCGCGTACTGGCGCGGGACCGATCCGAGCTACTCGGGAGAAACTCACACAGGGCACGCCGGGGAAACAATCTACTACGCCGAAAGCCATGACGGTCACGAGTGGGAGTTTCCCAAACTGGGGCTGCATGAAGTGGGCGGGACGCGAGATAACAACGTGATTCTCGCGAAGCAGCCGCCATTCCTCACTAACTTCACGCCGTTTCTCGATGTGCGTCCGGGAGTCAAACCAGCTGAGCGTTACAAAGCGCTGGCTGGATATCCCGGCCCCGGCGACAAGCGCGGTAAGTCAGAGCCGGGCTGGGGGCTCTTCGCGTTCGTTTCGGCCGACGGAATTCATTGGACGAAGCGGAACGAAGTCATCCCGTACCGACCGAAATGGCGACACGCGTTCGACTCGCAGAATGTCTCGTTCTGGTCGGAAGCGGAGCAACAATACGTTTGCTACTTCCGCACGTGGACGTCCCCCGAACGACTCCGCAGCATCAGTCGCACGACGTCACCGGACTTTGAGAGCTGGACGACGCCAGTCGCGATGAATCCAAACCTGCCCGGCGAACATCTCTACACAAATCAGACGCACCCTTACTTCCGGGCTCCGCACATCTATATTGCGACGCCGACCCGTTTCGTACCGGGACGCGGCAACGCGCCGAACTACGACGCGAAAGATGTCAACGCAACGGACATCCTGTTGATGACGTCGCGAGCTGGCTCCACGAAGTACGACCGCCCGTTTACTGAAGCATTCATTCGTCCCGGGCTCGGCGCAGCTCGATGGCGAAATAGGTCGAACTACGTCGCTCTGAATGTCATCCCGACCGGTCCCACGGAGATGTCGATCTATCACCGCAGCGGCGACCGATACATTCTGCGGACTGATGGGTTTATTTCGGTCCACTCCGGGACGGTCGAAGGTGAGTTGATCACGAAGCCGTTGAGTTTCTCGGGACAAGAACTGAGTCTGAATTTCAGCACGAGCGCCGCAGGCGGCATCCAGGTTGAGATTCAAAAGCCCGACAGCACGCCTATCCCCGGATTCTCTGCAACAGATTGCCTGCCGGTCTATGGCGACGAAATCGACGGCACCGTTCGTTGGCGTGGCAACAGTGACCTGTCAACGCTGGCAAAGCAGCCGGTCCGCTTGAAATTCGTGATGACGGAATGTGACCTGTATTCACTCCGCTTTGAATGATCACCCATCGGAGTCGGTTAAGAAAACATCATGCCAGCATTCGAAAACTCATTGGTTACCCATTACCAGACAAACGGATTCGCGACGGTGGAGCAACTACTCTCGACGAGAGAGTTGGAAACTCTTCGTCAGCGAATGGACATGATTTCCGAGGGACGCGTGCCGACGTTTCCTGCGGAGTTGATCGAGTTCGAGCCAGCCGCTGTCGGAACCTCAACCCGGCCACCCGTTCGCAAGATCAATCAATGCGCCGAGCGAGACGACGTCTTCATGGCACACGCGGCGAATCCGAACATTCTCGACATCGTCGAATCGCTGATCGGCCCGGACATCAAGCTGTTTGGGAGTCAGTGCTTCATGAAGCCGCCCGGCGGAATTCAAAAGCCCTACCATCAGGATTCAGCTTACTTCACCATCGAACCGCGCGAACTCGTCACCTGCTGGACGGCACTCGACGACGCGACCAACGAAAACGGTTGCCTGTGGGTGGTCCCGGGCAGCCATCGGATAGGCCTTCTCGATCACGACCAACCGTGGCCTGTCGGCGACCGTGTGGACATGCAAGTGCGTGACGAGCAGATCGACTACACGCGGGAAGTGTCAAACGAATTAACAGCGGGCAGCTGCTCATTTCATCACAGCATGCTGCTGCACCGATCCGGGCCGAACCAGACAGAACGTTCAAGGCGAGGACTCGCCGTCCACTACATGTCGTCACGATCGCGTTGGACACATCCATCCAGTCCACGGCCAACGTATCCGCTACTGCGAGGGCGTGAGTACCCTGATTGCGTTTAGGACCGGGCCAGAAACCGTTTCGCCACTTCAGGACGCCTTCATTCACTTCACTAAATTCGCATTCCGTCAACTCGCTCCCGAAGGATGCTCGAACAATGAAACTGCTCATTCACCCTGCAGTCGAGGCTGTGCGGTTGGAACGGATCCGGGAAGCCGCCGGCGGCGTGGCTGTCTGCAATGTTGACTCGGTCGACGACGCTCAACGCGAGATCGTTGATGCCGATGCGTTTTTCGGCAAAATCACTCCGGAGTTGCTCGCCGCGGCCGGACAGTTGAAGTGGGTGCAGTCTCCGACGGCGAGTCTCGAACATTACCTCTTCCCGGAACTGATCGAACATCCGTGCCAGCTGAGCAACATGCGCGGGCTCTTCTCAGACGTCATTGCTGATCACGTGATGGGTTACGTACTTTGCTTCGCTCGGAATCTGCATCTTTACACGCGGCGGCAGATGGAATCCCGTTGGGCTCCGGTCGGGAACGAGGCCATGACCGAGCAGACCTTTGTGACCGGTCCCGCTTCGGTGTCGCCGGTCGACAGTGCTCACATTCATTTGTCGGACGCGACGATTGGTGTCGTTGGAGCAGGGTTCATTGGCCAGGAAGTCTGCCATCGGGCTGCAGCCTTTGGTATGGAGGTGTTGGCTGTTGACCCAATCTGCCGGCAGGTTGAAGACATCATTGACGAAGTCTGGCTGCCGGAACGTCTGCCTGATCTGCTTGCGGCAAGCGACTTCGTCGTAATTGCCGCACCGCATACTCCAGCGACTTATAAATTGTTCCGGACGGAGCAGTTCGAGCAGATGAAGGATTCGGCCTTCCTCATCAACATCGGTCGCGGAGTCATCGTCGACCTTGAGGATCTGACGTCAGCTCTCGAAGGACGCCTGATCGCCGGCGCCGCACTGGACGTGTTCGAAACAGAGCCGCTGCCCACCGACCACCGGCTGTGGAAAATGGAGAACGCAATTCTGACTCCGCACATCGCCGCTGCGTCGCCTCGCATCGCCGAACGGCACCTCGAAACACTGCTCGAAAACGTCCGACGCTTTGTGGCCGGCAAGCCGCCAGCGACGCTCGTTGATAAACGTCAGTGGTTCTGAATACTCGTCCCACGAATCAAGGGTTGGACATACAGAGTGGTGTTCTATCGTTGCCGAAGCTGCCAG
>Ga0316208_1001678_pt1 | contig 20019 bp, 20 predicted proteins | sample 3monopyrite_MG_FD_204944 | JGI IMG/M metagenome (GOLD analysis project Ga0316208, IMG submission 204944) | Microbial mat bacterial communities from mineral coupon in-situ incubated in ocean water Damariscotta River, Maine, United States -... | ecosystem: Environmental > Aquatic > Marine >...
CTTTAATGCGTTCATCATTTAATGCTAAGCGATCAAGTAGTGCTTCATCCAAACCATTTTTTGCACCGGCATCCATATCTTTTTTATTAGCGGCAAGTAACTCTACAGCACGTGCTTCAATGGCATCAGCAATCGCAAGCAAGGCATTATTTTTTTGCCCCGTATTTGCGCGGTTTAGTTCCCGGGAAGCAGCACGCGCTTGTTGCCCGAGTTCATTCATGTATTTTTTAATATCCATAATTCTTTATCTTCTATTAAATTTTAATTTCTTTCACCATCATCTCGAAAAATGACATGAAAAAGTATTTTTCATGTCTAACGTGACAGTATCGTGGCCATAGTATTAACTCAACATGATTACCGCTCGCCCGCAATGATAATGATTGCTCTACCTGGTGGCGATGTGCTCTGCCGTTAACGGAGTTAACGACACCCCCGCAATGCGTAATGTTAATTGTAGCAATTCATCCCATGGTTTGCCTGTTCCCAGGCCTTTACAGAGACGTTCAATACGCCCGGCAATAAGTAAAAATGCTTGCCAGCGCTTTAGACCATGTCGTTTCAATCCTGCATTAAGAACTATTTTTCGTTTATCCCAAATTCTGTGCTGCTTAAACACTTGTTCTAAATTTTGTCCTTTAGCCACCGCCGCCGCCATTTTTTCCAGTATACGAAGTTGATACATCAGGGCACCTAAAACATGCAAAACATCTTCACCTTCACTTTTTAACCCGTGCAATATACGCGATACACGTAGTGCATCACCCTTTAAAGCAACGTCAACTAAAGCAAAGGCATCAAAGCGTGCGCTATCGCTGACCGCATCAATAACTTGTTCTGCATTTATAGCCCCTTCACCATAAAGCATACGCAATTTCTCTAATTCTTGATCGGCGGCTAATAAATTACCTTCAACCTGCTCGGCTAAAATAGTCAGCGCGTCTTCTGTCGGCTGTAAACCTCGCAACTGCATACGTGCTTTTAGCCAGTTCGGTAATTCCTGAATGTCCAGTGGCCACACAGCAAGTGTTGCACCAACTGAATCTAAAGCTTTAAACCACTTGCTTTTAGTTTGACTGGCATCTAATTTACCAGAAACAATCAATAGCAGGTTATCTTCAGGCAACTGACTGGTATAAGCAACTAAGGCTTTACTGCCCTTATCGCCCGGCTTACCTGTAGGTATTCGCAGCTCAATAATTTTACGTTCAGAAAATAACGACATACTTGCAGAAGAACGAAGCAATTCATCCCAGTCAAAACTGCGATCAACATGATGTACTTCTCGCTCAGTATAACCTTGCCCTTTTGCCGCTTCCCGAATCAACCTTGCTGATTCATCTTGCTGAAAAGGTTCATCACCACTAATGAAATATACAGTTTGTAACTGTTTCTCAAGATGTGACTGCAGCTGGTTAAAATACAGTTTCATTTGTTTTTTAAATCAACGCCATTAACTTTTAATTGCTGCTTTAAATTTTTCTTAGGATCCGGCTTTTTTCTGGACCTCAATGAAAAATTCAAACGACGAGTCACCTGCAACATTGCCTCTTGTAACATATCAGTTTTAAAACGGCGTTCTTCATCCGCTTTGGCTAACACCAAATTGGCATCAAAAAGATATTCCCGTTTCACTGTAATATTCTGTGCAGGTATTAAATCCACAAGTTGCAGCAATTTTTCTTTCTCTGCGTCTTTAGTTGCCTTTTGAGCTGGCACAGTTTTAAGCAATGAAAAACTTAAGTTATAACTTAACTCATATTGGTTAGCCCGACCGGCGCTGTCCAAAGATAAAACGCGTTTTGAAAACGTATCATTACTCACTTTAAATATCGTCGCAGAGCCATCAAATACATTAACTTTCGCTGCAGTTAAAGCACGGGTTAACTCCCGTCCAAGTTCGCTATGTTTGCTCGTGCCCTGAAGACTAACTTCAGGTAATACATCAGAGAGATCCTGATTACCCCTCAAATGGAAGCCGCAGCTCGCAATTAAAAAGCTAACAATAATGACAAATGTAAGTTTTATCTTTTTCATATTTTAAAGTGTCTTCGTTAATCTGACCATTTTGTAAACCACATTTACTTAGCAACAATATTAACCAGCTTACCCGGTACAACAATCACCTTAACAATCTGCTTACCGTCAGTAAATTTCATTACATTCGTGTCAGATAATGCTGCAGCTTCAATTTCATCTTTATTTACAGTTGTCGCAACTTCAATACGTGAACGTAACTTACCATTCACTTGTACAATAATTTGTAAGCTGTCTTTAACTAAAGCCGTTTCATCAACTTTAGGCCAGGCCTGATCTAATAATAAACCTTCTTCGCCGAGTACTTTCCATATTTCATGTGTAATATGCGGCACAATAGGTGACAGTAATAAGGTAATCGCCTGCAAGCTTTCACGCATCACTGCGCGACCTTGTTCACTATCATCTTTAAACTTTGACAAGGCGTTAATCAACTCCATCACTGATGCAATGGCTGTATTAAAAGTAAAGCGGCGACCAATATCATCTCCCACTTTAGCGATGGTTTCATGCGTGACTAAGCGAATTGCTTTTTGTGCATCGTTTAAAGCGCCTGTGTCTAAGGCCGCTGTATGACCTTTTTCAACATGTTCAAAGGCTAAACGCCATAAACGTTTAAGAAAACGAGAGGCGCCTTCAACACCGGCATCACTCCATTCCAGCGATTGTTCTGGTGGTGCAGCAAACATCATAAATAAACGCGCGGTATCTGCGCCATATTGTTCAATCAAACCTTGCGGATCAACCGTATTGCCTTTCGATTTTGACATTTTAGCGCCGTCTTTTAACACCATGCCCTGAGTTAAAAGATTTGTAATCGGCTCATCATTACTTATTAAACCAACATCACGCATTAACTTATTAAAGAAGCGCGCATAAAGTAAATGCAAGATAGCATGTTCAATACCACCTACATATTGATCAACCGGCAGCCAGTAGTTTGCGCGCTCATCTAATATTGCTTCATCATTACCCGCTGATGCATAACGTGCGTAGTACCAGGATGATTCCATAAAGGTATCAAAGGTATCTGTTTCACGTGTTGCCTCTCCGCCACAAGTCGGACAGGTGGTTTCATAAAACTCCGGCATCTTCTTAATCGGTGAGCCAACGCCCTCAAATTCAATTTCTTCGGGCAGCACAACCGGTAAATCTTTTTCTGGTACTACCACTTCACCACATTGCTCACAGTTGATAATTGGGATTGGCGCTCCCCAATAACGTTGGCGTGAAACACCCCAGTCACGCAAACGATAAGTCGTGCGTTTTTGCCCTGAACCTTTTGCTTCTAAATATGCAGCGATTTTTTCGAAGGCATCTTCAGAAGTTAAACCAACAAACTCACCCGAGTTGATCAACTTACCTTTCATAGTAAATGCTTCTTTACTTAAATCACACTCTTCACCCGCAAGAGGTTCTATAACCTGGTTTATCGACAAACCATATTTGTATGCGAACTCATAATCACGCTGATCATGTGCCGGCACCGCCATAACAGCACCCGAGCCATAGCCCATTAACACAAAGTTGGCGATAAACACGGGAACGCGATCACCGCTGATCGGGTGGATGGCTTTTAAGCCGGTATCAATACCTTTTTTCTCCATGGTTTCCATGGATGCTTCAGCAGTATCGGTCATTGCACATTCTTTGATAAAAGCCGCAATATTCTCCGAGCTTAAAGCGGCTTCTGCTGCCAACGGATGTTCTGCTGCCACCGCGACATACGTTACCCCCATTAAGGTATCAGGTCGCGTGGTAAATACGTCTAACTTTTCGTCACGACCTTCCAGTCCAAAGCTCACTTCCACACCTTGCGAGCGGCCAATCCAGTTACGCTGCATAGTGCGTACCTGCTCAGGCCAGCCTTCTAAGTTATCCAGTTCATCGAGTAATTCATCCGCATAATCAGTAATTTTCATAAACCACTGCGGAATATCTTTTTTCTCAACCGCTGTATCGCAACGCCAGCAGCAACCATCGATCACCTGTTCATTTGCAAGTACGGTTAAATCATTCGGGCACCAATTGACCGCCGCAGTTTTTTTGTAAACCAGACCTTTCTCATATAGCTTAGTGAATAACCATTGTTCCCATTTATAATAATCCGCGTCACAGGTCGCCAACTCGCGGTCCCAGTCGTAACCTAAACCTAAACGCTTAAGCTGATCACGCATATAATCAATATTTTCACGCGTCCATTTTGCAGGTGGTACATTATTTTTAATGGCCGCATTTTCTGCCGGCAAGCCAAATGCATCCCAGCCCATCGGTTGCAACACATTTTTACCTTGCATGCGCTGATAACGACTGATCACATCACCAATGGTGTAATTACGCACATGCCCCATATGTAAGCGCCCACTTGGGTACGGAAACATTGAAAGACAGTAATATTTTTCTTTATTGGGGTCTTCGACCGCTTTAAAAACCTTGTTATCGTCCCAGTATTGCTGAATTTCTAGCTCAATTTGTTGGGGCTTGTATTCTGATTCCATAAAACTCTGCTATATTTTTGATTTATAAGTAAATTATCTTTGTAGTCAGATATAACCACAAATGCACGAATTAGGGGTGTAAGGATACAGCACACATCGCAGGCAAGGAATACTCCAGAATAAAACTCTGATATAGATCAAAACTTGAATTAAACAACTATGCTCATATATTGGATACAACGATAAAAAAACGGAGGCAACCGCCATGAATAGCCACGACACAACCGATAAATTCCTCAACGCCTATCACTCCATGTTAGAGCAGGTAAAAAACCTCTGGCATACAGCGGAAGAAAAAGCTCTGCCAACACTTGCTGAAAACATCCAGCTCGTTGCCGATAAAACGTCTGAATTAGGGGAGCTCACTAAAGAGGAAGCGGAGAAAATTGGTGGTTATATCCAACGAGATCTTGAGGACGCAGGACACTATTTATCTGAATATGCCGCTAAAAATGGTAAACAACTTAGGGACTTATTAAAAAATGATCTCGAATTTGCGGAGATGCAACTTGCTGAGATTATTGCCAAACTTGCAGATAAAACCAGCTTAGAACTGGATGCCTTGGCTGATCGTGCTCGTAAAGTGGGAATTTGGCATACCGGTGAAATCACCAATACGGGCATCTTATACTGTCAAAACTGCAACGAAGCCCTGCACTTTAAAAAACCTGGTCATATTCCACCTTGCCCTAAATGTAAAAGCACCGTATTTAAAAAAGTTTTTAATAAAGATGCATAATTAAGGTATATTAACGCTCATCAAAAGTATTTGGACGACACTGTTGAGCAATATACGAGAAAATATTAAACACGCCCTGGCGATAGGTGGATCGGTAAGTACCTCAGAAAAACTCGCTTCCACACTGGGTGGATTTATCGGCATTTTCCTTATCAGCCTTATCAGCTACCAGTTTACGGGTGCCAGTGGTGCGGCACTCATTGTTCCCTCAATGGGCGCATCCGCAGTTCTGGTCTTTGCCGTACCGCACGGCAAACTCTCACAACCCTGGGCATTATTTGGTGGCCAGCTTAGCTCTGCTTTCGTTGGTGTATGTTGCTACTTACTTGTTCCGAATTTATTTCTTGCGGCCGGGCTGGCGGTAGGCTTAGCCATCGGTACCATGCACCTCTTGCGTTGTATTCACCCTCCCGGTGGTGCAACCGCCCTGGTTGCCGTTGTCGGTACAACACAAATTCACGAACTGGGCTTTGAATATTTACTTACACCGGTATTACTAAATACCGTTATTATTTTTTTAACCGCCGTTATTTTTAATAACTTTTTTCCGTGGCGCCGTTACCCCACAAGCATGATGCGTTTTACCGATACTCCTTCCATCGAAACAAAAAAGCCCTCTCGCTATATTGAAAAAAAACACATTGAGCAAGCTTTATCTGACATTGACTTAGTGGTCGATTTAAATGTTGAAACCCTGCAAGAATTATTTGCTTTAACCCTTGAACATGCAACAACACCTTCCTTTTCTACTGATCAAATCATCATGGGACATTACTATACCAACGGTAAACACGGTGCTGAATGGTCAGTCCGGCAAATTATTGATGAAGCCAGGTCTGATGATCCGAAAAAAGACATGGTGATTTACCGTGTTGCTGAAGGTCAGGGCTTACAAAGCGCCGACAGTTGTACTCGCTCAGAATTTGCTGCGTGGGCAAACAGAGAGCTTTTTCCAACCAAAAAATAAAAATCACGACTCTTTAACCTGCTGTAATATATAAGTTTTATTAAAAAAATCACCTTTTGAATAGAAAATTAATATTTTTCACTCTTAAACATGCATTTAATATACATGTTATGTATACTACTCCCACACAAACCCTTTATGATTATGGAGAAATAATATGACAACTTTATATGAACGCATAGGTGGTGCAGCCGCCGTTGACGCAGCCGTGGATATTTTTTATCGCAAAGTACTATCAGATGACCGTGTAAATGGCTTTTTTGATGATGTTGATATGGATGGACAAATCGCAAAACAAAAAGGTTTTTTAACCATGGTTTTTGGTGGTCCAAATAATTACACGGGTAAAGATATGCGTGAAGGTCATAAACATTTGGTTGCAAATGGTTTAAATGACAGCCACGTTGATACCATTGTTGAGCTGTTAGGTGAAACATTAAAAGAACTTGGCGTCGCTGATGCTGATATTGCTGAGATTGCAGGCATCGCAAACGGTGCTCGTGACGACGTACTAAACCGGTAGGATCACGAAAATGACACAGCTAAAATTTAAAGATGATGTTTTTACTGTGTCGGCGGGTGACACTGTGCTTGATACATTGTTAGAACAAGGTCATATAATCCCTAACAACTGTCAGGCCGGTGCATGCCAGTCTTGTATTATGCAGGTCACCAGAGGGAAAGTGCCTGAAATTTCACAAAAGGGACTTAAGGATTCACAAAAAGCCAAAGGCTTTTTCCTTGCCTGTAGTTGTTCACCCAAAGAAGATATCGATATTCAACTCATCGATACTGAACAACTCCGATTTTCAGCACGTGTAAGTGAAATTAGTAAACTCTCTGCTGATGTTATAGAACTAAAAATTAAAATGGCGGATGCATTTGAATATTATGCAGGTCAATATGTTACTTTATGGAAAGATGATTATTTAGGTCGTAGTTATTCTATCGCCAGCATACCCGAAAAAGGTGAAGAGTTATGCTTCCACATAAGACAGGTACAAAATGGCCAGTTTAGTGGCTGGATACATAACGAACTAATAGTTGGCGACACACTTTCAGTGCAAGGCCCTGTGGGAGACTGTTTCTACACCGCGGGAAATCCTGAACAAAACCTGTTGCTTATCGGCACCGGCACGGGGCTTGCTCCTCTATACGGTATTGTTCATGATGCCTTAAAACAAGATCACAGAGGTGAAATTCACTTATTCCATGGTGCATTAAATCCCAGCGGACTTTATTTAACCACTGAATTAACAAGTCTTGCTCAGCAATACAGTAATTTTATTTATCATCCTTGCGTGATGAGTGCAGAACAAAGTACGCTCAAAAATATTACTGAAGGTGATATCAGCGAAATTGCTTTGGAAACCGTACCAAAACCCAGGGGATGGAAATCGTTTTTGTGTGGAGACGAAAATCTGGTAAAAGCGTTGAAGAAAAAAATCTTTCTCGCCGGAAGTAATATGAGTGATATCTATGCCGACCCATTTATACAAAGTAAATAAATGTCATTTAGCTAAAATTCATTTACTATATGCGTTATGCAATTAACACGACACACAGATTTCTCTTTACGTGTTCTGATTTATTTGTCGTTAAATAAATCAGAACAACTTGTCACGATAAATGAAATCTCTGAGCATTTTAAAATATTAAAAAACCATTTAACCAAAGTCGTAAACCATTTAGCTCAAAAAGGCTACGTAGAAACCATTAGAGGAAAAAATGGTGGTATCCGTTTAGCGAAAAAACCTGCAGAAATAAAATTGGGGGATGTTGTTCAGGCGATGGAAATGAATCTGGAGGTCGTTGATTGTACTAAACCACTATGCCCTTTAATCAACAACTGCAAATTAAAGCACGTCTTAAACGAAGCAAAACAATCTTTTCTAAGCACGTTAAACAACTACAGCATAAAAGATTTAAATACCGAACCTGAAATAATGAAAAACCTGCTACATTTCCCTGTATAGTTTTATTATTCAGAATATCGTTGATACACAAAACTTCCGGTTAAACCAAAGAAAATAATTAATAGAAGCGGATAATTTCCCCACAGCACGTAGGGTGTTGCTCCTGTACGTGGCTGCACCATGCCGCTAACAACATGTGCTTTAAACTGAGGTGAGCGGGATATAATTTCACCTTTATAGTTAATCAATGCTGAAACACCATTTGTCGTGACCCGCATCATGTCCCGCCCTGTTTCCAAGGCACGCATTTGTGAAATTTGCAGGTGTTGATGGGGCGCAAATGAATCACCGTACCATGCATTATTGCTCGCATTTAAAAGTAAGTTTGCTTCAGGTAAAAAGCGAATCACATCTTCGCCGAAGGCATCTTCATAGCATATCGTAGGTGCGATTTTTTGACCTGCGGCGGAAAATAATTTTTGTTCATATTGCCCGGGTGTAAAACCCGACATGGGTAAATCAAAAAAAGCAATTAAGCCTCTTAATATTGAAGCCAGGGGAACATACTCCCCAAAAGGTACCAGATGATTTTTGTGATAAAACTGGGTTGACTGACCAACTGAAACTAAACTGCTAAAATACTGCCTTTTTTCATGATCCAGAACAGGCAAACCTAAAATAATATCGGTATTATTTTTCTTCGCTTGCCGTGATAATGACGCTAAAAAGTTATTTTCTAAATTATGATAGTAAGTGGTTAATGAATTTTCGGGCCAAAGAATAAGATCACTGTCCCAGTTTTTTTCACTCAGTGATAAATAGGTTTTTTTTCTTTTTTCGACTTTATCAGGATCCCACTTATTTGCTTGCTCTACATTACCCTGAATTAAGCTAACCTTAATTTTTTTGTCTTTTAGTTCCGTCCAGTTTATTTGTTCAAGCCCCGCCCCGGCAAACCAAATTATTATAAAACTTAAAAATACCCAGGCTCTGTTTTTATTTTTGCTATAGAGAAAGAACATCAACAACAAAGAAGCACTTAGTGCCGTTAACCATGAAACACCATAAACGCCTAAGATGGGAGCATAACCCGATAAAAAGCTGGCTGTCTGGCTGTATCCTAAACTGAGCCATGGAAAGCCTGTTAAGAACCAGCCACGAAACCATTCTAATAGAGCCCAGAATAACGGAAAGACAATAAGAAGAATGATTGCCTTGTTTGTAATGCTAAATTTTTTGATGAAAATAACACTGATGTAGCTCTGTAAAACAATAAAGCTTGCAACAACACCAATACTCATTAAAGTTAATAGTATCGCGGTAAAAATAGAACTGAGTCCAAAGACATATATCGCAACAAAAACCCACGACACACCGACTCCGAAAAAACCCATCCCAAACCACCAGCCGAACCAGATTGCCTGACGTGGACTAGCTGATAATAAAAAGTAAAATAGTGCCGCAGGACTTAAAATAGAAAACAGGTAAAAATCAAGAGGGGAAAAGGCAAGCGGCAGTAATGCACCGGCTAAAAAAAGTAATAAATATTTTATTTTTACAGAATCAATTATCTTCTGCATCAGCAGACTCCGTTGCCTTTCTTTTAAATTTGTTTTTCTTTCTGGCCACTTCTAATAAATCAATTCGGCGATTGCTTGCACGAAGTACTTTGAACGCTAATGATTCTATTTCAACAACTTCACCACGTTTAGGCAGATGACCGAAAGCATTCATGACTATGCCTCCAATAGTATCAAAATCATCATCGCCAAACGCTGTATTAAAGTGCTCATTAAAATTTTCTACCGGAGTAACGGCCTTTACTGTTGCTAAATCATCAGAGTGTTCAAAAATAAAAGCATCATCATCAAAGTCATGTTCATCTTCAATTTCGCCAACAATCTGTTCCAATACATCTTCGATAGTTACCATACCGGCAACACCACCATATTCATCAACGACAATGGCAATATGATTTCGTGTGCTACGAAATTCATTTAGTAAAACATTTAAACGTTTACTTTCCGGGATAAAAACAGCAGGCCGTAATACATCGCGAAGATTAAGTTTTTTATCTTCACTATTTGTTAAATGTGGTAATAAATCTTTTGCCAGTAAAATCCCGACAATTTCATCTTTGCTGTCACCCACTACAGGAAAGCGTGAGTGCGCAGAAACAACGACCGTTGCTAAAAGCTCATCTTCAGCTGAATCCATTTCCAGTACAATCATCTGCGACCGCGGGATCATAATATCTCGCACCTGCATTTCAGCAACCTGCAAAGCACCATCAATCATACTATGTGCTTCATGATCTATAATGCCATTTTTATGTGCTTCATTAAGCATAGTAACAAGCTGATCACGATCTTTTAGCTCACCTTGTAAAGCCTGGCCCAAACGTTCAATCCAGGAACGTTGTGGCTTATTGTCTTTTTCAGAATGTTCTGGCTGTTCTTCGCTCATGACTCTATTTCCCGATATGGATCGGAGTATCCCAACTTTGATAATATTTTAATTTCTTTCGCTTCCATAACATCTGCATCCGCATCGGTTAAATGATCGTAACCCAGTAAATGCAGTGTTCCATGTACTAACATATGTGCCCAATGTGCAATTTCACTTTTATTTTGTTGCTCAGCTTCTTTTTTAACAATATCAGAGCAAATAATTAAGTCACCTAATAAATTTAACTCTACTTCACCATCTAATTCTGCCGGCACTTCAAATGGAAAAGATAAAATATTTGTTGCACCGTTTTTATTTCGATATTGTTTATTTAATTCTGCACTTTCATTTTCATTGACAAAACGTATCGTTAACTCTGCATCAGCATGGTTTTCAAAGTCTAAAGTTTCACTTACCCAGCTAAATAATTCATCATCACCGGGTAAAGCAGAAACTTCACGTTGTACATCAAGTTCAGGCACTATTCCGGCTTTTCATCATGTGCATCATAAGCTTCAACGATGCGCTTTACTAATGGATGGCGTACAACATCTTTAGGACTGAAAAAGCTGAATCCTAAACCATCAACATCTTTTAAGACATCAATGACCTGACGCAAGCCCGAAAGTTGCCCTTTCGGTAAGTCAATTTGCGTAATATCACCGGTAACGACGACCTTTGAACCAAAACCAATACGGGTTAAAAACATTTTCATTTGTTCAACCGTCGTGTTTTGCGCTTCATCTAAAATAATAAAGGATTCATTTAATGAGCGACCACGCATATATGCAAGTGGAGCAACTTCAATAACATTTCGCTCCATTAAACGCGCTACTTTTTCAAACCCCATCATTTCATATAAAGCGTCGTATAACGGTCTTAAATAAGGATCGATTTTTTGTGCCAAATCACCGGGTAAAAAACCAAGACGTTCACCGGACTCAACCGCCGGACGGGTTAAAATAATTCGACGAACCTGATCCTGTTCCAACGCTTCGATAGCAGAAGCAACCGCAAGATAAGTTTTACCTGTACCGGCCGGACCAACACCAAAACTGATATCATGCTCAGACATGGAACGTAAATAATGTTGTTGATTTTCGCCTCGGCCCCGCACCTGACCACGTTTTGTCTGAATAATGACCTCTGCACCCGAACGTTTTTTAAGTGGGATGACATTTTCGGCAGCCACATCATGCAAATGTAAATTAACCGTTTCCGGGTCCAAAACATGTTCAGTGGTTTCAATATACAACTCACGCAAAATATCTTCCGTTGCATCAACCGATTTTTTGAGGCCAATAATTCTAAAACTATTGCCGCGATTATTTATTTCAACCCCCATCCGACGCTCAATCAAACGTAAGTGTTCATCAAGCTGACCACACAGGTTGGCTAACCGCTGGTTATCAGCGGGATCTAAGGTGATATCTAGAGAGTGTGCAGAGGTATTCAAAATAGGGAGTATGAGTAAGCGCTATGCTGAAACGGAGGCGGCAATCGATTTAGCTTCATCAACTAAAATACCACGTAAAGAGTTTGGACGAACTTCTGTAATTTTCACGTTTGCAAACTGACCAATCAATGATTTATCTGCCTCGAAGTTTACCACACGATTGTTTTCTGTGCGGCCACTGACTTCATTTTCATCTTTCCGTGCCGCACGCGTAACGAGCACCCGTTGCACGGTATCCATCATAGCTTCACTAATCGCGAGCGTTTGCTGGTTAATGCGGGTTTGCAGGCTTTGTAAGCGCGACTTTTTCACCGCATCAGGCACGTCATCAGGCAAACTTGAAGCGGGTGTACCCGGACGAGCACTGTAAATAAAACTGTAAGACAAATCAAAGCCCACATCAGCAATCAGGTTCATGGTGTCTTCGAAATCTTTATCCGTTTCACCGGGGAAACCAATAATGAAGTCCGATGAGAAACACATATCAGGACGTACCGCGCGAATTTTTCGAATGGTTGCCTTGTATTCCAATGCCGTATGTTTACGCTTCATTTGTGCCAAAATACGGTCAGAGCCACTTTGCACAGGCAGGTGTAAATGACTCACTAATTCAGGCACTTCGGCATAAGCATTAATCAAATTGTCATTCATTTCAATCGGATGTGAGGTGGTATACCGAATTCTGTCTATTCCTTCAATTGCCGCAACATAATGGATCAATAATGCAAGATCGGCAGTCCCTCCGTCGTCTGGCCCATCATTAAACATCACGCCCTGGTAAGCATTCACATTCTGACCAAGTAAATTCACTTCACGGACCCCTTGCTCTGCCAATTGGGCAATTTCAGCAATAATGTCATCGAATGGCCGGCTAAATTCCTCGCCTCGCGTGTAAGGCACCACACAAAAAGTACAATATTTGCTGCAGCCTTCCATAATTGAAACATAGGCACTGGCACCCTCACTTTTGGGCTCAGGCATAAAATCGAACTTTTCAATTTCAGGGAAAGAGACATCGACAATGGACTGATGTTTTTTAGTTGCATCACTGAGCATATTGGGTAAACGATGTAAGGTCTGTGGCCCAAAAATCAAATCAACATAGGGTGCACGCTTCAAAATGGCAGCCCCCTCCTGACTGGCAACACAACCACCCACACCAATCACCAATTCGGGGCGTTTAGCTTTCAATTTGCGCCACATACCAAGGTGAGAAAATACTTTTTCCTGCGCACGTTCACGCACCGAACAGGTGTTTAAAAGTAAAACATCCGCTTCGGTATCATTATCGGTTAATTCCAGGCCATGGGAGGCTTTTAAGACGTCCGCCATTTTTTGAGTATCGTACTCATTCATCTGGCAACCGAAGGTTCTAATATGTAATTTGCGCATTTTTTGACCACGTCATTCAGGACGGAGAAAGGTATCATTTTGTCCCTATTTTATCCAGCAACGAAGAGAGATTCATGAAAATATCAGTAAAATAAATAATGTTATACTCAACATTATTTTAATAAATTTAACAAAAGGCTCATACATTTTCGAAATGGGTCGATATATTAGCAGTAGAGCACGATTTAAACATGATTAACAAAATACAAAAGCGATTGAGCTTGGAATATACGGATGAGTGAAAAAAGAACAATATTAATTATTGATGACAGTCGTGTTTCTCGAATGATGGTGAAGAGCCTCGCCAAACAAAATTATCCCGAAGCAAGCATTTTTGAAGCTGGCAATGCGCAAGAAGCACTTGCATTAGACATAACAGATGAACTAACACATATTATCTGTGACTATAGCATGCCCGGCATGGATGGATTGTCACTGTGCAAAGAATTGCAAAAAGATCATCCCACAAGTTATATCACTTTACTCACCGCCAATATTCAAGCCGCAATACGAAACAGAGCTCAGGACATGGGGATCCATTTTAAAAAGAAACCCGTCACTGAAGAACGCATTTTATCGATACTCTCAAAAGAAGGGCACAAAGATGCTTAAGCTCAATGACTTACAACAAGATATGCTCACCGAATTATTTAATCTCGGCATGGGTAATGCGGCTTCCGCATTAAGTGAAATGGTAGATGAGGAAGTGAAGCTGTCAATACCTAATGTTTTATTTACAGAAAAACACGAACTCACAAAAATTCTTAAAGCAGATTCCGGCGATCATATCAGCGGAGTCTCGCAAAATTTTCAAGGTATGATACCAGGTCAGGCACTACTCACCTTTCCAACAGATAAAAGTTTAGAACTAATCAGATTGTTGCTACAGGACAGCGTACCACTTGAAAATTTAACTGAATTTGAAGAAGAAGCACTCACAGAAGTTGGCAACATTATTATTAATGCCGGCTTAAGCAGCTTAGCAGATATTTTTGAAGATGAAATAACCAGTGACTTACCCGTTTTTAATAGTGGTAGTTGTGAAGATGTTATAGGGAATATCAGTCCAACATCCCAAAAGCAACAAACCGTGCTCCACCTTCAGGTTGATTTTTTAATAGAAAAAGATAATATCAAAGGCTATGTCATATTTTTGCTCGATGTTGAGTCTATATCTGTACTTGCAAATCATATTGATAATTTTATACAGAAATTACCGCACTAATGCCATCCCAAACGTTGAATACAATACCCAGCCCTGAACTGTTAACGCAGGTTGTTGACACCAATGCAACAGGGATTATTGTTCTTGATAGAAATAATAATTTGGTGTTTTGGAATAAATGGTTTGAGAAAAAATCATCACTCGCAAAAGAACAAGTATTAGGAAAAAATCTCTTTTCCGTTTTTCCTGAATTAAAAAACTCTCGTATACATAAAGCGATAGATTTAAGTATATCTAAAGGAAACGCCTCTTTTATTTCCCATGCTTTTAACAAAACCCCTTTCCCGCTGTATAGTGATAACGAGAGAAAAAAACCGATACACCAGCTTACCTATATAAAGCCCATACAACTTGAAAACAATGAACGCTATTGTTTTGTACAAATTACTGACTCAAGCACAACGGTCTACAGAGAAAACCAATTACGAAAAATGACACTTGAGGCGAAAGAACTTTCCAGATTAAAATCAGGTTTTGTTTCTTCTGTTAGTCATGAATTAAGAACTCCTTTAACCTCTATTATGGGCTCAATCAGTCTGCTGCAATCCGGAGTAGAAGATCCGTCATCTGAAATCGGAAAAAAAATGATGGACATTGCATTTAATAATGCTGAACGTTTATTGCTGCTGATAAGTGATATTCTTGACATTGAAAAAATAGAATCCGGAAATATGGAATTTAAGTTTATTGAAATTGATATTAATAATTTAATTAAGGACTGTATTTTACATAACGAAGGGTTAGCTAAGAAATATAACGTCAATTTTAACTTTAAAAAAGAGGACGATTTACCGTTAGTGTATGCCGACAAAGATCGTATCTTTCAGGTTCTCAATAACTTAATGTCTAATGCGGCAAAATTTGAGCCAGATAACAGCAATATAGAAATAACAACAATTATGGAAGAAAAGAATATTCGTGTTTCAATCAGAGATCATGGCAAAGGGATTCCTGAAGGATTTAAAAGCAGAGTATTTCAGGCCTTTAGTCAAGCAGATACCAGTAATACGAAAGAAGTTAGTGGCACTGGCTTAGGCCTCTCTATATCTAAAACAATTATAGAGTACCATGATGGAACAATAGACTTTGACAGTTTAGAAAACCAAGGTAGCTGTTTTTACTTCACTTTACCAATTCACAAAAAAGATAAATACTAACGAGTAATAAAAAAGGCGTATCAACTTTATATTGAAACGCCTTTTATTTCTAAGCAGATAAATAAATTATTGTATTATATTTATTAGTCATCCGCTTGCGCGGCAATTTTATGAATACTCAAGTCCGCTCCCTGGAATTCTTCTTCCTGACTCAAACGTATCCCAACCAAGCTTTTTATTACGCCGTACACAATAAAACCACCGGCTAAAGCAATTACAACACCAATAACGGTGCCGGCAACCTGTGCCATAAAACTCACGCCACCTAAACCACCCAAAGCGGTGCTGCCGAAAATACCTGCTGCTATGCCACCCCATGCACCACATAATCCGTGTAATGGCCAAACACCCAGAACATCATCAATTTTCCATTTGTTCTGTGCCATCGTAAATGTCCACACAAACAAACCGCCTGCAATGCCGCCTGTTACTAACGCACCCAGCGGATGCATTAAATCAGACCCCGCACAAACGGCGACCAGTCCGGCTAATGGGCCATTATGAACAAACCCTGGATCATTTCGACCAACAACAGTCGCAACTAAAATACCCCCTACCATCGCCATTAAGGAGTTCACTGCAACTAAACCGGCAATCGCATCAATTGTTTGTGCTGACATCACATTAAAACCAAACCAGCCGACCGTTAGAATCCAGGCGCCCAATGAAAGAAAAGGAATGCTTGAAGGCGGATGAGCATAAACTTCACCATTTTTTCCGTAGCGCCCATAGCGATGGCCTAACAATATCACCGCACCTAATGCCAGCCAGCCACCCATGGCATGAACGACGACTGAACCGGCAAAATCATGAAACTCTGCCCCAAAAGTGGCCGCAATCCATGCCTGCATACCGTGATTTCCATTCCATGTCATTCCTTCAAAAAAGGGATAAATAAGCGCAACAATAATAAAAGTCGCAACAATCTGAGGATAAAAACGCGCGCGTTCTGCTATACCGCCAGAAATAATAGCCGGGATGGCCGCCGCAAAAGTTAATAAAAAGAAGAACTTAACCAACTCATAACCATTTTTCTGGCTCAAGGCTTCTGCGCTGGCAAAAAAGTTTGTCCCGTCAAAACCGTACGCAATACCATAACCAATAAAAAAATAAGCAATGGTTGAAACCGAAAAATCAACGATGATTTTAACCAGTGCATTAACCTGATTTTTCTTTCTGACCGTACCCACTTCTAAAAAAGCAAAGCCAGCATGCATCGCCAAAACCATGATTGCACCGAGCAAAATAAACAAAACATCTGTTGCGGTTTTAATATTATCCATTGAATTCCCCTAAAATCAGAATAAAGTATTTTTCATTATTATGGCTTTATTTTCGCACCATGTTGGTGATAATAAAAGAATTTCAATAGATGAATTTACGGGTTTTTGCACCAATAAGTGAAACTGCACTATATTTGATCAAATATCACAGGCGATGTGGCCCTGCGCTATTTTATTGCAAATTACCCAGCTTTACTTTTTGCCACAAGTCTTCTAACTCAACTAAAGACATCTCATTTATGGCTCGCCCCTGAACCTCGGCCATTTTTTCCAATGCACGGAAACGTTGCTCAAATTTTAAATTGGCTTTTCGCACACACTGCTCCGCATCCAAACCCGCGTGACGGGATAGGTTAATACAACTGAAAAAGAGATCCCCGATTTCATCTTCTATTTTAAGACTATTCCGTTGATCTGCATCCAGTTCTTGCTGAACCTCATTAATTTCTTCCCGAACCTTGAACATCACATCGTTAATATCAGGCCAGTCAAAACCTTCTTTTGCCGCACGTTTTTGTAATTTTTCTGCCCGCATTAAAGACGGCAGTGTTCGACTGACATCATCAAGGATACTTAAACTTATCCCCTCTTTATCTGCTTTTGCTACCCGCTCTTGTTGTTTTATTTTTTCCCACTCTTTTGTTTGCTGTTCTGCATCAATCACTTTACTGCCTGCAAATACATGTGGGTGACGTCGGGTCAGTTTGTCACCTATCGCCTGCGCGACATCATCGAAACTAAAACTATTCTGTTCTTCTGCTAACTGGCTATAGAAAACGATTTGAAATAACAGGTCACCTAATTCAGCTTGAAGATCAGCAATATTATGTCTTTCAATAGCATCCGCCACTTCATACGCTTCTTCGATGGTATAAGGAATGAGTGACTGAAAATCTTGTTGCAGATCCCAGGGACAGCCTGAGCCAGGGGCGCGTAAAGCGCGCATAATGTCGATGAGCTGTTGTATTGATTGCATGATCATGACCTGAGAAGAATAAACACCCCAGCATTAAATCATGAATATGTAAAACTGGAAACGGGGGATCAATAAGGAGGATGGGAACGCGGTAAAATAGTTTCCAGTGCTTCAACAAACAAAGGGCCAGCTTCACGAAAAACATGTTCTTTGACACTTTCATCAAGTCCGGTCACTTCCCACGCGCTGGGAGCAACCTTTTCCACAACATCATGATTGATCATATCTAAACCCAGTTCAGCTTCCACGGTTAGAATATTTGCAATATGAATTAAGGATGTTTCCATCACCCCCTTGTCTGCTTCCAATGGTGAGTGGTGAAAAGAAACGGCTTCGATTAATGTTTCAGGCATATTCCATGACTTCATTAGCTCTCCTCCCACCTCGGCATGAGTAAAACCAATAATATCTCTTTCAATTTCAAGCCCTGAGCGTTCACCCAGCCTTGTTTCTAAGGCTATGAGTTTTGTTTCTTCCTGGAAGCGTTGAGCAACAATGAGTTTACCAATATCATGCAAAAGTCCGGCAACAAACAGGCGCTCACTGTGCAAAACATGGCACTGCTCTGCTAACAAACGCGCAATAACGCCACAATATAAACTGTGTCGCCAAAAACGCACTTTATTGAAAACCTCTTCCGGAATATTCGAAAACATTTCTACTGCAGAGGCCGCGATGACAAGGCCACGTAATTCACGTAAGCCCACCACGGTAACCGCCCTCGACACCGTCTCAATTTTTGCCTCAAAACCATAATAAGAGCTATTTACTATTTTCAATAGTCTCGCAGTTAAGCTGGTATCCTGAATAATGACATTACCCAACCCAGCAACCGTAACATTGGGTTCATCAAGCATCTCGTTTACCCGTATACACACTTCCGGTAATGACACTAAGCGCACTGAACCTTCCACTAATTCTTTTGCGCTTAAACCAGCAGAAGGACTAACACCTAAATTTTCTATATTCATAAGTATTGTTCACGACCAAAATCCAAAAAACTTTAGTTAATAATGAAAACAAACACTGAAATAAGATAAAGAGCTACATAAACCCCCTATCGAAATCAGGCTTATCAGATCTTAGTTCCCCCCTGCCTCTTCTTCTGATAGACGCTGTAACGCCTGAGTTGCTATGGCTTTGACTCTGTCATTATCATCTAGCATCAACTGAGACAAAATTGAGCGTGTGGTGTTGAGATTTCGCGCAACTTCCAACCGGATATCCACATCTTTATCCTTGGCAAGAATAGTCAGGGCTGTCACGGGCACATATTCAAAGCGCGCCACAACGCTACGAACAGCAAGTGCCGCATCACGCGCTAAAATGGGATAAATTCCGTCCGGCGCAGAAAGGTTGGTCGCCAAAGAGATTTTTACCGATGTATTAGGGTCATTTGCCAGCCGTAGCAAAACGGCCGCTGGGGTTCTTCGGTTACTGGCAATTCGCTCACGTATAGAAGAATCCTGATCAAATGATAGTTCAAGTAACATTGCCGCTGTCGTTGCAGGATGGCCTGCCTGTCGATAACGTTCTTCTATCTCATCCGCCAAAATTGGCGCAGATAAACATAAAATGACAATACCGCTCATTATTTTTAAATACATGACTTATCCTGTTAACCCGCTATAAAAATGCAGACTACAACCCCGCCCACCATAGACGCAAACGCAAACCCAATTCGGTACTATAGCCCACTTCTATAAACTCAATTTTATTTTCTTTATTAATGATAAAAGCAGCTGGAACACCCCGAATATTATATTTTTTGCTGAGAGCCCCATATTCATCATTAATCACCTTAAATGACAAATTTTCTTCACGCATATACTTTTTTACTTCTTCATTATGGCCCGACTGCATTGCAATGGAAATCAAAGCATGATCTTTAGATATATTTTCAATGCTTGACCTCTGCAATTTAC
>Ga0316208_1001679_pt1 | contig 20017 bp, 12 predicted proteins | sample 3monopyrite_MG_FD_204944 | JGI IMG/M metagenome (GOLD analysis project Ga0316208, IMG submission 204944) | Microbial mat bacterial communities from mineral coupon in-situ incubated in ocean water Damariscotta River, Maine, United States -... | ecosystem: Environmental > Aquatic > Marine >...
ATCAGCTTTGGCAAACTGCAATCAAGCGTGCATTGCTTTGCTCTATATGGCAGTCCGCAATCACAGACTTCGCACATGAATTCAAATTTCAGCCAAAGACCAATTACCGCTGAATAGTTACAATTATTCTCTTCTTTTTATTTTTCCTCAGTGTTCTCGGTGTCTGCGTGGTTCACTTCTTTCTTCTTTGTGTTAAATATATCCTGCCACTTTTGCGCAGCATTTTGTTGATAAGAGCCTAAGGGAATCACTGACTGCACTTAATTGCCGTAGTAACTTTCAACTTGCAAACCAGTTTGACTTCGCACCGTTTCTGCAATTTGATCAACTTCTGCATTACTCAGTGGCGTGACACAATCTTCGGTGGGCACTCTTGCAACGGTGTAAACCTGCACCAGTTTAATTTCGCCACCTTGTTCAACAATCCCATTCAGCCTTTCACAATAGGCATCTACCTCTGAGGATGCAGGAGGTTTCCCATTGATGTTCATAAACAAACTTTGAATAATCAGCGGCGTTTGTTGAGCTATTTCAGTGATATTTTGGAGAACTTTATCCAGCGAAATAACCGTGCGATCAACCTGTTGATAATACCCCTGCGTTCCTGCATCCAGCTTCGCCCAGACTTCTCCCCGGTCTGTAACGATCAACTGCAAACCTTTTTTAACAGCTTCACGGTCAAACAATGTGGCGTTCGTAATAAGAACCAGCGGGACATCTGGAAGTTGAACAGCCTGCTTTAACTGAATCACCGCTTGAATAATTTCCGGAAATCGTCTGTAACTGGTCGGCTCTCCATCACCTGCAAAGGCGATCGAATTCAAGCCCCGCCACTTTTGTGGAACATCGCAAAACTTCAGATGCTCAAACAAACTGCCCGTACGGTAAGCAGTCAGAAGGGCTTTTAGTTCACCAAGTAAAATCTGCTCATCAACTTTTTGAACCTTAGCGGCAACATCGCGATCTACCTGACAATAAATGCAATCGAAATTACAAACTTTATCAGGATTCAAATTGACCCCTAACGAGATTCCACCACTTCGGCGGGAAACAACCGGGTACGCATACACATTCTCTTCAAAAGAAGTCGGATGATCACAAAATTGTTTCAACGGGTCCGTATCAGAATTCGGCATGATATTCGAGCTACTGTTTCAAGTTGGTTTGCGCAATCGTATTATGGGAACCTCTATTTATTCAAAAGGAACACTGACATGCCTGTCTGTCTTGTTTGAGTATGCTGTATAGTAGGCAGACAAGAATGTCTACCCTCCGTCCAGTAAGAATTTTTTGAACAAATAGAGGTCCCCTTATATTTCTTCGCCAGAAGCATTATACTACAAAACGATATTCAAGCGAAGTTCAGGCAACCTCGCAGCGATAGTTTTCTGCCAGATGGACCATCATTTCAAGTAGCATTTGGTCCGCTTTTTGCATGACGTGACGGCAACTGCGGTACCCGAGTCGTTCAACAAGTTTTTCTACACAACCCAGGTGCATTGCCAACAGGTCCCTTGGAGTGTTGCCTTTTTTTTGTAACTCCGTGGCGAGTTGAGACATTTCCTTCTCTAACCGCCCTGCTCCCATAATCACAAAACTTCGCAATGTTTGCTCGTATAACGGATCGACAGATGAAACACTCTCCAACGCGCCAACAACTTCTTTGCGATACTCCGAACTGTCAGATTGCTCAGGTTGATCAGCTTGATGTTGTTCGTTAAGAATTTCCTGCAAAAGAGTTCGTTGTTGGCTAAGAATCACTTCGGCTTCTTCTTGCTCCCTGCGGCTGCGCTGTTTATCTCTATTTCGCAGTTTCTTTTTTTCCTGGGAATCACTTTGCAACTGCATCGTGCGATTGATCAAAACCCCTGCTGCCGGCGAAAACCAGCCGGCTCGTACTTCATGAAAATCGCATTGATATTCCTGGAACATCTCAGCCAGTTCAACATCCAATGAACAAGCCAGCCCGAGAATGGCTGTCGATAATCCACTTTCACGAATGGCAGCCAGAAACGAAGTCAGTTCTTTAAATGTGAACAAATCGTCTTCATCAAACAGAGAAATAAGTAAGCAATCCCAATGTTCGGTACGCAAACTTTGTAGCGTTTGACGTAAATCAGCAGTCCAACTCGCCTGCTTCAATTCCCATTCCTGACGCACCAAACGAGCCTGCAAAAAATCCCAATCAGGTTCCTGCGTCCCCAGTGCCAACAGTCTTAACGGACGAAGCAAAGGTAAGTTGCAATCATGGGCATCATCAAATTCAATAGCCTCATCGGTATGAAAATCCATTTTCATTTCCATCTACATGGCAGCCAAACAAAAAAACGTCATCAATTTCGCCCTCGTGATATCGAAATATTCCACTCAGGTCAACAGGAGAAATCCCAACAACGGTTCCAACATACTGCTCAGAAACAAGTTATGTTGAAGATTCCCCTTAATTGTAATCATCAAGTTGGCTGGCTATAGTGAATCCAAACACGCATTAAATTGTTCTTTTTCCTGAGATTCACTGAAAGAAGTATCGATGAAAATTGATGACCGTCTGTTTTTCGGCATCCTGATTGCTGCGGTATTCGCATTACTTTGCTGTCATGAATCAAATGCTCAGCCAGCGAAAAAGCCCGGCGAATTTCCGCCGCATCGATTCATTACATCAGGGCCAAGGCATCACTGGTTTGGTTACTACGATAAATACCAGTTCGATCCCTCCGGTCGTTATGTACTTTCAATGGAAGTTGCGTTTGAGCATCGCTCCCCCAAGCCAGACGATATTATCTACATCGGCATGATCGACTTGCAAGATGGTGACCGTTGGATTCGCCTAGGGCAAACAACCGCATGGAACTGGCAACAGGGATGTATGTTACAATGGCTGCCCGGAACAAAATCGAAAATCATTTGGAATATCCGCGAAGATAATAATTATTCCTGCGTAATAATGGATGTAAAGACGCAGGAAATCAGAAAAATCCCGCATCCTGTTTACAGTCTCAGCCCCGCTGGCAAAACAGCGGTAACACCAGACTTCCGCAGAATCGCAGATGTGCGTCCCGGTTATGGTTACAACGGATTTCAAGACCCGTATGCCAACCAGATGGCTCCCAAAGAAACAGGCATTTTTAATATCAATCTGGAAACGGGTGAATCAAAGCTCATCATCAGTCTCGATAAAATTGCGAAACGGGGAGAAATACCGAATGACCAGCCGGGCATCAAACATTATTTTAACCATCTGCTTTTCAATCCGGATGGCAGCCGATTTATTGCGTTACACCGCTGGCGATACCCCAATGGTAAACGACTAACCCGCCTGATTACTGCCAACCCCGATGGTAGTGATATCCGCATCGTGATCCCCAACGGCTACGCGTCACATTTCATCTGGCGAGATCCCGGGCACATTCTTTCGCAGGCTAAAGACTGGTGCGGGATAAAATCCTGGGGAAATTTTCTGTTTGAAGATCGTGAAGCAGGCAAAGTCGAAAATATTGGCTTCGGTGTTCTCGATCCTTCCGGACATCTCAGTTACCTGCCCGGTAAAGAATGGATTCTCAATGACACCTATCCGAAAGGAGCCGAACGATTTCAAACACCGCATCTGTACCACATCGCCACAAATCGGCGTATCAATCTGGGTCATTTTCATCTGCCGAAAATCTATTCCGGAGAATGGCGGGTCGATACGCATCCTCGAATAAGTCGCGATGGGAAATTCGTTTGCATCGATGCAGTAGATGGCAACAACGGACGACAACTTTGCCTGATCGATATCAGCAAAACAATCCCGCATAAAGAATAATTCGTTGACGAATTTTTTCACGGCACATTCGATAATTGAAAACAGCGTTACCGATACGCACCGACCCAACCCCGCAAGCGGACAGTCACTCTTCTAAGTGGACGAGCTGTCATTTCAATTTTATCGCCGGGGGAAAATTCTTTCATAACCAGTTGAAATCGCCTTGCATTGAAAATCGGAATATTATTAATTCGATCAATACAATACAGATTGTTCAATTCTGCTTTTTCTGCCAACGAGTCCTTTTTTATTGACTTGATCAATGCGAAGTTTTCAAAACTTTCGTCAATTTCAATTCCGAGACTGTCTGGTTTAACTGGCATGGTCAGTTCAATTTCTTTGGGGGGCGTATTGTTATTAAAGATATCGAATTTAACCCGATCCCCTGGTTCATACGGGTCCAGACTTTTGACAAGATCATCAAACGTATTGATCACTTTCGATTCGGTTCGCACTACCGTTTCGCCCGGTTGTATTCCCGCCAACGCCATCGCTGAACCGGGGAGGACGGAACCAATCGTCCAACCTTTTGCGGTTTGAAAACCACTGCTACTGGTGCTGATTCCCAATCTCGCTCGGGAACGTTCCCCGGTTCCCACTCTCGACATCCCGGCTGCAAGATCTTGCAAGTAACTTAATGGAATCGGGCAACCTTTAATTCGGTAGAGAACTCGTTGCCCGATAGTAGAACCTCCATATTTAAGAAGCACTGCAATATGCCTCAGGTCGTCGTTTGTCCCAATCCAGTCACTTCCGATAAAGATATTTTGAGGGATTTCGACGGTAAAGCCATCCGAGTTGATTCCCGGATACTTTCGCATTCCCGAATTATATTCGATCATCGCATTGAGCCGTGTTAACGCGCGGGCGGATGTGCGTTCATACTGCGAATAATGGATCGTATTAAATTCATCCAGGCGATGCCCCAAAAGGTCGTTATCGATCAAACGAATTTCATCAATGGTCTCACTCACTTTCAATGCCTGATCATCCATTTGCTTGCGGAGCAATTCCAAATTGATGTGCATTACGACCTGTAAACCTCGAACTTTTCCTTCAACAGATGCTTTTTTGAAGAAGCTCAGCATTGCAGTAACGGTTTCTGCACTTCCCTGTGAAAGCAGTTTCTGTGCAGAATTCCGCACATAATAATCATCCACCTCCAAATCGGATAACGCCTTTGTGCGTAGCTCCTCTCCAAGTTCCGGCAGTTGCGGAGCAGGCGGAAGTTGAGCTTGGCAATTCGCAGGCAAGCTGCAAATGCAGAGCAACATTCCAGAAAGTAAACCGATTAAAAAACGCATCATCCAGTCTCATTTCATTAACGGTTAAATTTCTTATTGGCCCGGCTCGCCTAAAAATGTGACACTCAAACAAGAATATCCTTCAAGACTTTCGCTTCTTCAACACCGGTTAAACGGAAATCGAGTCCCTGGAATTTGTAAGTCAGTTTTCGATGATCAACCCCGAACTGCTGAAGCAAAGTCGCGTGAATGTCTCGTACGTGTACCGGGTTCTCCTGGGCAGCGTAACCGAGTTCATCGGTATTTCCATACGATGCACCACCACGGATTCCGCCACCAGCCATGAACATTGAATACCCTTTAATGTGATGATCTCTACCAGATCCCTGTGCCATCGGCGTGCGACCGAATTCGCCCCCAAACAGAACAAGCGTTTCATCAAGCAGTCCCCGCTGTTTCAAATCTTGCAGAAATGCCCCGGTCGCCTGATCCACTTCTTTGGCGGTAATTTCAATCGCCCGTTTGATGCCGCCATGATGATCCCAGGCTCGATGATATAGTTGCACAAATCGAACTCCCTGTTCCAGCAATCGGCGAGCCAGTAAACAATTCGATGCGTAAGTCCCGTCCCCTCCTTTGGTGCCGTAGCTTTCAAATGTTTCTTTCGTCTCGCTGGAAAGATCCATCAACTCCGGAACACTGGTCTGCATACGAAACGCCATTTCGTACTGCTTAATTCGCGTTGAAATTTCAGGATCGTCAACAACCTCAGTAAATTCTTTATTTAAGCCATTGACTGTTTCAACCAATTGTTTTTGTTGCCCCAACGAAACGCCATCGGGTCGGTTAATATACAAAACCGGCGAACCACTGGCGTGAAATTGTACTCCCTGATGTTGCGAAGGCAGAAAACCGCTGTGCCATTGCCGGGCTGCAATCGGCTGCGATTGCCCTCCCTTTCCGACCGATGTCAACACCACATAACCGGGAAGATTTTCCGTTTCCTGTCCAAGTCCGTAAAGTAGCCATGACCCAATACTCGGACGCCCCGCTAAAGAGCTTCCCGTGTTAAAGACGGCATGCGCAGGATCATGATTGATCTGGTCGGTGTACATCGAACGAATAATGCACAACTCATCTGCCATCGCACCAATTTTGGGAAATTGATCACAAATCGATTGACCACTTTTCCCGAATTTCTGATAAGCAAACTGAGGGGCAAAGCATTTCAGTTCGCGTCCTTGCAGCTGCGCAATTTGCTGCCCTTTGGTGAACGATTCGGGCATCGCTTGTCCGTGCATTTTCCGCAATTTCGGTTTGTCGTCAAAAGTTTCCAGATGGGACGGACCACCCGCCATGCAGAGATGCACAATTCGCTTCACCTTTTGAGGATAGTGCAATGTTTTCAGCACGCCCGATTGAGCAGCTGAGGCAATCTGGGATTGATCTTGTTGCAGCAAAGAATAGAGCGCAATCGCTCCCAATCCCGTTCCGGTACGACTTAAAAAACTACGTCGATTCTGTTTCAACGCTTGCTGTCGAGCGTCATCAAATTGCTTGCTCATGTTTCCACCAATTTTGATTAAATGAAATACTAAGAGAGGTAGAGTGGCACGACTCTGTGAGCCGTACGAACTGATATTTACACACTGCCCTAACCCGCCGTAGCCGGAACCAAATAATTTTTACCCAGGGAACCTCGATTAATTCAATAATATAAATGAACGGAGGCTAGACATTCCTGCCTGCCTTTAATACGGGATGCTCAAACACGACAGACAGGAATGTCTGTGCTCCGTTTTAAATTAATAGAGGTTCCCTTAACTCTCTCCATGTCCAACAAGTCACGGCTCATAGAGCCGTGGCACACACATGAAGTTCTAATACCGGGTAATTGTCTCGTGTAAATTTAACAAGGCTCGCGAAATGGCGGTCCAGGTTGCCAGTTCTGCCGGATCGACTTTATCGGAAACGGATGCCAATCCGACTTTCTGCAACTTGGTTGCTTCTTCAGGATGTTTTTCATAATAAGTTTTGCTCGATTGTAGATGCTGCTGCATTAAGGCTATTTCTCCCGGCTGCGGGGAACGAGAAACCGCTTGCAACCAGGCCCAGTTAAGGCGGTCTTTGTCATTACTTCCCCCTTGAAGAATAATTCGCTGGGCAAAAACGCGAGCCGCTTCGACATAAGTTGGATCATTGAGCAGCACTAATGCTTGCAATGGCGTGTTGGAACGATCACGTCTGGCTGCACATTCTTCGCGGGCAGAGGCATCGAAAGCGAGTAGCGAGGGATGCAGAAATGTTCGTTGCCAATGTGTGTAAAGACCACGGCGATACTGATTGGCTCCGGTATCGTGCTGATACGTTCTTTTCGGGAAATTCATCTGGGCCCAGTAACCAGCCGGCTGATACGGCTTGACACTGACTCCGCCAACTTTTTTCACCAGAAGCTGGCTGATCGACAGTGCGTTATCTCGAACGATTTCCGCATCGAGTCGCCAGCGAGATTGCCGGGCGTAACGTTTATTATAAGGATCATTTTCTCGCAAACTCGGCGTCCATCCGGAACTTTGACGATAGGTTTCAGAAGTAACCATCAACTGGATTAAGTGTTTGATATCCCAGCCCGATTCAATAAATTCTGCTGTGAGCCAATCGAGTAATTCAGGATGAGTCGGCATCTCTCCCTGCGCCCCCAAATCATCAACAGAACGGGAAAGCCCATTGCCGTAGAACAGCATCCAGACTCGATTCACAAACGAGCGGGCAACCAGAGGGTTCGAACGATCAACCAACCAGTTCGCCAGGTCCAATCGGTTAAGCCGCCGGTCTTTCACGTTCGGCTGAGGCAAAAAATGCGGGACAGCAGGCAGCACAACTTCCCCGGAATCGTCCATCCAGTCCCCTCGGGCTAACACACGCATTTGCCGAGACGGACCTGCTTTTGTTGCCAACGTTGTGATGATATCGGATTCCAGTTTTTTTTGCTTCGCCTGAATATCTGCCAGTTCTTTACGTGCTTTATCCAGCAATGGCGTATATTTCCGGAAATAATCCCACAAGGCAGTTGCTTGCTCAACGGTTCTTTTTGAGGTTTCTATCTGGGCACTTTCGCGTATCTTATTTTCTGGGAAGTAGAAAGGGTTTGAAATGTTTTCTTCACTGGTAACCAACAACCGAAACTTGCCGAGCGTGTGACCGGTGCCGTGTGTTTGCACAATCGAAACCGAAACTGTTTCTGACTTTGCTGATTTCTCTGCGCCTGCTGGCTTCTTAGGGAACAGTGTTACGTGCTGATTCTTTCCGACTTCAGGTAAAATTGCCCAGCCCTTTTTATTCCCTTCACCCAGATATTTTGCGTCGAAATCTTTTTGGGAATGGCTGCCCCGCGAAAAAGCCCACTCCACTTTCTTATCTGCTCGTTTGATATCAACCGCGTTAATCACAAAGTTCCCATTTCCTGCACGCCCCGGCCCTTTTGCAGGCAGCGATGGATCCTGTAAAACTTCAAGTCGAAATGCAGTCAAAGCAGGATGCGGTTTGCCATCTTCGAAAGGAAGTTCGTAAGTGACGTGATAAGTATCTTTATCTTTCACTTCTCCACTGGCAAGAATTGATCCATTTAGCTTGATGGTAAGGATTGTCCCCTGATCGGCAGTAACCAACTTCGGTGTTAACTGTACCCAATTTCCTTTGGGATTGAGTATCTGTTTTTGCCATTCAGAAAATGCCAAGGTGAGAGCAGGCGTTTTCACATCGTATTCTTTTTGTGTAGCATTTAATTTCTGAGTTATTTTTTTTCGCTGTGCTGCCTGCTCTTCGGTAGGAACTTGTAGAAGTTCAATATGTTTTGCTCCGGGGACAATACCCTGCTCTTTGATGTCTGCAAAGAAAGCACCAAAGCTGTAGAAATCATTGGTTGTGAGTGGATCGAATTTGTGATCGTGACATTCGGCGCATCCAAAAGTGGAGCCAAGCCAGACTGCACCGGTTGTGCGAACGCGATCCGCAGAGTATTTTGCCAGATACTCTTTCGGCTGAACTCCCCCCTCAGCAGAGGCTCTATTCAAACGGTTGTAAGTGGACGCAACTTTCGCCTCCAGAGTTGCGTTCGGAATCAGATCGCCCGCAATTTGTTCAATCGTAAACTGATCGAACGACTTGTTTTTATTGAACGCCTGGATGACATAATCTCGATAAGGGGAAACCGAGCGGACCTGATCGCCGTGATAGCCGAGCGTGTCTGCGTAGCGAACCAGATCGAGCCAGTAAATCGCCATCCGCTCGCCGTATTGAGGCGAGTTTAAATACTTATGCACGAACTTTGCATACGCCGCTGCTGAATGATCCTGCTCGAACGCCTGCACATCTTCATAACTGGGAGGTAAGCCGGTGAGGTCGAAACTGAGCCGCCGAAGGAGCGTGTGAGGCTTGGCAGACTGCGAAAGTGACCAGCCATCTTTTTGCAATCCACGCAAAACAAAAGCATCAATCGGATTACCGGCTTGCTTTCCCTTGTTCAATTTTGGAACATCAGGTCGCTGGATCGGTCTCAACGACCAATGTTCTTCCCAGTCTCCCCCCTGTTTTACCCATTGTTCTAACAGTTGAATTTGCCGGTTATCGAGCGGCTTGCCGAATTCTGCGGGGGGCATTTTCAAATCGGGATCGGTGCTTAATATTCTCTCGACAAGCTCACTTTGCTTCGATTTGTGGGGAGTGATCACAGCCTGAGCAGATTCTTTCAGGTCGAGCCGTAACTCTGCTTCGCGCGATTCTGCATCTGGTCCGTGGCAAGCAAAGCATCGATCTGCCAGAATTGGGCGAATATCTCGATTAAAACTTACTTTTTCGATTCCCTCGGCTCGAAGATTAAGTAGGCAAAGTGATATTATCACGACCAGAAATTTTAGCGGCTTTATTCGCACAACCAATCTCCTTCGAAGTTATTATTCCAACCAGTTGTCAACATCTTAGAGTTGAACCGAATACTTGATACGATATGATGGTAAACAAGCCAATGACTACTGCTTTGGTTGTCATTGATGGTGGGATATGTTCCGGGCAAGAATTAAAGTGAGAAATCTCCTTACTTTTGTCACGATACTCTCGAAGACATTGTAGAGCAACATTGCAACTGTTTACAACTTACATCTGTAGATTAGACTATCGATTTGACTGGACTTTTCGATGCACAAATATGTGATCATGGGGATGCCTGGGTGCGGCAAAGGGACGCAATCAGAAATTATGTGTAAGCGTTTCGACCTTGTGCATATCAGCGTGGGGGACATTCTGCGTTGGAATATCAAAAATCATACCAAGCTGGCTGCTCGCATCAAACGACTGATGGCGACCGGGCGGCTGATTCCCGATGAATATGTCGAAAACATTATCGAGCAACGATTGGCAGATCACGACTGGAATTACGGTTTCATGCTGGATGGCTTTCCACGCAACGAAGCTCAGGCGGAATATTTTCTTGAACGGTACGATATCGATGCGGTTCTTAACATCGATGTTCCTGCAGATTTGATCATCGAGCGTTTGACTGCAAGACGTGTTTGCGTGAACTGTGGAGCCGTTTATAACCTCGATTCTCATCCCCCCGAGAAAGAGGGAATTTGTGATGCGTGTGGGAAAAAGGAATTGCGTCTTCGCCCAGATGATAACGAAACAGCGATCCGCGAACGGCTTGAAGATTATCAGGAAAAAACACTTCCGGCGATCAACTTGTTCCGCAAAAAGGAGTTAGTCATTACTGTTCGTGGGGATCGCCCGATTGATGAAGTTCAAGCGGATATCCAACGCGACCTTAACCTCGCAAAATATCGCATTAAATCGTGAGGCATCTCTTTTCTCACCCCTGGAAGATTTTTTTACTGGCGGTTTTGGTTCGCCTGGTAGCAGCGATCTGCCTGAATTATTATCTGGCAGAGATTGCCCAGCGAGACTTCCTGATTGAGGGAGATGCAGATGGCTACTGGCAACTGGCTGAAAAAATAGTTGCTGGAGAAGACTTTTCACTTTATACGCCGCCACGTCAGGTGATGCGGATGCCTGCGTTTCCTGCGATTCTGGCGGCTTCCATTTCGATGTTCGGCAATTCACAGGCGGCTGCCCGTTTGCTGCTGGCGGTACTTACCTCACTGGCGATCTTTCCTGCTTTCTGGATCGCAGCGAAATGTCATTCAAATGCAGCTGGCGTTGTTGCCGGGCTGATTATCGCGCTGATGCCACTTTACATTGGCTTTTCTGTTTTGATATTAAGTGAAACTCTTTTTGCAACCTGTATCCTGTTTAATATCTGGGCCTTTTCACGTTGGCTCGATGCAATCAAGCAGAAAGAAGCTTTCCTCTGGGCTGCTTTTGCAGGGTTATTTGCTTCGCTGGCTGTTTACATCCGCCCGAGCTGGTTACTTTTCCCGCCCGGTTTGATTTTTGCTTTAGCGATATTCTCGAAGTCCTTTTTTCGAAAACGAACCCTGCAATCAATCGTCATGCTCACTTGTCTGATACTGCCACTCATTCCGTGGGGAATCCGCAATCAGCAGGTGACCGGGCATTTTGTGATCACCACTTTGTGGATGGGACCAAGTTTGTACGATGGCTTGCATCCCGGCGCAACCGGCTCCAGCGATATGACTTTCTTCGAGCAGGACCGCGCTTTGGATCGGATGAGTGAATTCGAGATGAATCGCCATTATAAAGTCCTGGCGTTGAAATTTGCACGCGAGAATCCCGGCAGAGCAATCCAGCTTGGATTCATCAAACTATGGAGATACTGGAAACCGTGGCCAAATGCAGAACAGTTTCGAAGCCCCGTTTTGATCGGTATCACTGCGATGGGCTTCCTATTCCTGGCGGGATGGGCAATTCGCGGCGGATGGGTACTCCGCGAAAATCTGGAACTCCTCTTCCTCTGCACCCTGCCTATCGTGTATTTTGCCGCATTGCACATGTTGTTTGTCAGTTCACTTAGATACCGCCTGCCCGCAGAGTATCCGTTAGCGATTTTGGCAGCAATCGGAATCGTGGATTGGTATCGCCGAAGAGCGACGAATAAGAAATAGCCGGAAATAGGGAATTATTCCAAGTCTAATTCATAAAATTCATAAGTAGAGGGGTAGCCCAACCCCTTTTACGGATAGACTCCAAATAGCAAAATAAGCCACGGATCGGCACAGATTTTCACGGATTGAATTCAGAATGTTTTTTCGTAAACGAAAATTGAAGCAGCAGGCAGCACAAGAAAATCGTGTTGCAGCAAAGCGGACCGGGTGGTTCCTGTTTTTCAGGGAATCACTTTCCGGATTCATTCTCGCTACGCTGGTACTTGTTTGTTTTGGATTTGGTGCGGTGCTTTGGGGATGGGCTCAGCGGGATCAATTTTTGACGGATATTTTACGTCAGGAACTGCAAGAGAATTACCCCGAATGGAACATCACTTTTGAAACCGCAGAAATTGATAATCGCGGACGCATCATCATTTCCCAACTGGTCGCCAACCCGGAAGCAACTGAGCTTCCGCTTTGCCAGATCGATGGATTGAGAATTACAGTCGATCAGGACTTACTGTTCAATCAGCGTCAATTGGATATTCAATCGATTGAAATAAATCGTCCGAAGTTACAAGTTCGCCGAGAAAGTTCTGGGAAATGGAACTGGGAAGATCTGCCCGCCATTGAAGCGACCAAAGCCGCCCTGCCTGTTATCAAAATAAGAGACGCCACCGTTGCAGTCCAATGGGAACACGAACAGTTTACCCGAGCGGTTCGCGTGCAGGTCAAAGCAATCGATGCAGATATCATTCCAGTTGGAAAGCATCGATTTCGGTTTCAGGGAATCGGACGGGAAGAGACATTGGGAACTTCCCAGTTTGCAGGAGATTTCGATGCACTCCACAAAAACTGGTCGCTTTCGGGAACCCTCAAAGGGCTCGTTATCGATCAACCTTTTCTGGAAGTTGCAACGAACTTGTCTGCGGATGCGGACCGGGTTCTTTCAGACCTGAAGAATTCACGATTGGGAACTTCGCCCAAAACAGCAGATCGTTCAATACCACAAGCAGGCACCACTCAAACTGCACAATACACTCAACCTCAACAAATCCAGTCAACCAACCTCAACAATGAGGGAAAGTTTTCGTTGCAATTGACGGCGAACCTGGAATTTCATCTTTCGAAAGCAGCAGAAACGGCTCCCGAATTCAAGCTGCTCGCGGAACTGGTTAACGGGGAACTGATTCATCCAGGCTTGCCAATTCCTTTGGATCAAATCGAGGGACGCATTGCCGTTGATCGCCTTGGCTTAAAGCTGGAAAACATTGCACTTAAATCGGGAAAAACATCTGCTCATATTTCAGGAGCCTGGGGCTGGCAGACAGGGAATTTGCCGGTGGGGATCAAAGAAGGCTTTGATGTTTTTTTGCGAGATTATCAAGTCACCAAAGAAACACGTAACTACCTGCCGGCAGGTGTAAGAAGAGTGTTTAATGAGTTATCTCCAACCGGGATTCTCAGCACCTCTTTTCACATCAAAAGAGGAATCGATAAGCCGATTAAACTGGACCTGAAATCGGCAAGCGTCCGCGAAGCATCCGTTCAACATAAACTCTTTTATTATCCGGTCAAGAATATTTCAGGAACGATTATCAGTACCGATAACGGGATCGGTCCGGAAACATGGTCCTTCGAAAAGTTTACCGGAGAAATCGCAGGGGAACAGGTTCGCTTTACAGGAACGTTGATCGACCCCGGTCCCAATTACGAAACGATCATGACGTTTGACCTGGATCGATTACCGATTGATGAGCAATTTTATCGTGCGTTGCAGCCCGAAAATCGAGCGGTTCTGGAAGAACTTAATTTGCAGGGAATGGCGAATTCGATCCGCTGTACGATCTTGCGAAAACTATCCATTCGGCACAAGCAAATCCTGCGGCTCGAAGCGGATGTGAACAATGCTTCGCTGCGAATTCAAAGTTTCCCACTAGCGATTAATGAAGCCCAGGGGCATGTTTCCTGTGATGAAAGCGGTTGGCAATTTACTCGACTTTCTGGAAAACATGGGAACACACAGCTAAACGGTTTTGGCTCAGTGATGCCCGAGAACGACCAGTGGCGATTGAAACTGACTGCGTCTGCCAAGCAAGCGAATTTTGATCAAAATTTACGTCTTGCCTGTCAAGTGGCAAGCCCCGAAGTAACAGAAGTCTGGAACAGCCTGCGTCCCCAGGGCGAGTTTGATATCTCTGTTGAAATCGATGGCCTTATTGGCGAGCCTAACAATAATTTGCAAGTCGAAATCCCGTGGATGAAACTGAATCAATGTGAAATCACCCCCACAGCATTCCCCTGGCGACTTTCGCAGCTTGATGCAACGCTCAGAGTTGACAAAAATGGAGCGGTTCGTTTCGATCATGCGAAAGCAGTCCACGAACTTTCGCGCATTGAAACCAAAGGCTCTTTCAAATCGCTCAACGATTACTGGCAGTTGAAGTTTGATCAAATCGTTGTGGATGATTTATCCCCCAATCATGATTTCAAGGCGGCGATCCCTGAAGAGTTTCGAAAGTTGTTGGAATCGATGAAAATCGAAGATCCTGCATCCTTAGCCGGGACATTAGAATTCAAAGGAGATCATCAAGGCAAGGTGGTGACCGCTGCCTGGGACGCCACGCTCGTTTTGAACCAGGCCAATGTTTTTCTGGGTGTTGATGTCGAAAAAGTCAGCGGCTCAATTAAATTTACCGGCTCGCTTGATCGGGACGGAATCGCAACTATTTCTGAGGGGAAATTGGCGTTAGATTCTTGCTGGGTCAAGGGGTATCACATCACAGATGTGAAAGGGCCTTTCGTCATCGAAAAAGATCGGATCGTCGTCGGTTCTGAAAAAATGTTCGATGACGGTGATAATGCTAATGAAGAAGAATGGAAAACAATCTCTCGAGACGAACGAGTTGCAGGCCGTATTTTTGGAGGGGAACTGTTTCTGGATTTACTGGCGTTACGAACGCGAACAATGCCATACGTTTTACGATGTAAACTATCCCGGGCCGATCTTGAACAGTGGGCGATTCAGAATAAATACGGTCAGGCAAATATCCGTGGCGAAATGAATGGCTACATCGATATAGCTGGCGATACTGTTTCAACACGCAATTTGGTCGGCAATGGTGAACTGCAAATCAGCCCGGCTGCCCTTTACGAATTACCTGTTGTTCTTCAAATGATTCAGAAACTAAAGTTCATTCCGGTACATGGCTCTGCCTTTCACAAGGCTTATTCAAAGTATCGTGTGCAAGATGAAAAACTCATCTTTGATGAAATTGCACTTTTGGGAGACAGTATCAGTCTACTCGGCAAAGGCTATATCCGTTTTGACCGCACGATCGATCTCGATTTTGTTTCTCGCCGGCCTCGCAAAAGTCGCGTCAATGTAATTTCTCAAGTCCTCACCGGCCTGGAACGAATTTTACCTGTGATGTTTATTGTTGATGTAACCGGGACCATTGATTTTCCAATTATCGAAGTTCAAGATGGTGTTACCGATGGCGTTAATGGAGCATTAAAAGGGTTCATCAAAGCGTTGGAAGCAGGTCCGGCAAACTTGCGTCCCATGCTCATTCAACCTCCCCCGCGACTTCAACTACCACAACAGAAACAGTGAAATTAAATTACGATTTAACTTCTTCGTAAGTAACGATCCTTGGCCGCAGGGTCCGCTACAAACAACCTATATTCCTGTAAAACCTACCATCGCTGAATAGTTACATGGTTTGTTTAACGGCAAGCCGAAGGCGACCGCGTAAACCGATCTGCCTTGCTCAAGACTGAGAAAATCACCTTCGACAACTGTAGCATTCTTGACCGCAAGCAGCTTACTCCCAGGCGGGAGGGCAGGCGAATTCGCGTAATGCTGCTTGTGCGACATTTTGCGGGCAGGACCAAACGAGAAAAAACATTGATTCCCGCACGGTTCTTTCTGCCAAATGCCCCTGCACGAAACCTTTCCCTTTGGCAGCGGTAAGATAAGCCTGCGCTGCGCGTAACACCAACGAATTGGAACGTGTTCTCAAATTCTGCGGTGTCAATTTCTGATCTTCGCAAGATGAACTTGCCTGCACTGATTGGAGGTCGTCCAGAAGGTCGGTTAACTCTGCAATCAGTTGTTCGCATTCGGCTTGAAGGTCTTCACGGTTTTCTGCTTCTTGTGAAAGAGCGAAAATTGCTCGGCGGGCGACGCCGGTGGCGACCAGACTGGTTGTTAAAGAACCGGTTCCCCCCCCTCCCGATTTCATGATATTTTCAGCAGGTCCAGCCACCAGATTTTCTTTGGGAATGAAAACATCGTCCAAGTGCATACTCCCTGTTGCAGAAGCAGTCAACGAGAGCATCTTGACAGGTTCGCCAAGTTCAACTCCTTCTAAATCGGTTGGCATCGCTAAAAGAATTTGTTTGCCCTCTTCGAGAGTCGCGCCGCTCACAAGTAAATCCGCATGAATCGCGCCGGTAATCCAGGGAACCATCCCCGTAAGAACGAATCCCTGGTCGGTTTCACGGGCAGTGACCAGCGGTTTTGCCAGGTGCTGTCCAGAACTGGAAAGATGAGAGATTCCAACCGTTGCAAATGTTTTCCCGGAGGCAAGATCGGGAAGAACCGATTGCTTGAGTGACTCGTTCGAGCAAGCGACAATTCTTTGAACTGCTGCATTTCGCTGGGAGAGGGCAAACGATGTTGTTAAACAAGCCGAGGTGCAATCCAGATAAACCGTTTCCATTTCCTGGTCGGCAGGAACGCGGCCTCCATAGATTTCAGGAATTCCAAGAGCGGAAATGCCTGCTTCGGTTAGACATTGTAATTGCTCACGCGGCCAGCGATTTTCAAGATCGATGGTTTTCGCCTGCTCTGCGATCTTCTGAAAAGCACGAAGGTATTCCGGCTTGTTTGTTAGAAATTCAGAAAGCATGAATGTTCCTTTCCTCGCTTGGATAAACCGACTGCGAACAATGTTCAGGCGAGCCGGGTCAGTAATGACCCGGGTCTGTTTCGAGTATGAATTGACTGCCGGTTCTGTGACAGCATACTGACCAGGGGGTTCCCCCCCGGCTTGCCTGAAAATGATTTACAAAAAAGTTTCGCTGAGAACCGCTCGGGCGGCTTCGGCTTGAGACCTGTTGATGACAGTTGTCATTCGCATTTCGCTGGTCCCGACCAGAAGAATGTTGATCTCTTTTGAGGCCAGCGCGGCGAACATTTTTTCTCCCACGCCGGTATGACTGCGTAACCCAATTCCCGCGACCGATATTTTAGCGATGTTGGCATCATACGAAACGCCCACGCCGGACCACGGCTCCATGATCGTGCGAATCAGTAACAGCGATTGTTCTAAATCTCCTTCAGGAATTGTGAACGAGATGTTTGTGATTCCCTGTTGCGAAACATTTTGGACGATCATATCAACCATAATCCCCCCTTCTGCAACGGCCTCGAAAATAGTGGCAGCAATTCCCGGTTTGTCAGGAAGATTTTGAATGGTCACTCGTGCCTGAGAACTATCAACAATCACGTCGCTGACAACAATATCTTCCATGTTCGACAAGCCGAGAACAACTTCTTGTTCCCGGGATGAATTCACATCTTGTGATTGATCTGCTTGTTTTTTCTGCCGAAATCCGATTTCTGGAGACGTTGCGTTCTGTTCGTGCAGGTGAAACGATTCATGAATTTTCTGAACGGTTGAAATCGCCTGGTCGCTGTGAATGAGAACAGAAATCTTGATATCACCGGTAGAGATCATCAAAACATTAACGTTGTTTTCTGCAATTGTTTTGAACATCTGAGCTGCAACACCTGTGTGGGATTGCATGTTACTGCCAACGATCGAAACTTTGGAAAGTTCGGTGCCATGCGTAACGGTTCCCCTTCCCAGTTCGTTGACTGCTTCGGTGGCAGCGGTGAGTGCCTCTGCGAAATCCTGACGCGGAACGGTAAAGGAAATCTCAGCAGTCCCTCCTTCTGCAATATCCTGAACAACCAGATCGAGCGGAATTTTGCGAGCAGCCATTTTTGCGAAGATCATACTCATCACTCCCGGTCGGTCCGGCACATCGCTGAGACTGACTCGCAATTCATCTTTCACTAACGCGACCCCGGAAATTACCTTTCCCGAATCCCCCGGCTGTTGCGTAATGAGAGTCCCCAGGCCATCACAAAAAGCGGGACGAACACGAAGAGGCACCCGATATTTTTTTGCAAATTCGACAGAACGAGAGTGCATCACCCCTGCCCCGAGTGAGGCAAGTTCAAGCATTTCATCGTAAGAAATCTGAGGAACTTTTCGAGCTTCGGGAACGATACGCGGATCGGTCGTGAAAACGCCTTCAACATCGGTATAAATTTCACACATCGACGCATTCAAAACGGCTGCGAGCGCGGTGGCAGTTGTGTCGCTGCCGCCGCGTCCCAAGGTGGTGATGTTGCCCTCGCAGTCGCGTCCTTGAAAACCAGCTGCGATCACAATGTTGCCCGCATCGAGCAATTCATGCAACCGCGTGGTAATGATTTTCTGAATGCGAGCCTTGGTACTGGCGGCATCGGTCATAATGCCGATTTGTGTTCCCGTCAAACTAACAGCTTGCTCTCCCAGCGAATGAATCGCCATTGAAAGTAACGCGATTGTTTCCTGCTCACCCGTACTGAGCAACACATCCATTTCTCGCGGCGAGGGTTCGTCCGTCATCTCTGCAGCGAGTGCGACAAGTTCGTCTGTTTTTTTTCCCCGCGCGCTAACAACAACAACAACCTGATTCCCAGCAGCCTGGGCGGCAATTGCCTTGCTCGCTGCTTTGCGTATTTTATTAGCGGTTGCAACACTGGTCCCGCCAAACTTCTGAACAATAATCGACACGAAAATAAACTCCCGGAAGCAAATCTCTCTGTTAAAGGCACCTCTATTTATTCAAAAAAAAGAAGCACAGACATTCCTGTATTTATTCAAAAGGAGCACAGACATTCCTGTCTGTCTCGTAAAAGCATGCTGTACAGTAAGCAGACAAGAATGTCTACCCTCCGCTCCAGAGGAAATTTTTGAATAAATAAAGGTTCCCGTAAAACTAACTTGGCGTCGATAAAACAATATCTATCATAACTTTGAACCTTAGGATGGCGTGCTTGCCCCCATCAAATGCGGTTTCCACTTCACCAGTCTCATGCCGATGAATCAATAGTAGAATAATAACAGATTCACTTTCTATTATTCATTGAACACAACTCGGCACGCGAAGATGGGTGCAAGCACACCATCCTACGAAATACCCGAGTACAAATAAGATTGATGTAATAATTATTGTTTACTCGATGCTTATCACCTTACTGCAGGCACCATAACAGATATCTCAACTCAGTTCATCTGAGCTGCTCCCATCAAAAAGAAAACCACCGCTCAAATAAATGAGGGTGGCTTGATTTCTTGTTTCCACTGAAACTTTCAGATGCAAGGCGAAAAGATGCGTTAACTGTCAGCCAGCGGTTCTTTTTTCTCTGTAATCACTGGGGTTTCCAGCGATTTTTCCGCGTTGATTTCGATATATTCTTTCCACTCATCAGGAATATTATCCTCGTGGAAAATCGCTTCAACAGGGCATTCCGGCACGCACGCTTCGCAATCGATGCATTCTTCTGGATGAATATACAGCATCTTTTCCCCTTCGTAGAAACATTCGACGGGGCAAACGACAACGCAATCGGTGTATTTGCATTCAAAGCAAGGCTGACACACGATATGAGGCATTGATATTCCTTCAACTATGGAAAATGGTCTAAATGGATGATCGAGAAGAGGCTATCACAAAAGCCACTCTCTTCTCTTTTCGCCCGTAATGCTAGTATGGACTTGAAAAGATTTCAAGATGTCTTACCAGTCCTGGCAAAATGACATTCAATCTCAGAAGTTTTTTCTGCC
>Ga0316208_1001680_pt1 | contig 20015 bp, 19 predicted proteins | sample 3monopyrite_MG_FD_204944 | JGI IMG/M metagenome (GOLD analysis project Ga0316208, IMG submission 204944) | Microbial mat bacterial communities from mineral coupon in-situ incubated in ocean water Damariscotta River, Maine, United States -... | ecosystem: Environmental > Aquatic > Marine >...
AGAGTGTTTCGGACACCCGAAGAGGGCTGAAGCCTCGATCGATTTTCCTGCCTGGCGCCGGCACTCCGTGCAGGAGACGCATGGGCAACAAGCGGTAGAAGCACTGATGTCGCAGCCTTGTGAAGCGTAGTGTTGTTGAGTTGCGAGGGGAAAACGAATCGATGTACGAATTCACCGAAGTCCCGAACGCCCCCGCCGATTTGCGAAACGCGTATCTCGACAGCTTGCCGGAGGCGCAAGAACTCTTTCTTGAGATGCAGGTCGTCGCGGGGAAGACCTGGTCGATTGAGAACATCGCCTACGCGACGCAGTGTGAAGACCGGTTGGTAGAACTCTTTGTCGTGCCGGGACACGCGAGCGATCTTGCTGAGATCTTCGAAGCGGCCGTGAACACGAGCAATATCTCAAGTGTCATGTGTAAGTCCTATGACACGCAGTTGCTTGATGCCGCACGATCGAGGCCCGTGACGGAGCGGCCCATCGGAATGCTCTTTCGGCGCATCGTCGATGTGTCATTTGTGGCGAGAGAGGATGTCTCGATCAGGCGAGGCACGGTTCATGATGCGGAATCGATCTTCGCGTTTGGAGACGACTTCTTTCAATCGCTCGACGAAATCAGGACCTACGCGGAAATCGATGATTTGTTCGTTCTGGAGAAGGGCGGGGCGGCGATTGGGTGCGGGATCGGGAAAGCCGTCGTCGACGGCAGAAGCGACATCGATATCGGCATGCTCGTCGAATATTCGCAGCGTCGGAATGGTTACGGCGCGCACATCATTTCGTTTCTCAAGAAGCACTATCTAGAGCAAGACCTGAGGCCGATTTGCGGCTGCAGCATCGATAATGTGGGCTCGCAGAAGGCCCTCGCGAAGGCGGGCTTTGCGAGTGAGCATCGCGTGCTGGAAATTCGGTTCGAGTAGCTTTCGTTGGTCGGCAGCCCGCTCGTGTCGCCACGAGTGCGTCGCCAACCAGGTGCCAGTCCTGCCCGTTAGCTCTCGTCTTTCCGTTCAGCCTGCTCCGCTTCGTCCTGCCCGTCGCGGACTTCGGCCCAGAAGTGCGCGCGTTCCTTCTCTGTATTTCGCTGATTCGCATTTCGGCGTAGCGCGATCCAGATGCGCTGCAGCATGTCGGTCGTTCTCGTCCACATTTCTGATTTCCCCCAATCGGTGACGGCCGGCAAGAACACTAAGGCATGACATTTCCAGAGGGCGCCTGGGCCAAGCCCGGTCGTGACCAACGCGGAGCGACACCGCCGCGCGTGGGGTGGCTCATGACAGCATGCTCTCCCGCAAACTCCCGTGTGAGGAAGGGAGAGGTCATGGCACGCAGCAGTGCTGCGTAGTTGAGCTGGAAGCCAATCTCTGCGCCGATCTCGGGTTCGTTCTGACCGGTGTCGAGGACGAGGTGGTCGCTGCTTCCGCCGAGGAGTCTCATTCCAAGAGGAACGCCGAGCCCCTCTAGATCGACGTCTTGTCGGCCGATCGCGAGAATGGCTTGTGAGATGATTCCGCGATCCAGCCGTGGTTCGACCGGGCCGAACGCGGCCTGGCCGAGTTCGCCCCAGGGTTTCGTAGGCTTTCGATTTCGTTCGATGACTTCGGCGACGAGGGTAATCGCATCGGTGTACAGGCCGGGAATTGCATTTCGGCGAAGCGGGTCGCGTCCGAGCAAGATCGCTTCACCGAGTCGGAGGGCGTTGACTCTCCCGAGTTCCTCCGCGCCGAGCGCCCAACCCAAATTGGCGGAGTTCCCGCCAGAGACGGTCTCCACGATCGGTCCGAACTTGGATTCAAGGGAGTCCACGAGAGTGGACAGCGCTCCCATGTTCTTCGGATCGGGGGACACGCCGCATTGGCAGGCCAGATTGGTTCCGATCCCGCGCAGGAAGACGTTCGGTAGTTCGAGAATGCGCTCGACGACAGACGGCAGCTCAGCGGGCAGGACGCCCTCACGTAGATCTCCCATCTCGACCATTACGACGATCCCGTGTCGGCGTTCCTGATTTCGTGCGCTCGTGGAGAGCGACTCAATCACCTTGATCTCGGTGTTGTGGCTCGTATCTGCAAAGGCGACCACGCGGGGGACCTGACTGATCATGGGAGAACGAATCAGCGTGAACTCGCACGCGAGACCCGCACGGCGCATCCCCTCGATGTTCTCGATTCGCGCATCGCCGATGCCCGTGACGCCCGCGCCCAACATCGTGCGCGCGATCTCCGGTAATCCGAGCGTCGCTTTCGTTACTCCCGTCACACGGATTCCGCGCCGGGCGAGTCGATCGACGAGGGTCTTGGCGTTGTGGTGGATGCGGTCGAGCCGAATCTCCAACCTCGGGGCGTTCATGCGGCGCCTGCGGTCAGGCTCCTTTCGATTTCGGGGAAGGCCCTCACGACCATATCGGCTAGCAGGTCGGCGGGGCGCGTCAGCGCATCCGTCACAGGAATGCCGAGGCTGCGTTTGTATTCGACGATCGCATTGGTGACCTCGGCGTCCGTCATGTTCTCATGATTGAGAGTCAGGCCGATGACCCGAGTCTTCGCGAAGGTCTGAATGAGGTTGATCTCGCTCGCGGCGGTGGGCATTGGGACCTGATCGAAGTCGCACAGCGTTTCTCGATGGGGCGCGTGCTGCAGGAGGACGGCGTGGGGTTGCGCCCCGCGCAGGATGAAGGTCGAGGTCAAGTAAGCGGGGTGGCTGAGTGCACCCTGTCCTTCGATGATGATCACGTCCGGGCGTTCGCGCTCGAAGGCTTCGACGACGGTTGATTCGAGCTCTCCAGAGCAGAACTGACAGGGGATGGCGTCGAGGGCGACTCCGTAGCGTGCGCCCTGAATCAGGCCGGTCTGTCCTGTTCCGATCAGGATGGCGTTGATTCCCCGGGCGCGGAGCGCGCGGGTGAGGATCGTGGCGGTGGTCCGCTTGCCGATCGCGCCGTCGGTTCCAAGGATCGCGATGCGCGGGCACGAAACGGTGGAGATGCGGCCGCTGAACATCCGCAGATCCTTCTTGTCACGCGGCCGCCTAACGTCGAGAATGGTCACATTGTTACGCGCGCTCGACGCTGCGAACTCTGGGTCGTCGTTGAGAAACTCGTGCAGGCCGTTGACGAGCCCCATTCCGAGGTCCATCGCCCCGAGCATGAGCACGCGCTCGGTAGGGGAGAGCATGCCCGTCGACGGGGCCATGCCAAAGATCAGGAAGTCGGGGATCCGATCGGCGCGGGCGATCGCGTCCTCGAGGCTTGCGCAGACAGGAATTCCGTTGGGCACATCGTCGAGCACCTGGCCTGCGTCGAGTCCGGCTTGGGCCCCATCGATCACGGACAGGATTTCGTATCTCTCGGAATGCCGGACGAGGCCGTTCGCCGTCTTTCCGTCGATGGCGCCAAAGTTCCCCTCGCAGTAGACGACGGCGGTCGCGCGAGTGGACGGCCCGCGCGAAGGACGCGCTAAGGCGGGTTCGCCCTCGGCAGCGTCGGGTGTGACGGTGGGGGCGGACGAAGCCAAATCGGCGACGGTCGTGCTCATAGCAGTCTCCTCTAGATGATTCTCAGAGGAGGCGACCCGCATGTTTCCCGCCAGAACTGGCGGATTGTCAACGAGGGGTCCCCGCTAAGTTGCGGTGCCAAAGTCGCAAGCTAACACACCTGCCACCTGTGCGCGCGGAATGGAGGCGGTCGCGAAGGCACGCGTACTGTGCGGTCTCTCAAGCCCCTATTAAGCCTTCTCCCGAGCGCGCTTATCCTTGGATCGGTGTAGCGGTTCCGTCTTCATCGACCGCGACCATCACAAACTCGCCCGTCGTGCAGACGCTTCGGTCGCCGGAAAGCAGGTCTTCGCGCTCCATTTCGATGGCGACCCGGAGAGAAGTTCGGCCGACATGGACGACGGTTCCTGTCAGCTCAACCATCTCCCCTTGTTTTACCGGGCATTTGAATTCGATTCGTTCGGTGCAGGCCGTGACGACGGGCTTGCGCGCGAAGCGTGACGCCACGATGAAGGCGAGACGATCCATCAGGCTGAGGGCGTGGCCCCCGAAAAGCGTGTCCTGGCTGTTCGTGTTTTCGGGGTAGACGATCTCCATGAGTTTTCCGGTTCGCGGCGGATCGTTCTGGGACATTTTTTCTCTCTTCCTCTATTCGCGTGTGAGGGGGTCGGCTGCGCGCGGCAGGGTAGGGGATATGCGCACTCACTGCGGGCCTGGCATTGTCAGGCCGATCGGGAAGGCCCGAAACTCCATTGGTCGGTCGGTGCGTTTATGACTATTCTCGGCGGCGATATGGGGAGGCGACCACCAGCAACGAATCGAATCGTAAGAGAAGGGATCGTATCGATCGCGCTTGTCTTGCTGTTCCACGGGGTTGCTTCGGGGGAGGGGGGTGCTCCCGACAAGCCCGTCGAAGAGATCGTCGTCATCGGTACGCACGTGGTCACGGCAACGTCCACCTTCACGGTACCCGCCGAAAACTTCGAACTTCGGCCCCTTGAAAGCGGCGGCCAGATGATCGAGGCCGTGCCCGGCGCGCTGACTGCGCAGCACACGGGGGGCGGAAAGGCCGAGCAATATTTCCTGCGTGGTTTCGATGCCGATCACGGGACAGACCTCGCGATCTACTTCGACGGCGTTCCGATCAACCTCCGGAGTCACGCCCATGGGCAAGGCTTTCTCGATCTCCACTTCGTGACGAAGGAGACCATCGATCAGCTCGATGTCGCAAAGGGACCCTACTCACCGCGCTTCGGGAATTTTGCGACGGCGGCGACGATCGAATACGAACCATTCAAGCGAGCGGATGAGTCGCTTGCGAAGTTCGAGGTGGGGGAGTGGGATACATACCGGGGCGTCGGTGTGGTGTCGCCCCGGACGGGTCCCTTCGCGGGCCCCGACCCGGACGCGAACGCCCTGATCTCCTTCGAGGCCTATCACACGGATGGCCCCTTCAAGAATGACGAGGATCTCTCTCGCTTCTCGGTCTTTGGACGCGGGGACTTTCGGCTCCGGCCTGACCTCGTTCTCTCCGGTCATCTTCTTGGCTACACCGCGGATTGGAACGCGTCTGGGCTTCTCCCGGAGCGACTGATCAAAGAGGGCCAGCTCGACCGTTTCGGCTCCCTCGATCCGACGGAGGGAGGCGACTCGACTCGGGTTCAAGGGAAGATCCAACTCGACTGGGACCTAACAGACGAGCGCCGGGTCATGGCGAACGCGTACGTTGCCTACTACGAGCTCGACCTCTACTCGAACTTCACCTACGCCCTCAATAATCCGCCGCCAGGGCCTGGGGATGGGATCATTCAGCGGGACGACCGGATCTACGCCGGCGGTCGCCTTGAGTATCTCCAATCCGACGAGATCCCCTTGCGCGGCGCCCTTCGCTCCGGTTTCGAATGGCGCTACGACGACGCGCGCGTCAAGCTCGGACGGCAGTCACGTCGACAGGTCATCAGTTTCGACAGCAACGACGAGATTCAGGAGCTCTCCGTCGCACCCTATGTCGAGGTCGAGCTGGCTCCCCTCGATTGGGTTCGCTTTATCGGCGGCTTGCGATTCGAGGCCTTCGTCGTTGAGACGAAGAGCCGCCTGGCTGGCGGGGGCAAGAATGATGGGGACGACACGATCTGGCTTCCCAAGGCGAACCTGATTCTTGCCCCGTTCTCAGCGGGGGCACCGCTTGAGAGTCAGACGGATGCCTTTCGTCGGATGGAGATCTTTCTCAACTTCGGCGTGGGGTTCCACTCGAACGATGCTCGCATCGTGGCGAACGACGATCCCATGCTGCGCCAGAGCGACGCGCTCCTGGCACAAGCACCGGGTGCGGAGCTAGGAATACGGACTCAGCTTTGGGACGGCCTGTCTGTCTCGTTTGCGGCATTCTGGCTCGATATTGAAAATGAGCTCGTTTTCGTGGGCGACGAAGGAACGACAGAAGCCAGTGGGCGAACACGTCGGCTAGGTCTTGAGTTCGCGGCGCAGGTCGACCTCACGGATTACCTCTACTTGCGAGGCGATGTCGCCTACACCTCGGCGCGATTCACTTCCAGCGATGATCCCGTTCCGCAGGCCCCTCGATTCATTGCCAAGGGGGCGGCGGGTGTTCGCTTCGGCGATTTCGTTGCCGAGCTCGGCGTCCGACACCTTGGGAATCGCTATGCGAGCGACGAGTTCAGAAATCCCAAACTCTCCAGCTATACGATTCTTGATCTCGGTGCTCGCTACCGCGTCGGCGCTTTAGAGGTCGGCCTTGCCGTCGAGAACCTCACTGGTCAGAAATGGCGAAGCTCTGAGTTCTACTATGAATCCTGCGCTCCGAGCGATGTGAGTCCCGGTGTGGAGTGCCCACCTGCCGGTGGTGGGACCGGCATAGGCAGTTTTCATTTCACCCCGGGCAATCCGCGGAATGTGCGGGGCTGGGTCCGGATGGCCTTTTAGGCCGGCGCGATCAACGGAGCGAAATCGCTGGCCAAGATCACGCCATGCACGTAGCCTGACCGCTGGGACATTCGATGCGAGGCCACAATGGAAGACGACGTGATTCAGCGATCAGAGAAGAGCGACGGATTGACGCCACGGGTGAAGGCGCCGCTGCAGGATCGGAGTCGAGAGACGCTTGAGCGAATCATCAAGGCGACTCGTGAGATCATGGATGGTCGTGACTACGAGACGATTTCCGTCCAGGAAATCTGTGGCCGCGCCGAGGTTTCGACGAGTTCATTCTACGCTCGTTTCGCGAACAAAGAGGCACTCCTGCTGAGCGTTCATGAGGCGCATAGGGCGGAGCGGGCCGCTCGCCTTTCGCGTTATGTCACCGACGTCAACTGGGATGAACTGTCCATGATCGAGGTCGTACGCGCTTGTTTGAAGCTCTATGTAGAGGATCGCCGGAAGCTTGATCCTCTGCTCCGTTCGCTGATGCTCGCCGAGATGCGCTTCCCGAAGATCGCAGCGGAGCGTGCAACCGTAGATGCATCCGGCGTTGACATCATTCGCAATCGGCTCATGAAAATCATCGGTGCAGATCGGCCGGGCATGTCCGAGAAAATCGAATTCGCGATTCGTGTTGTTTGTACTGCGGCGCAGGAGGCGATTCGCCCACCGAGTCAGTTTGCGGACTGCATGAACCTTTCCGATCAGGCTCTTGTCGACGAGTTGTCCCTAATGTTCTGTCGCTACGTGGGGCTACCTACGACTGATTCCGCCGGCGAAGTGACTCGAGGGACGTTCGGGGACGAACGCGAGCCGTCGTTGCGGACGGTTCAGCTGGGGGACGGTGGTTCGAGTCTGAGTGACCGAACGCGTGCTTCGAAGGCGCTCTAGAGCTATCGCTTGCAAAAACGAATATTCACCGTTTCGAGAGGAACTCCGATGACACGACGATTCGAGAACAGAGTGGCGGTAGTGACGGGCGCGGCATCGGGGATGGGGCGGGCCACGGCGCTACGGCTTGCCAGCGAGGGCGCGAGCATATTCGCAGTCGACGTTGATTCGAAGGGACTTGCCGCGACCGAGGCCGACGCGAAGGAAGCGGGCGGTGAGATTGCGACCGCGGTCGTCGATGTAACCCAGCGCGCCCAATGCTTCGAGGCGATTGAAACGGCGGTCTCGAATTTCGGGCGACTGGATGTCTTGGCGAATGTGGCAGGCATCGTTCGCTTCGGACACACAGCGGAGATCCCCGAACAGGAGTGGAACCTCGTGATGGCGGTCAACGTTTCGGGTCCCTTCTTTCTCTCCCAGGCGGCCATTCCCCATCTCCTCGAGACCTCGGGCAATATCGTCAACGTCGCTTCCAACGCAGGCCAGATGGGCCAGGCCTATACCGCCGCCTACTGCGCAAGCAAGCACGCCTTGATCGGGCTTACGCGCTCGCTCGCGATGGAGATGATGAAGCAGAAGGTTCGCGTCAACGTGATCGCGCCCGGTGGGACGGACACGGCCATGAACGAAGGGCTCGACATCCCGAAGGACGTCGATTGGAAGCTGATCCAGAAATTCTCAGGCCTGCGTGGATTCAGTGATCCGTCGGAGATTGCCGCCGCGATCGCGTTCATCGCTTCGGACGAGGCGGGCAGCGTCCATGGCGCGGTCTGGCAGGTCGACAATGGGATGATGGCGGGCTGAACGTCGGGACTTCACGACCCGACGATCGGGCGCCCAGGGGCGGGATCGCGCGATAGAATCTTGGGCCCCGCCTGGTGCGACGGGACCGAGGTGAATCGGGCGACTGTTTGTGCCGCCTCGACAAAGGAGATTCTCGATGCATTTTGGGTTGCTCGGCGTTTTTCAGAACTACCGCAGCGCGGTGAGCGATAATGATCTCGTGGCTGGTGAGCTCGCGCTCGCGAAGCTTGCGGATGCGATGGGCTTCGAAAGCTATTGGGCGGCCGAGCATCATTTCTTCGACTACTCCATGTGCCCGGACAATCTTCAATGGTTGGCGCAGGTCGCGGGAGCGACGGAACGGATCAAGCTCGGAACCGGCGCTGTGATCATGCCGTGGAACGATCCCTATCGCGTCGCCGCAAAGATGGCGATGCTCGATCAGCAGAGTGGCGGGCGGGCGTTGCTTGGCTTTGGTCGCGGGCTCTCGAAACGTGAGTACGCGGGGTTCGGGATTCCGATGGACGAGGCGCGCGGGCGATTCGATGAGGGAACCCAGCTCGTGCTCGACGCGCTTAACAAGGGATTCTTCGAGGCGGACACGGAGCACTACAGCCACCCTCGGGTCGAGATTCGGCCCCGACCGACGCGAGGCTTTGAGGATCGCGTCTATGCGATCGGGGTTTCACCGGAGTCTGCTTTGCAGGCGGCGGTGATCGGTGCGCAGCTGATGTGCCTCGCCCAGCAGCCTTGGGAAGTGTTCCGGGAGACAGCGCTCAAACCCTATCAGGAGAAGTGGGCTTCGTTGCGTGATTCGAAGCCACCGGTTCCCTTCTGCGGACAGCTGATGTTTTGCGATGAGGATGGGGATCGCGCGCGGGAAGAGGGCGCAAAGTTCGTGAAGGAGTACTTCTCGACGGTCGTCGAGCACTACGAGATTGGCGGAAGTCATTTCAAGGACACGGCGGGCTACGAGCACTACGGAAACGCCGCCGAGGCGATCACCGCGATGGGTCTCGACCAGATGGCCGAGATGTACGCGAGCGTGAATCTATACGGCACGCCGGATGAGATCATCGAGCAGCTGAAGGGCCAGAAAGAGATCCTGGGCGTTGACCACGACGTGCTGATCATGGCGAAGTACGGATCGATGACGCAGGTGGAGGCGGAGGCATCGACGACGCTCTTTGCGAACAAGGTGTTGCCAGCATTCGGCTAGCGGGTGAATACAGCTTGATCGGATGGCGGGCGACGTCAGGCGAGCAAGATCGTCGCTGCCGTTCCGACCAACATCAGTCCAATGCCGACATTGATGATCGCTGCGGATCGACCTTCGGACATCGTGCTTTGCAGCAAGCCGCCGAGCGTCGTCCAGGTCGCACTGGTGAGAGTCCCTACGAGTAGGAAAACACCGACGACCGTCGCTGTACGCAAGATGAGATCGCCTGCGATCTCCGAGTAGACGCCGGCCGTCGAGACCGAGACTAGAATCGCCTTCGGGTTGGCCCATTGAAAGAGTACGGCCTCGTAGAAGCGGAAAGGGCGCGAAGCGGGCGTGTGACCCTCTTGCTGTCCAAGCGACTGCGAAGTCGCTGCGAGGCGAAAGAAGCGCACCGCCATCCACGCGAGCCATGAGGCGCCTCCGATCTTCACGACCATGAGGAGCTGCGGAAACGACTGCAGCAGCGCGCCAAGACCGAAGACAGCGCTGATCAGCAGTGACGCGAAGCCAATTTGAATTCCCACGATATGGGGGAGGGTGGCGCGCCAGCCGAAGAGCGCCCCAGATGACATCAGCAGGATGTTGTTCGGCCCCGGCGTAATCAAGGTCACGAAGGCGAAGCCGACGAGGCTTGTGAATAACATGACGTCCATGGCGGGGAGTGTAGTCCTGATCGCCTGGAGTGTGCTGGCTCTTCGGCGTGTCAGAGCGCCGTGAGCACGTCGTCCCGCATCGATTCCTCCGCCACCTTCTACTGCTCATGGTCGGAACATGCGTTCGCACCGACGGCGATGCCCTTGCCGTTCCCGATTGCGCCAAGTGCTTTGAGTTGGGTGACGCCGTGGTCTGGGCGGCCGAAGATGCCGTCGTGATCGATAGAGTCGGAGGTGAGTGCTGCTACGTCGTCTGGCTTGCTCTGTTGCCGCGGTGCTGCCGTCCTGCGAGAGACAACGCGCCCAACGCGATGCCCATCGCCATGCCCGGCTCGGGGAGCGTGTAGAGGACGACGTCGTTTCCGTCGCCACCGGCGTATGTCAGGTAGAGGTCCTCACCGTCGAAAGTGCCGACGAGGTCGCCGTCGCCAAGACCAGAGAAGCTCCCAGTCGTCGTACCGTCGACGGTGATGAGCGCGAAGGCGTCGCCTTGCACAATGTCGAAACCGGGCGGCAGGAGAATCTCGAGATCGCCGTCGAGGACCAGATTGCCGTTGACGTGGATCTGGTCGTAGTCGACGCCTGCGGTCTTTCCTTCGATATCGAAAGAAAGGAGTCCGCCCGACTGCTCCAGGTCCGAGAGCGAGACGAATCCCGTTTCGTCGTTCGTCGAATGTCCGACCGATAGCGAGCCTTCGTTTAGGAGGTCGACGCCTACGTCGCTTCCGTCGGCGAGGGACATCACGGCGGAAGTCTCATTCACGAGCAAGCCACGTCCAGCCCATTCGGTCGAATCCCCGAAGGTCGCATCATCCGTTAGGTGAAGCTCGTCAGTCGTGGCGATGAGCTCGATCCTCGGGCTGAAGGGCCAGCTTGTTTGCGCATCGATGTAGGCAATCGCGTTGTCGACGATCACTTCGGCGTCGCTTCGAAACGTGACCCATGGCGAGATCAGGTGGCTGTCGCTGGTCGCCGTGAAACGAACTGAGCCGTCGATCGAGAAGGGCGTGTCGAACTCGATGTCGTTGCTGTGGCCTACTGTCATCGTTCCGCTGAAGGGGTCCGACAGGTCTCCGCGGACTTCGAGGTTGCCGGTTGAAGTGACATCGAGGTTGCCGGATTCGTCTCCGGTGATGTCGCCGTCCAGGTCGATTCCGCCTGAGGCCTGAGACCAGATCAGGAGGTCGCCGCCACTCGGGCGAATCGTGCCGGCGACATTGAATGTGTTTCCGCTATTCAGGAGCGCGACCGTTCCGTGACCGGAGATGAGGCTCGACGGACTCAAATAGATTCCGAAGGTGGTGACGGCGCCACCGCCGTTCATTCGGAGCTCGGCCCCTCTTCGCATGGACAAAAAGGAGCCGAAGTAGTCGAAGCCGAGTGGAGCACCGCTATCGACGGTCAGTCGTGTGCTTGCGCAGGTTGTTCCGTTGCCCTCGATGTCCGTCGTTGCGTTTGAAGACGTGGCGTTCAATGCGTGACCGTTCGTCGAAAGGCGGACGCCGTTCGATAGGGATAGGCCGGTCAACGAGCCGATACTCTCGGTCAGCGTGACCGCGGTGTTGCGCGCGATCGTCGCGCGATCACCGGCACTCGGATATCCGGCGGGCGACCAGAACGAAGAGCTTGACCAATTGCACGGGCCGAAGAGGCAGATGCTTGTGCTGGTCCACGTGAAGTTCGCCGCCTGGGCCTCACCGCGAGCACCGCCCAGTATGACTAGGCAGATCGCGAGGAATCGTGCGAGGTTGGACGGGGCTTTGGTCGGCATCGCTGGACTCCCTATCGGGGGAAGCTCCTGCGGTAGGTGATGACTCGGCCGCATTGCCCCGATGAGGATAGATTCGCCCACACGTCCGACGGACTGTGAGGCGTGCTTCACAGAAGCGACGATCTCTCGATCAAATCGACTTCGTCGGCGTGGGGCATCGCGTTCGGTCAGCCCCGTCGTCTTCGCGCGCTGCTAGATTTGGGTGACTTAGACGCGCGAGGCTGTCCCTTTCTAGTCCTCTCTGCTCCTCGCGGGGCGTCGAAGAACCAAGAACCAAGAACGATGAACGGAGAACGATGAACGTGCGAATCGACCGGTTCTACTCGGCTCTCGTGCTGGGATCCCTTGGTGCACTCCTGCTCGGCGGATGTCTAGCGCTGCCCAAGAATTCCGATGCGATCTCGTTGGGCCCGCGTCCCTTCTATCTCTTGGATCAGCTTCGCGAGGGACCGCTTCGCACCCAACTCGAAGCCTGTCGCAGTGGACCCTTCCGGAAGGCGCGTTTTTCGATTGGACATCGCGGCGCACCGCTGCAGTTTCCAGAACACACGCCCGCTTCGTACCGCGCGGCGGCGCGGATGGGTGCGGGGACACTGGAATGCGATGTGACGTTCACGCGAGATCAGCGGCTGGTCTGTCGACACGCGCAGTGTGATCTGGCGACCACGACGAATATCCTAGAAACCCCCCTCGCCGAGCGCTGTACGGAGCCCTTTGCTCCGGCGCGCATGAATCCGGGAACCGGTGAAATCGAGACGCCTGCCCACGCGCGGTGCTGCACAAGCGACTTTACATGGGAGGAACTCCAGACCCTCGATGCCAAGATGGATGCCTTTGATCCTCGCGCGACGAAAGCTTCTGAGTTTGTTCGCGGCACGGTGCCCTGGAGAACCGATCTCTACTCAAGTGGCGAGAGGATGATTTCTCACGCTGAGAGCATTCGGCTCTTTCATTCGCTGGGTACGGCGATGACGCCGGAGCTGAAAGCGCCGGATGTTTCGATGCCCTTTGGCGGAAGCTACACCCGTGCGGACTATGCCCGAGCGATCATCGACGAGTATCGACAAGCTGAGATTCCACCATCGGACGTTTACCTGCAGTCCTTTGAATTGAGTGTGCATCGCGAATGGGCGAAGTTCGCGCCAGAGTACGCGCGCTACGCGATTCTGGGGACGGGGCCATCGCCTGATGGCAGGCTGCCTTCCATCGCGGAACTGAAAGCCCTAAAGCAGTCAGGGATTCGGACGCTGGCGCCGCCGGTTCCGATGCTTCTCGCTCTGAATGGAGAGGGTGAGATCGTCGCGACCGAATACGCGAAGCGGGTGCGCGAGGCGGGGCTTGAAATCGTCGTGTGGACCCTGGAACGATCGGGGCGCATTCAGGACGAAAGAGTCGAGGGCGGCGTCGCTGACTTTTATCTGGGGTCGGTGCTTCCGGTACTCGGCAATGATGGCGACATCTATCGTGTGATTCACGCGCTTCATGAGCAGGTGGGGGTTCGCGCAATCTTTTCCGACTGGCCCGCAACGGTCACCTATTATGCGAACTGCATGGGCCTCGAATGATCCCCCACTCATCCGAGGTGCATCGCCGATGGGTGTCATTTTTGGCGTGATCCAGCCCATCTCGGGATGTCCATCGGCCAAACTTTTGTGGCTATAGTTTTTCGGGACTACGAGGAAGACCGCAAGGAGATCGCTGAACGTGGCTGAACAACTCGACTTGGAAACCATGCGCGATCGCCTCCTCGCATCGCTCACGAATGCCGGATGTAATGCGGTCGGTGTCTGCACTCAGGAAGGGCTCGAGGGCGGTCCGCCGTCGACGGATCTGACGCGTCAGCTCGACGGGGCGCGCTCCGCGATCGTCGTTTCCTACCCCTTGGATGAACACGTGCTCGAACTCTATATGGGGAAGATCGATCACGAGCCCTATCAGAAGGAATATATTCAAGCGAATAACATCGTTCAGGGGCTGATGGCCGAGACGACGAATCAGCTTCGCAAGTTCGGATACGAAGCCGAAGTCGTCTTTGCCGGCAATACTCCCGCGGATGGAACACCCGTCGATGTGATGCCCAGCAATGAACGACAGAGGAAGGCCGCCGAGCTGAACCCCGCCGGAGATGCCTACGTCATGATGGGGATTCTGCCGGTGATTTCGCAGCGAATGCTCGCGGCAGCGTCAGGCGTCGGTTTTTTCGGAATGTCCGGAAATATCCTGACGGAAACGCATGGTGCGGCGATCGTCCTGGGAGCGTGCGTAACGAATGCCGATTTGCCGCCCACGCCAGTCCTTGGGCAGGACGTGAACTACTGCGACGAGTGCAACTGGTGTGGCCAAGTCTGCCCGACGAGCTTCATGAGTCGAACGGAGTTCACAACCGTCAAGATGGGCGAACACGATCACCACAAATACTCCGCGCGGGAACATCCGCTTCGCTGTGCGTCGCACATGCAGGGATTCGCCGGTCTTTCCGAAGACGGCAAGTTCAGCTCCTGGGGTCCGGGAAGGAAACAGCTTCCCGAGAACGACGATGACCTCTTTCCCTCACTCATCGAGTTGGCCACGGACAATGCGAAGCGTCCCGCGGTTCCCGGCGGCTTCTACGATGCTCAGAAGGGCACGAAGACGAATATCATGTGTAGTGCGTGCAATCTCGTCTGCCATCCCGAGAAAAAGGTGCGTGCGAAGCGGCTCAAGATGTGGACGAAGGGGGGCGTGACCGTTCAGCACGAGGACGGTCGGGTCGAGGCGATGCCGGCCGATGAAGCGCGCGCGTTCCTGGATGCGATGCCGATTGAACGGCGGGCACTCTATGAAGACGTTTAGCGGCCCGGCGATTCTCGGAGTTGCGATCGTCGATTGCTAGAAGACGGGGATCCTGCCGTCGTCGACGTCATCGATCAGCTCTTCGACTCGCCGCCACACGTCCTCGATCTCGCCGTCTGTCAGCCCAAACTGAATGCTCTCTTCCGCAATGCGTACCCCGCGGCTGGGGTCGAGATTGGAACGGAGCGGCACATTTCGGTAGACGCCATCTTTGCCCAGAGAAAGTTGAGCCACGACGCCGAGGCGAGATTCGAGATCGCTTCGCTTAAGCGTGCGTAAACGGTCGATGGACGCCCGGCGAAGTGCGGGCACGTGAAGGTCGCTCCAGTTTCGGACGAACCAGTTGTAGAAGATCCCGCCGAACGCGACGCCATTGTCGATCGCAAAGACCTGCGGGTGATCCTCGTGCGTCGAAATCATCAGGTTGCCGCGGCGTCCGTCATGATGGGCGATCAAGTACGTGAGTAGGTTGAGATTCGAGAGGGAGTTTGCGTAGCGAGGGTCGCGAGCGAAACGATGATCCTCGAGGACGAGATCCGGAACCGTCACGTCGTTGAGCCAGACGGAAAGCGTGCCGAGCACGCATTTGGTGCCATCGAGCGTCGGCTCCGAATCATCTCCTTCGATGCCAACCTCGAATGCGTAGGTGACGGAGAGAGGAACGACGTAGTCCGCTGGCTCGAGAAAGAGTTGCTGGATCCGCCAGGCCGCGATCTCTTTGCGCGGCGAATTGTTGATGCCATCCAAGCGCCCGATCAAGGGCTTCCAGCGCCCATCCATTCGTTTCCACTTGAACGGAACATCGATACCGGCGCTCGGGAAATGCGCCATGAGCTTTTGGGCGCCGGTCAGTCCGGCTCCGGCGCCGACGCGGCTCTTGATCTCGAACGCTTCACGGGCGAGGAGGACTTCGATCTCCTCGGGCGGCGCGGGCCAGTTGGGGAAGCCGAGTTCTTCTCCGATTGGATCTGCTGAACGATCGTTGAAGCGCCCCGTGAACTCGCCGCGATTCGCGGGCAGCATGGTGCATGCGCCAAGAAGGGCGAGAGACAGACCCGCAACGGTCAATACCGACATGATATTGGAACGGCGAATATGGCGGCTCATTGATTGCTCCCCTGGGTCTGCAGCTACCCCGGGCTGCGTCGAGCTTGATCGTACCGTCTTTTTCAGTCTGCTCCCCGAGCAGCGACGGAGACCGCTTGATCGAATCCTATCCCTCGAAGACCCCACGCAGGGATCGCGTGAGCGCAGCGACGAATTCCGCTCGGTCGCTCCGCCGGGCTCGACCACTCGTCTCTTGACTCGCGCGGTCTGCGAGGGCGTGAAACAAGAGGAGCAGAGCGAATCGACCGCGATGGGGATCGTTTCCTTCGTTGTTGAGCTGGCCCAACTGGTGCCCCATTCGCTGGATCAGTGATCGCGTCGCTGGGCGCATCTCCGCGTTCGAGAGCCCCTGCGCCTGAATTTGCAGATACGCCCGGCCCGATGGCGAGTCGAGCTTCGCTGCGAGTGGGTCAACGAGAATCGACATCAGGTTCGAGAGATCGGCATCCGTTCCGTCGGCTTCGGCCTTCGCGAGGAGCTCGGCACGGTGGTCGTCAATCTCGGCGCGATGGCCATCGACGATTTCTGCAAGCAGGCCCGCCTTCGATCCGAAGTGATACTGCACGGCCGCGACGTTGCGCTGATCGGCTTCGCGCGCGATCTGGCGCAACGTGACGCGGTCGAAGCCGTCCGTCGCGAATAGCTTCTCGCCGGCATGCAGAATCTTGTCTCGGGTCGAGTCCCCCGAGCCGCCCGCGCTCATTCCTCGCCGTCGATTTCCGCAAGCGCCCGCAGGCGATAGGAGAGCCAGTCGATCTCATAGGTGTTATTCGTCGTCGCGATGGCCTCGTCCCGCATCGTCGTGAGCGCCTTCCTGTGGGCCGCAAGACCGCGAGCGTGACTGGGTTCCGCCACCTCCACGATCTCTAGGAGATGGATGGCCTCGATGGTTCGACCCGCTGCGAGATGGGCTTCGGCCGCATCGACCAGTGCGTCGACACCGGCGAGGGCGGCGATTTCGGGGAAGAGGGCCGTTCGCGGAACGTGGTAGAGCTCGGCAGTCGAATCCCAGTGGAACCAGGTCGCGTAATACTCCCAAATGCTTCTGACGGCCCAGGACACGCGTCCATGGATCTCGGTCATCTTGAGTTCCGGCGGGAGTGCGATCTCCTCCATCAGTTCGTACACGGTCTTGCCGGCATTCATGCCTTCCATCGTTCGGTCGTGCACGTACTGAACCGCACCTCGCATCTTGATCAGGTCGGCCTTGATCTGCGCCTTTCCGACAATGGGATCCTGATGGGAAGGGACGATCATTTCCGGCTCGAGCGCAATCACCTGATTCAGCGATTGGATGTACTCGATCGGCCTGCGGACCTTCTCGCCCCGCATCGTGAAGACGTTCGGGAATTGCGGGAAGTTCGGACCGAAGAAGTCACCGGAGAAGAGGATTTTCTCCTTCGGCAGCCAAAGCGTCAGGTTGTCGGCGCCTTCGGCACCGGGCGTCGGAAGGACTTCCATGACGGTGCCTCCCTGCTCGATGGTGAGCACGTCAGGCTGATCGACGGTCATCGTCGGCGTTAGGCCGCCGTAGGCGAGGACGTCGATGTCCGGGGGCTCTTCCGGCATGAAGGGGAAGAGCATGCGGTTGCGACCATAGAGGAAGGGCTCGAGTTCCTTGAGGTATCGCTGTTCCTCTTCGAACTCGTGATGGGCGACGAGCTCGATCCCGGGTTCGAGCCAAACCTTCGCACCGCCTGAGTGGTCCGCGTGGGAGTGGCTCACGATCACGTGGGTGACCGGGATGTCAGGAACGGCCTCAAGGAGGAGGCGTCGATGTTTGGCGGCTTGGATCGAGAGGCCCGTGTCATAGATCACGAGTCCTTCGCTCGTTGCGACCATCTGAGTATTCCCGACGCCGCGTGCCTGCCAGACGTTGTCAGCGAGCTGACGGACTTCGATCGGAATGCTGAAGAAGTCCCGAGAGTGATTCTTTCCTTCGGCTCCGCTGTCGCCACCGCCAGACATGCGCTCCGCGGCGAGGTCGCCGACCTTCTCGAGTGCGGCGCGTTCGATGTCGCGCTGGGCTTCGTCCGAGCAGGCGAGGGATCCGAGCGAGAGGGTGAGGACGAGACCGAGGACGGCGACCGATCGGGCGAGGGCGTCAGACATGAGGGGCTCCTTCTGAGTAGGTGGAGCCACTTTAATACGTGCGTTTTAACTCAGCAAGGGGGGCGAGTGTTCGTCGCGCAGAAGGTTGTTGGTCGGTTTTTGCTACGAATCGCGGGCTCGGCGGATTCAGCCCGGCAGCAGCATCGACACGAATCCGCCTGCAATGCTGGCTCCGATCTCAAAGAGCGTGCCCGCCATGAAGAACACGATTCCGAAGGCGACCCAGTTGTATGTCGAGTTCCCCGGATTTCGGATGAAGTCGCGATAGGCGGGGACGAAGCTCGCGACGATCGCCGATCCGTCGAGGGGGGCGATGGGAATGAGGTTGAAGATGGCGAGTACGGTGTTGAGAAGGCCCAGGATCCAGAGCGGATTCACGCCGGCGATCGTGGGGTCGATGTTCAGCGCAAGCAGCGTCGCGAGCATCGACAACGCTGCGACCGCGATCGTCGCATTCACGAGCGGTCCCGCGGCGGCCACGAACGCATCGCCGTTGGGATGGCGAAAGTTGCGCGGATTGACGGGCATCACGCCGAAGGCGATTCCGACAACGCAAAGCAGCCCGAGGCCGACCGGTCCCATATGCACGAGTGGGTTCAACGTAATGTGACCCGTGAGGCGCGGTGTGTCGTCGCCCTGAGCGATCGCGGCGAAGCCATGCCCCAGCTCGTGAAGCACGATGCTGGCGGTTACGGAGAGGACGACCGTTACGTAGTAGGCGGGGTCGCTGAGTAGGTTGTCGATGAACATAGGGAGAAACTAGCGCTTCATTGGGGGGCAGGGGATGAAGGCATTCGCTTCACACAAGCTCAGAAGAAGTGAGCACTGTCGAGCGCGCGGCCGTATTCCGTGGCTCAGCGGAGCCCAAGTCGCGCAATGATCGGAAGGTGATCCGATCCGATTTCGGGGCCGATCCGATAGTCGAGGATCGCCAGGCCGCTTGAGACCAGGGTGTGGTCGATCGGAATTCGAATGGGTGCAGAAAGGGCAGTAGGCCAGGTCGCATCGGCCCCAAGACCGGCGGTCGCGCGTCGAAGTCCGGTCTTTTTGAGCAGGCCACGAAAATGCGGGGACCAGGGCGTCGTATTGAGATCCCCAGCAAGGATGAAATCCTGCGCGCCGCTCGCGGACCGGAGTGCTGCAAGCTCTTTGAGCTGTGAGTTCCGGATCCTCGAGTAGGACCGGCCGGCCGGCGGTACCGGGTGAGCGATCACGAGCTCGACTTTCGCGTCTTCAAGGTCGATGTGCGTGGTGATTGCGTTCAGACCCGTCCCACCGAGGTCTTCGAGCCGCACATCCTCAAGGGGCATCTTGCTGTAGATCGCGATTCCAAAGTTGTCGGACCGCGGATCCGCCAGATGATAGGGATAGCGACCGCGCAGATAGCGAAGGTCCTCGACCCAAACGGCGTCCACTTCGAGCAGGCCGATCACGTCAGGATCTTCGACCTGGATCAATCGGCCGAGCGATCGTCGGTCGGGGTTTCCGGTCAGTACATTCGCCATCAAGAGTTTGATGCTAGGCCGACCCTCGTCGACCGACGTTGGATTCTCTATGTCAGGGTTCGGAACGAGATCGACACCACATCCGATGAGTGCGGCAGAGGCGAGTACGACACCGATCTTCGCCCTCGCCAAAATCGACAGTCCCAAGAGACCGCCCGCCGCTACGGCGAGATGCAGACGCATATGCGTGAGGAGATCGAGAATCCAATGGGCCGAAGCAAAGAAGGATAGAAATGTGGCTGCCGCGAGCCCGACTGCCGCTGCGCCAAGGAGCGCATGCAGAATGCGCGCAAATGAGGAAACGGGGCGTCGGCGGTTGATCGTCAGCATGAAAAGAGTGGACACCACGCGAGTTGTTCGGTTCGGGTTGCGCAGCGGGTCTTGTGGGAGGTGGACCGAAAGTTTCAGCTTGTCCGACCCCAAATGGGCGGTGCGCTCGTCTATCGTCGCTCCTTGGTAGTCCTCGATCGTCTTCGGAAGGAGCTTCCTTAGTGAATGTAGAAAGCCTCTCAGGCCACGTCTCGGCGCCGATTTGTGCCGTCCTTGTTTTTCTGCTGGTGATCGCGGGGTGTGCTGGGAGCGCTCCGGTAGATCGAGAAGCTCGCGGTGCGGAGGGCCTGTGGAACGATGCAGCACTCTTGCAGTGGGTCGCCGGGCTCGCACAGGACGAGGGAAGATTCGCTGAACTCGCCACGGTTCGACAATTCGAGCAATTG
>Ga0316208_1001682_pt1 | contig 20004 bp, 16 predicted proteins | sample 3monopyrite_MG_FD_204944 | JGI IMG/M metagenome (GOLD analysis project Ga0316208, IMG submission 204944) | Microbial mat bacterial communities from mineral coupon in-situ incubated in ocean water Damariscotta River, Maine, United States -... | ecosystem: Environmental > Aquatic > Marine >...
CCTTTCTCCGAGCGCGAGAAAGTCATGCAGGTGCTCAAGTATGAAATCGAAGGCGAGCTCTATCACCTGTCTGCCGAAGACGTGGTGGTCGACTTCCTCGAGTTAGATGATGGTCGTGCCACGCCAACTTTGCTGACTTCGGTAATGCCGAATGATCGCATCGAAGGTGTGCTTGCCGTACTCGATGCCGCAGACTGGGATCCGCCCGTCCTGACCCTCGAACATGGCAGCTTGCTCACGGCACTCCGCGCCATGCCGCGTCCGGATGGCCCCAGCGACGACGATGTCGTCGAGGTCTACTTGCATGTCGCCGCGGAATCGAGCGTGCTCATGCTGCTCAACCCCAATGGCGGTTTGCGCGGTGTCCGCGCTGTTCCCATGGGTTGGCGCGAACTCACCCGCGGTCTGGCGCAAAAACAGGCCGAAGAGCTTCCCGAGTTAGAAGAGGCAGCTGAAGCAGAAATCCTCGACGCCGATGGCGAAGTGGTCGCCGTCGCCGATGTCGAGGCCGAAAGTGAAGATGCCGAAATGCCGGAAACGGATGGCGAAGAAGAGGAAGAAGAAGCCGTCGAAGATGGCCTTGGCGGCGACCACAGCTTGCCCTTCGGTTTCGATCTAGAAACCGCACTGGCTTCATGCAGCGCGGAAGCCAAACAAGCCTTCCTCAAGAAGCTTACCGCCGAAGTGCGCCGTGGCCTTGCCGCCATGAGCAACTCTGCGGGCCCGCTCTATCTATGCGGCGCGATTCTGCCTGGCCTCGATGAAGAGCTCAGCCGTCGTCTCGGCCGCGAGGTTTCGCCACTGGACTTGGGTTTTGCCGATGACTCCGGCAAGGCTCCCGATGCCGTCGCCCTGGGTGCCGCATTACGCGGACTCGGCGAATCGGCAGAGGGCATGAACTTCCGTCAAGATGAATTCCGCTACGCCCGTGGCCTGGAACGCATTGAGGGTCCACTGACCTTGGCGCTGGTTGGCCTCATCTTCTGGTTCGTCCTAGACCTTGCGCTCAATGTGCGCGTGGCCCAACGCAAGCAAGCCGACTATCGAGACTTGTACGCCCGCGCGAATCAAAAGGTCGAAGCGCTCAACACCAAAGTGCGCGACGACGAGGAATACCCAGACGAATGGTTGATTCCGAACGACTTTGCGGGATTGGATTTGGCCGAGAATGAAAAGCTCGACCAACTGTCGCGCCGCATCAATAAAGCCAAGGTGCAACTCGATGAGTTGATGGGCGAGTCCGCTTTGGAAATGCCGCCGAGCAGTTTGGAGGCTTGGCGCCTGCTCATGACCTTCATGGATGAACACATGAAGGACTATCCGGAACGCTGGATGATCGAAAACATTGAGTTCACCTCGATGGATCGCTCGGCCAGCCAGGGGCCCCATGTCAAGGTTCGCTTTGGCATCACGTTCTTTGGCGACAATGGCTTGATTACTTCGCGCATCGACCGTCTCGAACGTGAGCTGTCTGCGCAGGAGTGGGTCATGAATGGCGCGACCATGCCGGAAACCAAAGACGGTGCCGTTCCCGATACCAAGACGGGCACTATGACCGTCGAGATCCTGACCGAGAAGCCTAAGGAAGAAGGAGGTGAGTCATGAACAATCGCAGCACGATGTACATGCTGATGGTGTTGGCCGCTTTGGCCTTCGGCGGGCGCTTCTGGTCGCAAAAGCACCTTTCCAACTGGGAAGAATCAGTCACCCGCGGCCAAGGCCGTTACAAGGTGATTTGGGAAACCTCAGATGACCTTGCCCTGCGCCGGGAAAAGGCACCCAAGGGCACCGATGACCAAAGCTTCCGTAAGCACTTCCAGGCCCAGGCCTTTGGTGCGCGCATGGGCAACCTGGACATCAAGACCGACCGACCGCGCCAAACCCGCGCTGGTGGCGAAGACCGCACCTTCACGATTGTGTTCGATGAGGAAACTGGCGGCGCCTTCACCCGCGCACAGTTGCGTTTCTTCTTGTTCAACAGCGAGCTGTTGTTCCCGCGCTTGCGCTGCACGGCTTTGGCCCTGTCACCGAACCCGCCGGATCGTCGTAGCCGTGGCATCGACCCTGGTCTCGACCGCGAAGATATTTGGCGCGTGACCAAGTTGCAGTTCAAGCAGCGTTCGCCGGTAGTGCAGAAGCCAGGGCGTTAATCTTTGGCGAAGTAGCCTTGTTGTTGCAAGGCTTCCAGGTCCGCGAGCTCATCGAGATCGCGGACCTGTTTCGTTTCCGCCAAAACCAGGCCCGCGGCGGTGGCGCGCTCGCGCGTTTGCGCAGCCACCTGATTGGTCGACCAGGTCATGTTGCGAAAGAGTTGGCCATGGACTGCCTTCATCATCAAGAGCGCATAGCCGCCATCGAGGGTGGGCGCCATGACGACGTCGGCATGATTGAGTTGCTGGGCACTCTCCAGCACAAATTCCGCAGTCACCTGCGGAGCATCCGTGCCGACCACAGCAATCCACGGCCGCTCCACTTCTGCAGCGGCTTGGAGCGCCACCACCATGCGTTGCCCGAGGTCTTCGTCTGGCTGGGCCGCCGCCAAATCGGCCTGGGGCAGCCATTGCCTCATGGCCTCGGCCTGCTGCGCCGGCGTGAAATGCAAATGACGCTCCAATTCAGGGTGCGAAAGCCCCGCCCAAACCTTCTCGACGAGCTTGCGATAGACCTCACGCGCAGCTTCTTGCCCGATGCTGGCAGCTAGCCTGGTTTTGACCGCGCCTTCTGCCCACCAGCGCGCCATCACCACGATGGCAGGGGGGTGGGGCGAAAAAGTCATGCAAGAATCTTGTCATAGGGGCGGCATTGGTGCGAATGGATAGGCATGAAGCGGATGCTTTACGCAGCATGGATTCTCCTAATGGCCGGGGTAGGGGCCCCGGCCTGGTCCCAGGACGCGGAGCAAGCCCCGACCCAGGAAAGCACTCAGCTCACCGGCTTTGATCAGAACCACGCTGCCCTCGATCAGCTGCTGAAAGAATTTGTGAAGCCACAAGGCTTGGTGGATTATGAAGGTTTGCTCAAGCGCCGCCCCGAGTTGGATCGCTATCTGACGAGTTTGCAGGCAGTCACCGTGACCGAGTTCGCGAAATGGACGGGGATCCAGCGCGAGGCGTACTGGATCAATGCCTACAACGCCTTCACCTTGCGTTTGATTTTGGACAACTACCCGGTGGATTCGATTAAGGATCTTGGCGGCTTGTTTTCGAGTGTGTTCTCCAAGGAATACATTCCGCTGGCGCACCTCGCTCAAGTCGACAAGCGCAGCGAAGTCAGCACGCGCGGCAAGCTCTCCCTGGGCGAGGTGGAGCACGACATTTTGGCTCAAGTCTCGCGCACCCCGCTATTTCACTTTGCGATTGTTTGTGCTTCCTGGAGTTGCCCTCAGTTGCGCAACGAGGCCTACACCGCGGCCAAGCTGGACCAGCAATTGGCGCAGCAGACTCGGCAGTTTTTGGCCGATGCCAGCAAGAATGACACTTCCCTGAGCAAGGGTCGTTACCGGGTATCCAAGATTTTCGACTGGGCCGAGGACGAGCTCGACGATTATCCAGGTGGCATTCGGGCCCTGCTCAAGAAATTTGGCCCGGCCGGGGTGACCGAGGACCCAGGCTTTGCCAAAGCCAAGCTCAAGTACCGCGACTATGATTGGTCTCTGAACGAATGGAAGTCCCCCGAGGACCCAAAGGAATGAAACTAGATCAAGACGAAGTCACCCGTGCCGTCGGCGAGCGTTACGCCGCTGGCGCCCAGGCCGTTGAGGCTGAGCTGTGCTGCCCGGTCTCCTATGACGGCAAGTACCTCAAGGTATTGCCCGAGGCGATTCTGGAGCGAGATTATGGCTGTGGCGACCCTTCCCAACACATTTTGGAAGGTGAAACCGTTCTCGACTTAGGCTCGGGTGGTGGCAAGATTTGCTACATCGCCAGTCAAGTGGTGGGACCTAAAGGTCGCGTGATCGGGGTGGATATGACCACCGACATGTTGGAGCTGGCGCGCGAGCATCAAGCCACAGTGGCCGAGAGGGTTGGTTGGAGCAATGTTTCCTTCCATCGCGGCCGTATTGAAGACCTGCGCCTCGATGTCGACAAGCTCGGTGCTTGGCTGGCGGCCAACCCAGTGCAAGATGTCGCTTCCTATGAAGCGATGGAACAAGAGCGCGAGCGCCTGCGCCGCGAAGAGCCCATGGTGGATACCGATTCCATCGATGTCGTGGTCTCGAACTGTGTGCTGAACTTGGTGGCGCCAAACTTGAAGCGCCAACTGTTTGAAGAGACCTTCCGTGTCTTGAAGCGTGGTGGGCGAGCCGTCATCAGTGACATTGTTTCGAGCACCGAAGTGCCCCAAGCCATGCAGGAAGATGCCGATCTTTGGTCAGGTTGCATCTCAGGAGCCTTCGAAGAAGAATCCTTCCTCAAGGCCTTCGAAGACGCTGGTTTCCATGGCATCGAAATCTTGGCTCGCCAAGAAGAGCCGTGGCAAGTGGTCCAAGGCATCGAGTTTCGTTCGATGACCGTGGCGGCCTATAAAGGCAAGCACGGCGAATGCATCGACGCCGGACAATCTGTGGTCTACCACGGTCCATTCCCTAGCGTGCTCGACGACGATGGCCACCGCTTCGAGCGCGGCCGCCGCGAAGCCGTATGCGAGAAGACCTTTGCCTTACTGGGGCGTGCCCCTTACCGCGGTTTGTTCACGCGCCTCAAGGAAGATGGCGTCGCCGAGCGCGATATGGAGCAGATGTGTTCCCCGCAAGAGGGCGGTGACTGCTGCTAATGAAGTCTTCGGCCGCCGCGCCGCAGCAGAGCTTCGGCCTGTTTCCTGCTATCCACAAGACTCAGGTCGAGGTTCTGCAGGTCAACATTGGCCGTTTGTGCAACCAAGCATGTCGGCATTGTCATGTCGACAGTAGTCCTGCGCGAAATGGCGCCGAGGACAACGCTTCGGAGCAATGGATTGACCAAGTCTTGGCCTTGCTCCTGCAAGAGCCTGCGCTGAAAACTCTCGATATTACCGGTGGAGCGCCGGAGCTAAATCCAGGCTTTCGTCGTTTGGTCGAGGGAGCTCGCGCCATGGGGCGCCAAGTTTTGGTGCGCCACAATTTGACCGTGCAAGAACAGCCTGGTCAGGACGATTTGCCGGCCTTCTTCCGCGAACAGGGAGTGACTTTGTTTTGCTCTTTGCCTTGCTATCTCGAGGGCAACGTGGATCAGCAACGCGGACGCGGAGTCTACGATTCCAGTGTGGAAGGTCTCAAGCGCTTGAACCAAGAAGGCTTTGGCTTGGCTGGAAATCCCTTGGAGTTGCACTTGGTCTATAACCCGCTTGGTGCGAGTCTCCCTCCGGAACAAGAAGGATTGGAGCGAGATTACAAACGGGAACTCTTAGCTCGCTTTGGCATTGTCTTCACCAAGCTTTTGACCATCACAAACCAGCCGATTCATCGTTTTCGTCAAGACTTGGAACGCAAAGGGGAGTTAGACGCATACGCTCACCTCCTGCGCGAAAATTTCAATCCTGCGACCTTGCCGGGCCTCATGTGCCGCAACGCCCTCAGTGTGCGTTGGGACGGGCGTCTGTTTGATTGTGATTTCAACTTGGTTAGCGACTTGCCGATGCGTGACTCCACTGGCAAGGAACTTCTGTTGGAAGATGTGCTGGCGCCAGGTGGCCTGAAGGCTTTGCACGGGGCTTCGATTGCTGTCGACCAGCATTGCTTTGCCTGCACCGCCGGATGCGGTTCGAGTTGCGGAGGCGCACTCGTCGACTCATGAAAAAAGTCCTGGTCTTCGCCCTGATCATCGCCGCGGCATTGGCGAGTTGGTTCTTGTTTCTGCAAGATCACCTACCGTCCTTCATGGAGTGGGTGCGCAACCAAGGCTTGTGGGGCGCCGTCTTAGTTGGCTTGGGCTATGCCCTTGCCACCGTGCTCATGATTCCGGGCTCTTTAGTGACGCTCTTGATCGGCGCGATTTACGGACCTTGGTTGGGGACCGCGTTGGTCTCTCCGGCCTCGGTTCTCGGAGCCACTTTGGCTTTCCTGCTCGGCCGCACCGTATTCCGGCCTTCGATGGAAGCGAAAATGGCCAACAGCCCGCGCTTCACCGCATTGCAAGGCGCGATGGAGCAACAGGGCTTCAAGATTCTGACCTTGGTTAGGCTCTCGCCAATCTTCCCCTTCACTTTGGTGAACTATGCCTTTGGCCTTACCCGTGTTTCCCTTGGTGCCTATGTTTTGGGCTCCTTTATTGGCATGCTTCCGGGCACCCTGATGTACGTCTACCTCGGCTCCGCCGTGGGCGACGTCGCCAGTTTGGCCAGCGAAGGCTTGGGTGAAACCGACACCGGCTGGCAAGGCCAAGCTTTGCAATGGGGTGGTTTGGCGGCCACGCTGATCGTCACCATCTTCATTACCCGGGTGGCCAAGAAGGCCTTATCGGAAGCGGCGCCGGAAGCGGTGCAAGAACAGGCATAAGCCATGGTGTTACTCGACCAAGATTCGCATGACCAAACTCTGCTCGGCCACGTGGCGCCGCGGGATTGGCAAAACCCCAAGGCACGCAAGCAATATGACTTAGTCGTCCTGGGCGGGGGCACCGCTGGCCTAGTCAGCGCAGCCATCGCCGTGGGCTTAGGCGCCAAGGTTGCCATGATTGAGCGCGAGCTATTGGGCGGAGATTGCCTGAACTTTGGCTGTGTGCCCAGCAAGGGTTTGCTTTCGGTTTCCCATCGGCTTGGCACGTTGCGCAGAGGCGCAGACTATGGCTTGACCCCTCACCAAGGTCAGGCGGATTTCTCCAAAGTGATGGAGCGCATGCGTCGTTTGCGCGCCGACATCAGCCACCACGATGGCGCTGCACGGTTCCGTGACCTCGGCGTCGATGTCTTCCTCGGCTCCGGTCGCTTTACGGCGCCCACCACCATCCAAGTCGAAGGCAACGATGGCCACCTCACCGCCCTAAGCTTCAAGCGCGCGGTGATTGCCACCGGCGCGAAGCCGATGGTGATTCCGGTCCCAGGTTTGGATCAAGTTCCTTATCTGACCAACCTTTCGCTGTTTAGCCTGACCGAACTTCCCAAGAGCCTAATCATTGTTGGCGCGGGCCCGATTGGCATCGAAATGGCCCAAGCCTTTGCTCGCTTTGGTTCGGAAGTCACAGTCGTGGATATGGCTGAAACCATTTTGCCGCGGGAAGATCCCGATGCCGCTGCCGTGGTGCGAGAAGCTTTGGAGAAAGATGGCGTGCGCTTTGAGCTGGGTGCGCCCATGAGTCGGGTCGCCATGGAGGGCGACCAAAAGCAAGTTTCCTTTGAACGCAATGGTGAAGAGCACCAAGTGCTTGGCGCCGAACTCCTGTTAGCGATGGGCCGCACTCCCAACGTGGAAGGCATCGGTCTAGATGCCGCTGGAGTGGCCTTCGACCGCAGCGGCGTCAAGGTCGATGATCACCTGCGCACCGCAAACTCTCGCGTGTTCGCCGCCGGCGATGTGGTGGGGGGCTATCAGTTCACCCATGCCGCCGATGCCATGGCACGGCTGGTGATTCGCAACGCCTTCTTCTTTGGCCGCGGCAAGGTCAGTAGCCTGACCATGCCCTGGAGCACCTATACCGACCCGGAAGTGGCGCATGTCGGTCTTTATGAAAAGGAGCACCAAAAGGCCGGCGTCGAATTGGCCAGCTTGCGCATGGACTTCTCCGCGGTTGACCGCAGCATTCTCGAAGGAGAGACCGAAGGCTTTGCCAAAGTGATCTTTGAAAAGAAAACCGGCAAGTTGCGCGGCGCCACCGTGGTCGGAGCCAATGCCGGTGAGCTTCTTGGTGAAATGCTGGTTGCGGTGAACCTGCGTATGAAGGTGACTGAGTTGTCTTCAGTGATTCACCCTTATCCGACTGCGGTATCGGTATGGGGTCGCCTCGGTGACCAAGCCAGTGGCGCGCGCCTCACGCCCGGCGTCGCCAAGCTGCTCAAGCGTATTATCAACTGGCGCCGTTAATCCGACGGCCAAGGCCGCGATGCCCGCCCGTCTGTCCATCCTGATACCGGTTCTCCAAGAGGAGGATGCCTTGCCGGCATGCCTGGAGGCGATTCGCCAACAGCAAGCCCATGACTGGGAGTTGGAGCTCATCGTGATTGATGGCGGCAGCCAAGATGCCACGGTGGCATTGGCCGAAGCTTCTGGTGCGCGCGTACTTTCGGCCTCCGCTGGTCGCGGCACCCAACTGCGTCGTGGTGCGGAACAGGCAAAAGGCGACTGGTTGTTATTCCTCCACGCCGATGTCCGCCTTCCCGCCGACGCCTTGAGCGCACTTTCCGCTGCCCGCGATCGCCCAGGTGTCCAGGCTGGTGCCTTCCGCGTCATCCATGAGGTTCGCGCCGATGCTGGTTCCTGGACCAAGGCTTGCCTGCGCATGGCCGACCGACGTTCCACCACACGTCGCCTGCCTTATGGCGACCAAGCGATGTTCTGCACCGCCGAAATTTTTCGTGAAGTTGGGGGAGTGCCGGCGCGCCCGCTGATGGAGGACATCGCCTTTGCTCGCGCCCTGGCCAAAGTCACGCGCTTGGAGCGTTTGCCGCAAGCGGTGCGCGCCAGTGGTCGCCGCTTCGAGGCTCGCCCTTTACGCACCACGCTGTGCTGGTGGACCTTTCCTTTACTGGATCGCCTCGGCGCTTCGCCGCGGTTTTTGGCTTGGCTCTATAGATAGGTGCGCGGCTGCTAGGCTGGCGCCATGTCCGATCTCAGCCGTCGCCGATTTTTAGGAGTCACCACTGCAGGCCTCGCCGCAGGTGCCCTGAACCGCAACCTTCCAGGCTCTGCATGGGAACCAGAAAGCGGCATCCAGAATCCCGCAGCAAAGGGATTCCTGGCGATTGCTTCGGCGAATGGCATCGGCACCGTGGCCAAGGCGCGCACCATGATGATGGAACAAGGCATGCGCCCGGTTTCGGCGGCGGTGCAAGGCGTGGCATTGGTCGAGGCCGACCCCAATGACATCAGCGTGGGCTATGGTGGGCTCCCGAACGAACTTGGCGTGGTGCAGCTGGATAGTGCCTGTATGGACGGCCCCACGCATAACGCGGGCAGTGTGGCCTCGATTGAAGACATCATGCATCCAGCGCAAGTGGCGGAGTTGGTGATGGACCGCACCGATCACATCAACCTAGTCGGCCCAGGGGCGCGGCAGTTCGCCTTGGACTATGGCTTCAAAGCCGAGAACTTGTTGACCGAGCGCACGCGCAAGATTTGGCTGAAGTGGCGTTCGCAACGGAGCAACGATGACCGCCTGTGGCCGCTCCAAGATACCGAGCCAGCAGACCCCGCTTTGGCCGATGAACCGCGGCCTTGGGGCACGATTCATTGTTCCGCTTTGAATGACCAAGCCGATTTAGGCTGCACCACGACCACCAGTGGATTGGCATTCAAAATCCCTGGCCGCATTGGCGATTCGCCACTGATTGGTTGCGGCTTGTACTGCGATAACGCCATCGGCTCTGCCGGCGCAACCGGGCGCGGCGAAGCGGCCATCATGTCGGGTGGCTCATGGTTAGTCGTCGAGCGCATGCGCGGCGGCGATACCCCGGAAGAAGCCTGCCTTTATGCCTTGCGGCGCGTGGCCGAGCAAAGTGAACGCGCGGCACGTTGGCAGCCAGCGCTTTGGAAAGATGGCGCACCAGGATTTGGTTTGACCTTCTACGCTCTGCGCAAAGATGGCATGTTTGGTTCCGCCAGCATGCTTGGTAAGCCAGGCAGCCGCAAGTTTGCCGTGGCCAATGCAGACGGAGTACGTTTGGAAACTTGCGCCATCGCATTCCCGAGCAACTAAACCATGATTCGACTCGGCGTCGACACCGGGGGAACCTTCACCGATGCGGTGGCGGTTACCGCCGACGGTGGTTTAGAGCTTCATAAGCTGCCCACCACGCAAGAAGATCCGCAGCAAGCGATCTTGGAGGCTGCCGCGGTGTTGGCCGGTCCAGGGCAGGCGGTGTCTTTGGACCATGGCACGACCCACGCCACCAATGCGCTCCTGACTGGCGAGCTTGGCAAGGTGGTGTTCGTGGTCACGGCGGGCTTTCGTGATCTCCTCGCCATTGGGCGCCAAGATCGCACCGTAGTGCACACCTTGGAGCCGCAAGTGGCGCGGCCACCATTGCCGGTACGGCATATCGTAGAGGTTCAAGAACGCCTGGCCGCCGATGGCAGTGTGGTCCAAGCCTTAAGCCAAAAAGAATGCGCGCGAGTGGCGCAGGCCGTGGCCAAAAAGAAACCGCAAGCCGTTGCCGTGTTGCTGCTTCATTCGTGGCGGCATCCGCAACAAGAACAACGTCTCGGTAAAGCTCTCACCAAAGCCCTCGATGTCCCCGTGTTGCTGTCCAGTGAAGTCGCCCCAGAGATTCGGGAAGTAGAGCGGGGCACCACGACTTGGGCCGATGCCGCCCTTATGCCGGTCGTCGGACGAGCCCTGCATGCTTTGGCTGCGGGTTTGGAGCAGCAACACCCGCATTCCACCTTGCGTTTGATGCGTTCCGATGGCGGCGTCGTTTCCGTAGCCGGGGCAGCCGCACATCCGGTGCAGTTGGCGCTTTCCGGTCCCGCCGCAGGGTTGAGTGCGGCAAGTTCGCTTGCGCAAGCGCGTGGCGAATCTCCCATGATGACTTTGGACATGGGTGGAACCTCGACCGATGTCGCCTGGGTCGAAGGCAGTTTGCCGCAACTAGAAACCGTGCGCCTCGGCGGTTTGGAGTTGTTGGCGCGGGGACTACCGATTCACTCCGTCGGCACCGGTGGTGGAAGTTTGGCGCGCCAAGATGCTGGAGGAGGCTTGGCAGTCGGTCCGTCTTCGGCAGGCGCTCAACCTGGTCCAGCTTGCTATGGCCGTGGCGGAACCCAAGCCACCGTGACCGATGCCCACCTGCTCTTGGGGCGTTTGCAAGCCCAGCATTTCCTGGGTGGACAGTCCACCTTGGATTTGGCCGCTGCTGAACAAGTCATCGCAAAGTTGGCGGGCGACTTTTCCTTGTCTGCTCCAGAATGTGCGCGTCAGATCTTGCAGGTGGCTAACGCAGGTATGGAGCGAGCTTTGCGCCAAGTCTCCTTGTCGGCCGGACGCGATCCGCGCGACGCCACGTTGTACAGCTTTGGCGGCGCCGGTGGATTGCATGCCGCCTGGTTGGCATCGCAGATGGATATGCCACGCGTGGTGGTGCCGCCGCTTGCAGGAGTGTTCAGCGCAGTCGGGTTATTGTCGGCGCCGCATCGGCGCAGCTTGACGCGTTCGATTTGTGAAGCCTTGCCTAGGGCTGCCGATCGCAAGCAGTTCTTTGCACCCTTAGTCGAAGAAGCCAAGGCGCAACTTGCCGCGGAAGGCATCGGCGGCAAGCTGCAAGTGGAACGGCTTTTAGATTTACGCATGCAAGGTCAAGCCGGTGTGTTGACCTTGGCAGAAGGCTCTCAACTGAATCAACGATTCTGGCATGCCTATGAAGCGCGCTTCGGCTTTTGCGATGAGGATCAAGTGATTGAACTCGCCGCCGTACGTGTGATTGTGCAAAAGGAACGCCCATCGCCATGGCCAGTGGTGCGCACGCGCAATCACCCGGCCAAGCCCTTTGCCAAGCACCGCGTTTGGCACCCCGAGACCGATCGCGTACAGGCCACGCCGTTCTATCGCCGTGAAGACTTGCGGCCTGGTGCCGTTTGCGAAGGACCTGCAGTCGTCACCGAGCAATCCGCGACGACCATCGTGCCTCCTGGCTGGAGCGCGCGCCTCGATCGCTGGTCGTGTCTCACCATGGAGCGGGATTCTTGAAGTTGCGCCCGCTGCATGTGTACCGGCACTTGTTTGCCAGCGTGACCGATGAAATGGGACAGGCTTTGCGCGATAGTGCACGCTCGCCCAACATTAAGGAGCGTCTTGATTTCAGTTGTGCCTTGCTCGATGCCCAAGGGAGATTGGTAGCTCACGCAGCCTTTATTCCTGTGCATCTTGGCAGCGCCCACTTATCGGTTCCGGCGGTGTTAGCGGAGCGAGAGATTCACGCCAATGAAGTCATCATCGTGAATGATCCCCATCGAGGAGGAACCCACCTCAATGACATCACGGTGTTGACTCCCTTGGAGCATGAGGGCGAGCGTTTGGGTTATTTACTCAACCGCGCGCATCATGCCGACATCGGCGGCGCGGCTCCTGGCTCCATGGGCGGTGCCGCCGATTTGTTCGGCGAAGGATTCCGCATGCCGCCTGTGGTGTTGATGCGCGACGAACAACGAGTCGATGCAGTGTGGCAACTGTTGCTCGCCAATGTTCGCGATCCAAGAAGTACGGAAGCCGATTTGCATGCGCAGTTGGCCGCTCTGCGTCGTGGCGCGGCACGCATGTCTCAACTCCTCGCGCGCAGTGGGGTTGCCGAATTTCAGCAAGCCATGGAAGAACTGTTCCGGTATGGCGATCGCTTTACGCGTGGACTTCTCCAGCAATGGCCTTCGCGAACCGTCACGGTGGAAGATCACCTCGACGGCCCGGAGAGTCCACGCCTGCGGTTACGGTTGCAGCGGAAAGGGCAAGGTCTATTGCTCGATTTCTCCGGTTCCAGCACGCAGGTACCAGGTGGGTGGAATACGCACCGCGCAGTCGCCACCTCGGCAGTGTTTCATTTGCTGCAATCGCTAGGCGATGGCGCCCTCCCCGAAACTTCAGGTGCGCTCGAGGCTTTAGATATTCGCTTGCCTAAGGCCAGCTTGTTGTGCAGCGAGAGTCCGGCGGGGGTGGCTTTGGGCAATGTGGAGACTTCGCAACGGGTGGTCGACCTTCTGCTGCAGGCCCTGGATCGCCTCATGCCCGGGAAATTTCCGGCTGCCAGTCAGGGCAGCATGAATAATCTCCTGTTTGGAGGACGTCGCCCCGACGGCAGCCCATTCGTAACCTACGAAACCCTAGGCGGGGGAGCTGGCGCCGGTCCCCTGGGTCCGGGAGCGAGTGCCGTTCAGGTGCATATGACCAATACCCGGAATACGCCGATTGAGGTTTTGGAGTGGGAACAGCCGGTGCGAGTCTTGCGCCTGGCCCTGCGCAAGAACAGCGGTGGGAAGGGGAAATATCGTGGAGGATATGGCCTGATTAAGGAAGTCGCATTTCTTGAGCCCGTGACGTTGACCGTTGCTGGCACGCGTCGCGAAAGCGCTCCACCCGGCGCCTTTGGCGGCGGAGCAGGCAAGACAGGGCTTGATCGCGCCTATTTACGGGGTCGCTGGCATCGACTTCGCGCGGGGGAACCGCTTTCTTTACAACCCGGAGACCGAATTTCTATCGAAACCCCCGGCGGTGGGGGCTTTGGTAAGGTCTAAACGCGCATCAGGCGCAAATCAAAAGAAAAACACTGTTTGCAAGCTGTTCCTATTGGAGAGAGCATGTCGGTTGGGATAGAATCACAGGCTTGCTTTGCTCTGAGCCATCGCTTGGAAGCTGGCAATCCTCCACATTTTCGCGAAAGCAATCATGACCCAGAATCTCCTCCGTCCGCTCGCAGGTGCGTTGGTTCTTGCTCTGGCTGCGGTCTCTTGCCAGACCCCGACTAGTAGTAAGTCCACCACTCAGAGTTCCAATGCTCCGGCTGCAATCAAGCTTGGTCTGACCCAACAGGTTGTCCCTGTCGGTCACCGTAGCTTTGTCATCGCCACTGTCACCGATAGCGCTGGTAAGCCAGTCTCCGGTGCCGATGTCGAATGGACCAACCTTCAAGGTGGCGTTGGTGCCATCGTGGAAATCGATGGTTCCTCCCGCAGCGCCGACAAAGTCACAGGCCAGTTCGCTCGCACCGTGACCACCGGAAGCTCCTACACCCTAGACATGGGCACCTCGTCGACCGCCGACGATGTCACCATCAAGCCGGGTCAGACCTGGGTCGCATTGACTTCCGCCGCCGATGGTGGTGCCAATGTGCTCGCAAGCTGCACCGACGTCAACGCTTGGTCCTCCCGTAACGCAACCGCCGCCCCACAATGGCGCGACGTGGTCGTTTACGTGTCGGAAGGCCAGAACGGTCGTCTCGGTCAAGCCTTCGACCTCGAAGTCGAAGTCGCTCGCGCCAGCGATGGCGCTCCTTTGGCCGGTCAAATCGTGCGCATGGAAGTGCAGGACAGCAACTCGCTGCTCGGCAACTCCCAGAGCATGCTGACTCTGACCACCGACAAGAACGGTAAGGCTAAGACCACCGTCAAGCCGACCAAGGCTGAGTCTGGTTCCTCTACCGTCGGCATCGCCATCGCGCGCCCTGCCAACGCCGAGTGCTGCACCCCTGAGGTGCCTTTGGGTGTTTACGAGCGCACCTTCGGTTGGACTGCTTCCGCAATCAACATCGCCAAGAGCGCTCCTGCCAAGGCTGTGGTTGGCGACAACTTCAACTACGCACTGGTCGTGACCAACCCGTCGAACATGGCTGCGCTCAACGCGCGCGTGACCGACACCCTGCCTGCTGGCATCGAGTACGTTTCCTCGAATCCGAAGGCTACCGTCAAGGGTCAGACCCTGAGCTGGGCTCTGGGCGACATTGCTCCTAAGGGCAAGTCTTCCATCAGCATCACCGTCAAGGCGACTCGCACCGGTTCCTTCGAGAACTGCGCCGATGTCACCGCCGAGGATGGCCGTCTGAAGGATCGCGATTGCGCCACTACCGTGGTCACCGCACCTGCTCTGGCTCTGTCCATGACCGCGACTCCAGAAGCGCTCTCCTGCGATGAGATCGTGTACCAGCTGACCGTCACCAACCGTGGCGATGCACCCGCACGGAACGTGGTCATTAACGACACGCTCCCACAAGGCGTCACCACCACCGATGGCAAGCGCGCCCTGGATATCCAGGTCGGCACCCTCAACGCTGGTCAGTCCAAGTCCTACACCGTCAAGGCCAAGGCCACCAAGTCCGGTCGCTACACCAACAAGGCTGTCGCTACCTCGGGTAACCTCAAGGACGATGCCTCTGCTTCTACCGTGATCACCACGCCTAAGCTGAGCATCACTAAGTCCGGTCCGGAACGTCGCTTCGTCGGTCGTCCTGTCGAGTACACCATCACCGTGAAGAACATCGGTGACGGCATCGCCAAGAACACCACTGTGGTCGACACCCTGCCTGCTGGCACCACCTACCGCACTGCAACCGCAGGCGCGCAGGTCGCTGGTGGCAAGGTCACCTGGACCATCGGTAGTCTCAAGCCTGGCGACACTCGCACCTACAAGGTGACTGTGGTGCCGACCTCCGGTGGCACCGTGACCAACAACGCCTCGGCTAACGCCGAATGCGCCGATGTCGTGACTGCCCGCGCCACCACCTCGGTGGAAGGTATCCCGGCGATCTTGGTTGAGGTTGTTGACCTCGAAGACCCGATTGCTGTTGGTGAGAACACCACCTACCGCATCACGGTGACCAACCAGGGTTCTGCCAACGGCCGCAACATTGTGGTCAAGGCCACCTTGGCCACGCAGCAAACCTTCGTCTCCGCTGGTGGTGCCACGAACGGCAACGCCATCGGCAAGACGGTGACCTTTGCTCCGCTCGCCACTCTGGCCCCTGGAAAGACTGCCACCTTCAACGTGACGGTCAAGGCTAACGCTGCGAAGGACATCCGCTTCGGTGTCTCCGTGACCAGCGCTCAGTCTCCAGAGCCAATCTCCGAAACTGAGTCCACCTACCAGTACGAGTAGGTCTCGATTCCGAGATAACCCTGCGGGGCGCCAACTGCGGTTGGCGCCCCGCTTTTCTTTGAATCTGGCCTGCTTCGGTGGGCGCTAAATCATGCGGCTTGGCCAACGCCAAGCAAAAATTTCACAAGCATTTGTTGGCTGGTTCTGGATGCCAAGGGCCATTGCTGGTGTTGTATTGGGTGAGGCGACGGTTACCCCCCGAACGTAATTACGGTAAACCATCCAAATTGCCATGTGATCCTTCAATCTTTCACGCAGTTTGCTTGCACCCCAAGATCGCCTGACGAGTCTAGAAATTCCATCTCGCATCATGGCTAGGGTGTGGTTGATTGGGAACAGAACGTTGCTGTAGTCGCGGCGGCGACGGGACGATTCGCGAACATGACTTCCAAGGCAGTCCGAGAAGATCTGGCGCAACAAACTCCGATAGGTCGATTTGCGGTCGGTTTGAATATTCAAGAGTTTGTCTTCTGGCAGCATCTTTCGAAGGAGTTCAAAGGCTTGTTGCACGGCAATGCGTGAGCCGCTTTGGCGTTTTCCATATAGCGCCTCGTCGCTTTCCTTCCGCTTCTGAGCTGCAGGATGGAGTCTGCCGCGTGGGCCCATCGGTGCAACCTCTGTGTATAGAACGAAGTAGCTCTTCCTTTCAATCAGGACTGGCACGGTGACAGGTCGGGCTAGTCGATGGGTCTCAAAGGTCTCGAGTTCGTCGAGTTGGAAAACCCCACCAACCTCGCCGTAGTTGGCTCTGAGAATAAGCTCATGGTATTCCCGGGAAATGCGGCCCATTTTCCGATGCAAACGTTCAACCGTATCCCTGCTGCACTCAAGGATGCGGGCAGCTTGTCGCATAGTGACCTTGGCGGTCAAAAGTTTGAACAGCTGTAGGCGCAGGTTGGGGCGCCGGTATCGGTAAGTAAAACGGAAAGTCTGGCTGGAGAACTGCTTGCCACAGCTTCCACAAAGGAAGCGCGGGATTAGGCGTCCGTCACACTTGCGGCGATAATGACCTTTCCTTTGATAGTGAAAATTTGCGCCTCCCAGGGACGGGCAGGTGGCATGAGGACAACTTGGCGGGACGAATTTCAATTGTCATGCTTGGCACCATCTACGGTGCATTAGCAAAGACGGGAAACTGCTCAATATGACACGGTGGAATTTGAATGCTCGCCCAGGGAAGCAGGCCAGATTCGAAGAAAGCCCCCTGTCATTCCTGACAGAGGGCTTAGTGATGAGAAAGCTCAGAAACGATTAGTCGTTGTCTGGAGCTTCGTAGAGGTGCTCTTCGCTGAGGAGGTGGTACTGGTCCACAGCCTTGATCAGCAAGTCGCTCATGCTTTCGCGGAAGGCGCAGCACTCAAACTTGACACCCTTGGCCTTGATCAATGGAGCCATGTCTGCGAACACGCCGTTGCCGGAAACGCAGATGATGGTATCGACCTTGTCGGCGATGCGCAGCATGTCCATGGCAATGCCAAGTTCCCACTCCGCCTTGCGCGAGCCATCCATGCGCTCAATCACTTCACGCTTCTGCACTTCAAAGCCGCAGTAACGCAGGTGATCGAGGAAGCCCATTTGATCGACGCCTTCGCGGTCGATGACATAGGCCAGGGAGCGCACCAAGCGGCGGTTGCGCACGCAGGCGCGGAGCATCTTGGAGTAGCTCAAGTTGCGGCCGTAGGTCTTCTTCGCCGAGTGGTACATATTCTGTACGTCGACAAAGACGGCTACGCGCTGACGCTTGAGGAAACCACCCTGAGAGGTGTAACCACCACTGCTGGGGATCTTGCCAGTCGCAGGCTCGAGATTGAGCTCGCGACGCAGGCGCCAGACCTCGTCCTTGAGATCGAGGTAGCGATCTTCGAGTTCTTCGCGCTCAAGAGCTGCCGCGTCTTCGTTGGGATCGAGGATGGGCAGGGGAGTACCGCCGACGACAATCGGCGAGGTGGGCGCAATGGAAGAGCTTGCGTGCTCTTCGTCATTGCCGGGTAGGGTAGTGGTTTCAGCCATTTTTGAACATTGGTGGACGTAAAAGCCCATTAAACCCCTAGATATGACATAAATTCGCGTTCCCTGGGGTCGGAGGTGAACAGCGTTCTTCTCTACTCTAGCACTTTCCCTGGGGAAAAGCCATGAAGTTCACACAATGTGTTGAATTAGCGGATTCGGCGTGCTTCTACGGGGGCTGCATCGGGGGCTAACTGCGCACCTACCACTCGATCCAGCCGATAAGACTTGTAAAAACAAGCGTCGTGGCACAGGGCTTCCATCCAACCATGTTTGCCTGAGCGGTAAATCAGCCGCGGACTGACTCGAGTGCGATAAATATGCCCATTGGCAAGGCGGTAATTGAGGTCGATGGCCTCGCCCTGGGCGGCCGCTTCGGCGAGGACGGCGCGAGAGACCGGGAGCCGCACGGGATCGGGAACAAAACTCGAGAGCGGCGCGGCAGCACCGAGGTGCGAGCGATGGAACTCGCGGCCGAACAGGCTTTCGAGCTTCCACAGCAAGTGAAGCGTGTGTTGCGCGTCGGCTAGTGCACGGTGGTGATCCGCGGCAGGTAAATCTAGCTCTCGCACCAAATTCTCCAGCGAATGGGAGCGGCGCTTGAGCAGGCCGCGGGAGGCCTGCAGGGAACAAAGGGTGGGGTTCTCCGGCAACGCCAAACCCACACGCACGGCTTCGACCGCGAGCATGGAGGCATCGAAACGGACGTTGTGTCCAACCAAGGGAAGCTTCCCGATCCACTTCAAAAACTCAGGAAGGGCCTCGGCGGCGGTGGGGGCCTCGGCAACGTCTTCATCTTCAATCCCATGCACCCGAATCACGCTTGGCGGGATGGGGGTTTCTGGGTAAATCAGTTGCTCGTAGCGATCAACAATATTGCCGCCACGCACCTTGAGCGCCCCAATCTCCACCAAGCGCGCACCTGGAGGCATCCCGGTGGTCTCGGTGTCAAAGACGACGAACTCGCGCGGCAGGCCCATGAAGGAGTGTTCCTCTGGGGGCCCTAGCCGTCAAGCATTTCCTGACGAAGTCGTCGGACCACCTCGCAGCCAAGGTGGAATCTTGGCCACCGCTAGATAGAACAGCGGAGTATCGAGAAGGGCGACGGCGTTGAACAACCACAAGTCGAGGATGACAGAAAGCATCTGCGAGGGCGACCAAGTGCCGACAAAGAGCACAAACACCACCAACACCGAATCGAGCAACTGCGAAAACACGGTGCTTGCGTTATTCCGTAGCCACAGATGTTTGCCCTTGGTTAAGCGTTTCCAAAAATGGAACACGCGAATGTCCACCATTTGCGCGATGAGGTAGGCGGTCATCGAAGCGCCGATGACGCGCCAGGTGTTGCCAAAAACCGTGCGGTAGACATCGTCGCCCACGGTGGAATCAGCAATCGCTGGGAATTGATCGCCAAGCCATAAGGTGCCTAGCACCAGGATCGAGGCCAGGAAGCCGCCAAACACCACGCGGTTGGCACGCTTCCGTCCATAAAGCTCGGACAGTAAGTCGGTGATCAGGAAGGTCAGGGGATAGGGCAGGACGCCCGCCGACAAAATGAATTCCTTGCCCAGAATATTGACGGTCAGGAATTTGTTGGCAATCAGATTCGTGACGACCAGCGCGCCAACGAACAAGCTCGCGAGCAAGATGTACAAAGCTTCCGGCCTGCCCTGCAGAGGGGCCGTGGCGAAGGCTTCATGTTCCGGGTCCGCCCGGTCTGGATTCATTTCACTGGATAGGTCTCTAAGACCCAAGCCTTCCACTCTTCTTCCGCCTTCTGGAAGGTCCAGCCAAAGCAGTCACGCATGGCGTCGCGCTGGGTGTCCAAGTTGTTGGTGAAGTTCGGATTCGTCTTCAGCTGCAAAATCCAAGCTGCAAACTCTTCGGGATGCTTAGCGTAAAGGAAATCAATCTTGGAGTAGGACACCAGGTGATCGTCAAATGAGAGATCGCCAAAACTGCGTAAGCGACCTAACTCCGCAAAGGTAGCGCCTTCATCTGAGACGACAATTTTGCGCACATCAGGTTTCCATTTCTTGGAGTCCTTGTTTTGCTCCGCAGCTCCTTCGTCGAGGTCGTAGAAGTTGTACTTCGGCGTGTTGCGAATGTGATAGTAGTGGCCCAAACCCACGCGCAGCCAAACGGGCGCTTCGACCAAGTACAGCATGTAACCATCCAGAATATTGATGGTGACGTTGTGCAAAAGCGCATTGTGCATGTGCTGGTCATGCTTCACCTTTTCCGCTTCCGCCGAAATTGCGAACCACATGCTGCGCGACACGGGCTCGGTGGCATC
>Ga0316208_1001683_pt1 | contig 19995 bp, 16 predicted proteins | sample 3monopyrite_MG_FD_204944 | JGI IMG/M metagenome (GOLD analysis project Ga0316208, IMG submission 204944) | Microbial mat bacterial communities from mineral coupon in-situ incubated in ocean water Damariscotta River, Maine, United States -... | ecosystem: Environmental > Aquatic > Marine >...
GCGGTTCCGCAGTGGCTCGAGATCGAAAAGGACGAGATGCGCGGCACGGTCAAGGCGATGCCGCAGCGTGAAGACATCACGCTGCCCATCGACGAGCAGCTCATCGTCGAGCTTTATTCCCGCTGAGGCCTGTCGGCCTCGCGCTGGGCTGAGGGCTCTTGCTCTCTGCCAGTTCGAGGCGGGCCGATTGCCACAACGAATGATTCTTGGTGCTGATCCGCGACGCGGGCAGGGCCGGGTGAAACAATCGCTTCCGACCGTAAAGCGGGGGCGTGTGCTGGGGATGAGAGATCATTCTCGGTGATTAGAGAAAGGGGTTCCGATGCAAGATGATGTCATCGCACGCAATTGGCGAGAGCTGATCCGACCGCGACGTCTCGACGTTGAAGAAGACACGCTGACCCAGACTTACGGCCGCTTCTATTGCGAGCCGCTCGAACGAGGCTTCGGTACGACGCTCGGGAACGCGCTTCGCCGTGTTCTGCTCTCGTCGCTTCAGGGTGCTGCGATCACAAGCATCCGCATCGACGGCGTGCTTCACGAGTTCTCGACCATCCCGGGCGTCATGGAAGACGTTGCGACGGTCGTCTTGAACCTCAAGGACGTTCGCGTTCGCATGAACTCCGAAGGGCCGAAGACGATCCGTCTCCGCAAGTCGGGTGCCGGGCAGGTGACGGCAGGCGAGTTCACGTCCGACGATCAGACGGTCGAGGTCATGAACCCCGATCACAAGATCTGCACGCTCGGACCGGACTCGGACTTCGAACTCGAAGCGACGGTCAATCTCGGCAAGGGCTACGTCCTCGCTGACAAGAACAAGACGGAAGACATGCCGATCGGCACGATCCCGATCGACTCGGTCTTCTCGCCGATTCGCCGCGTGAATTACACGGTGACCCCGGCACGCGTTGGACGCGAGACGGATTTCGACCGACTGAACCTGGAGCTCTGGACCGACGGTGCGATCGAGCCCGCCGATTCGATCGCCTTCGCAGCGAAGATCCTGAAGGAACAGCTCTCGATCTTCATCAACTTCGAAGAGCAGGCGGAAGCGCCGGCCCTCCTCGTGGACGAGCCCGAACCGCTCAACCCGAACCTCTTCAAGTCGGTGGACGAACTCGAGCTTTCGGTCCGCTCGGCGAACTGCTTGCAGAACGCCAACATCCGCTTCATCGGCGAATTGGTCCAGAAGACCGAAGCCGAGATGCTCAAGACGAAGAACTTTGGTCGAAAGTCCCTCAACGAGATCAAGGAGACGCTTGGTGCGCTCGGTCTCAGCCTGGGAATGACGATCGACAACCTGCCGCCGCGTAAGGATCTTGAGCGGATGCGGGAGCAGCGCGAGGCCTAACATGAACCATCGAAAAACTCATCGTAAGCTCGGGCGCACTAGCGCCCATCGGAAGGCTCTCTTCCGAAATATGGTCACGTCGCTCCTTGAGCACGAACAGATTCGCACGACCGACGCCAAGGCGAAGGAACTGCGCGGTGTGGCAGAACGCATGATCACGCTCGGCAAGAAGGGCACGCTTCATGCGCGCCGACAGGCCCTGCGCACGATCAAGAGCAAGGACGTCACGTCGAAGGTCTTTGACGAGCTGGCGACGCGCTACAGCGATCGCCCCGGCGGTTACACCCGCGTGATCAAGCTCGGCCAGCGACCGGGAGACGCAGCGCCGATGTCGATCATCGAGCTGGTCGACCGAAGCGAAGGCGGTTCCGCCGCTGAAGAAAGCGCCTGAGCGGCGTTGACCCGCAGAAGGATGCAATGACAGACCCGAACGATTCGAACGAATCCGCCGGAAGTTCACGATCCGCCGCTGCCAGCTTCGTGCTGGCTGCGGCGGTTGTCGTGATGGGCCTCGTCGTCATCTTGCAGAGCGATAACGGCGCGCCTCCGGTCGTGCGCGGTTCGGCTGCGCCGGAATTCGACTTGCGCCGCCTAGGTGGAGACCCAACCGAAGCGGGCGGCAGCCTTTCGCTCGCCGAGCTCCGTGGACGCGTTGTCCTGGTCAACTTCTGGGCGACCTGGTGCGAGCCCTGCGAGAGCGAGATGCCGGCCATGGAGCGTCTTTACGGGGCGCTAGCGGGAGAGGACTTTGAACTCGTCGCCGTCGCGATCGATGATGCGGAAGCGGACGTCCAGACCTTTCAGGATGAGTACCGATTGTCGTTTCCGATCGTGCTCGATCTCGACCAGACGGTTTACGGCGCGTACCAGACCATGGGTGTGCCCGAGTCGCTGCTGATCGATCGTGAGGGCCGGATCGTCGAGCGCTATGTCGGGCCGCGGGAATGGGATGCACGAGAGTACGTCGCGCGGATTCGGGATGTCGTGGCGAACTCGGGCGGGGAAAAAGCCGCCGGTTCCTGATCGGCACAGAGCAGAACCAGCGGGACGCGAAGCTCGCTGAGTCGTCGATGAGGGCTCCGAGACGAGCCCTAAGCGCCCGAATTCGGTACGCTTCTGCGCGACTGACCGGCGAATCACACACCACTCAGACACGGATGCGGCGGGCGTTGGGGGATGGCCCCGATCGTGGGCTCAAGAAGCCTGGCGGCGCTCATCGCAGTCTCGTTGTGTGGGTGTAAGGGGGGAGTGGGTGAAGGCGCTTGGGCTGGGGAGTCTCGTGATCGCGATCCTTGCGATGACGGCACTTCTCGATCGGGACAGCGGTGTGGCGATCTGGCTCGAGTTGCGCGAAGACCTCGCGATCTCGACGGACCGCGTTGATCTGCTGATCGCGCAGAACGATTCGCTTCGCCGCGAGATCGAACTGCTCGAGGCGGATCCGACCGCGATGGACCGTGCCATCCGGGAAGAGTTGGACCTGGCCTTGCCAGGTGAAGTCATTTTCCGATTCCTGCCTACGGCCCATTCCGTGGAAGCCGGGGGCGCGGGTCGAACGAGTTTTGCAAGAGTGACGCGCGAAGCGCGAGTACAGGATCGGGAGTCGAGGTGAAGGAAGCGCTGCGAGCACAGATGGAGGCCGCCCTGACGGGCCTGCTCGAGGCCGTGGGGGATGGGGATCCGCTGCCGGATTTCGTGATCGAAGTCCCGCGACAGAAGGATCACGGCGACTTCTCTTGCAACGCCGCGATGCTCCTCGCAAAGCGCTTGCGCAAGAAGCCGCGCGAGATCGCCGAGGATCTCAAGGAACGCCTCGGCGACGCCGGTGGCCTGGTTTCGTCGGTGGACATCGCTGGCCCTGGCTTTCTGAACGTCAAGCTTGCCGAGTCGGACTGGCAGGATCTGCTGCATGACATGATCGAGGCCGGCGCGCGCTACGGGCAGTCCGAGTCCGATGAAGTCGCCGCCGCGCGAACCGGTGAGGCGAAGCCCAAGGTTCAGGTCGAGTTCGTCTCGGCGAATCCGACGGGACCGCTTTCCACCGGGCATGGCCGGCAGGGCATTCTCGGGGACTGCATCGCTCGCTTGCTCGAAGCGACGGGCTGGGACGTCACCCGCGAGTACTACTTCAATGACGGTGGCCGCCAGATGCGCGTGCTCGGGGACTCGGTCAAGGCGCGCTATCTCGAGAGCTTGGGCCTAGCATCGCCGCCGCCTGCGAGCGCACTCGAAGACGCCGAGAAGAATTGGGTCGACGAAGTCGACGGGCTGCCGGTCGCGTTTCCGAAGGACGGCTACCAGGGCGACTACATCGCAGACATCGCCGCATCCCTGCGCGAAGCCGAAGGTGAAGGCCTCGTCGGCGAGCCCGGAGAGGGGCGATTCCGCGACGAAGCACAGCGCGTGATCTTCGAGGATATCGAGGGCACACTCAAGCGAATCGGCATCGAGTTTGACGTCTACTACAACGAGCGGAGCCTCTACGACGAAGGGAAGCTCGAAGAGGCGCTCAAGGATCTTCGCGACGCCGGCCTGATCTATGACTCGGAAGGGGCCGTCTGGTTCAAGGCAACCGACCGCGGTCTCGACCGCGACCGCGTCGTTATCAAGAGCAGTGGTGAGCCGACCTATCTCATGCCGGACATCGCCTATCACCGCGAGAAGTTTCGACGCGGCTTCGATCGCGTGATCGATGTTCAAGGTGCGGATCACATCGAGCAGTTTCCCTTCGTGCGCGAAGCGACGGACGTGTTAGGTGTTGACGGCGACCGGGTCGAACTTGTGATGCATCAGTTTGTGACGATCACAAGCGGTGGCGAACGGGTGAAGCAGTCGACGCGCAAGGCGACCTTCGTAACCGTCGATGAGCTGGTCGACGATGTCGGGGCGGACGTGTTCCGCTTCTTTATGATCGAGCGAAAGCCCGACGGGCATCTCGACTTCGATCTTGACTTGGCGAAGGACAAGAACTGGCGCAAGAACCCGGCCTACTACGTTCAATACGCCCACGCGCGGACCCATGGGATTGAGCGAAAGGCGGCGGAAGAGGGCGTCAGCATGCCCAAGGCCAAGGCGTTCGACGCGTCGCGCCTCGCCCTCGAAGAAGAGATCGCAATCGTCAAGAAGCTGGCGACGTTCCCCGAAGTCGTGGCCCGCGCGGCGGAGAGTCGTGAGCCGCACCATATCGCGTACTACCTGCGCGAAGTCGCTGGCCTTTGGAACCCCTACCTTCAGGACGGCGATCGGCATCGCGTGATCTCGGAGGACGAAGGACTCACTCAGGCACGCCTCGGCCTCGCCCTCGCGATTCGAAACGTGCTGGCGAGTGGACTCGCCTTGTTAGGCATCAGCGCACCGGAGCGGATGTAATGTCGGCGCCCCGCGGACGAGGATTGCGACCGGGCGGGATCGTCCGAGCCGTGGTGCGGCTCGTCGTGATGGTGGCGCTCGGATTCGGAATAGGGCTCGTCTTCGGTCTGGTGACGGAAGAGCCCGAACTGCTCGGCGCGCATTTGCGCGGGGAGAGCGAGTCGATTCAGCTCGTCGACGCGGATGCGGCGGACGAGACCAGCGCGCGAGAAGCGGAAGCGGGGACCACGATTCTCGCGGCGAACGCGGGCCCTGATGAATCGCCCGAGCACGAAGCTGAGCAGGAGCCAACGGTCGCGGGTGCCGATGAGGTCTACGCATCGGCGGCGGTCACGACGCGACCTCTGGTCGAGCCTGTCGAACGCGCGGCAACCAGGAACCTGCCCGCCGTAGCGGCCGCAGAATCGTCGCAGGAGACCACGGTCAGCGCTGCCGTCGCTGTTCCGCCTTCCGCGCGCGCGGTCGCACGAACGGCGCGAGCCTGGGCGATTCAGGTCGGTGCTTTCTCGGACGAGGCCGCGGCAAATCGTCTCGCTGAAACGCTCCGCGATCGCTACCCGGTCGAGGTTCTACCCGCGAAGAACGAAGGCGGTCGCTTCCGTGTTCGGGTGCAGCCCCTCGATGGCGAGTCCCGCGCGCGATCGATCGCCGATGACCTCAAGCGCGAAGAGCGATTGCCGACATGGGTTACTCCCGTATCCGAGCGGTCACGATGACAGCGCTCTCGGAGGGCCGTTCCGGCTCATGACGCAATCGTCCCCGCAAGACTCGACGCTGAAAGCGCCACGACGGATCGGCGTTCTCGGCGCGGGGGGCCAATTGGGCCGCTGCCTCGTGAGCCAGATCGCTTCGGCGCCGGATCTCGAGCTGGCCTTTGGCGTGACGCGGAAGGAGCACGATCTCTCCAAGACCGACGGGCTCGTCGACGAGATCAAAGCGCTGCTCGACGTTCCGGAAGCAGAGCGAGCCGAGGTCGTGATCAATGCGGCGGCCCACACGAAGGTCGACCTCTGCGAGTCGGAGTCGGGGCTCGCTTATCAGACGAACGCGCTCGCGCCGGGAGAATGGGCCCGAGAGCTCGAGGAGCGCGACATTCGCTTCATCCACGTCTCGACGGACTACGTCTTTGCCGGTGAGGGCAGCCGCCCCTATCGCGAAAGCGATCCGACGGATCCGCGAACGGTCTACGGTGCGAGCAAACGCGCCGGCGAGATCGCCGTGCTCGGCAACGCGCCCGACGCCTTGATCGTACGGACCGCCTGGGTGTTCGGCCCCGGCCGCAACTTCGTCCTCGCCATCCTCGATCAGGCGGAGAAGCGCCGAACCGGCGAAGCTGAGGGACCGCTCACGGTCGTCAATGACCAGCACGGTTCCCCCACCTTCGCTGCGGATCTGGCCTTCGGCCTGCTCGCGATCGGGCGGCAGGAGCGAGACGAGTGGGGCGGTGGATTGCTCCATCTGCGAAATAGCGGTGAGACCACGTGGTTCGGCTTCGCGCGCGAGATTCTCGACCAGGCCGGCTACGCGGACATCGCGATCGACCCCGTTCCGTCCTCCGCCTTCCAGACGGCCGCCAAGCGCCCGTCCTTCTCGGTACTCGATTGCGGTTGGGCCGAATCGAAGGGCCTCGTGATGCCGCCGTGGACCGATGCGCTGACCCGCTATCTTGCCAGTCCTGACTGCCCCTACGATCCGGTTGTGCCGGTCGAAAATCCGATGGCGCAGGCTTCCGCTGAAATGGCCGCCTCTGCGGCACAGCTTACTTCCTCTTCAAAAGACTCCGAGGTTTCGCGATGAGCGTCGATCAATCGCGCATACGCAATTTTTGCATCATCGCGCATATCGACCACGGCAAGAGCACCCTTGCCGATCGATTGCTCGACGTCACCAACTCGGTGACGGCGCGCGAGAAGAAGGATCAATTTCTCGACAACATGGATCTCGAGCGCGAGCGCGGGATCACGATCAAGGCGCAGACCGCGCGCATGAACTACGTCGCCGCGGATGGCGAGACCTATGTTCTCAACCTGATCGATACGCCCGGACACGTCGACTTCTCCTACGAAGTCTCGCGGGCGCTGGCGGCCTGTGAAGGCGCGCTGCTGATCGTCGATGCGGCTCAGGGGATTGAGGCGCAGACCCTCGCGAACGCCTATCTCGCCGTGGACGCGAATCTCGAACTCGTTCCCGTCGTCAATAAGATCGACCTCCCGAGTGCGGATCCCGACCGCGTTGCCCAAGAAGTCGAGGACGTCGTCGGGCTCGATGCTGCGGATGTCCTGCCGGTCTCGGCGAAAACGGGGCAGGGTGTCGAAGCCGTCTTGCAGGCAATTGTCGACAAGGTTCCGGCGCCGACCGGGGACCGCGATGCGCCCGCTCAGGCCCTCGTCTTTGATGCGTGGTTCGACCCTTATGTGGGCGCGGTGATGTTAGTCCGCGTGATGAACGGTGCGCTTCATCGTCGCGAGCGCGTCAAGTTCATGATCGCGGGCATCGAGCACGAGATCACGCAGCTCAACGTGATCGACCCCAAGCCCCGCAAGGTCGACACCCTTGCGGCGGGCGAAGTGGGGATGGTCGTCGCCGGCGTGAAATCGCTCTCGGAAGTTCAGATCGGCGACACGATCACGACGGTTTCGGGGGGTGCCACCGAACCCCTGGAAGGCTTCCAGGAAGTGAAGCCGATGGTCTTCGCCGGGCTCTACCCGGTGGATTCCGAGGACTACGAGGATCTGAAGACGGCGCTTGAGAAGCTCGAGCTGAACGACTCTTCGTTCTCGTATGAACCCGAGACCAGTGCGGCGCTCGGGTTCGGCTTTCGCTGCGGGTTCCTCGGTTTTCTCCATGCGGAGATCGTGCAGGAACGCCTTGAGCGCGAGTACAACCTCGACTTGATTACGACAGCGCCGACCGTGCGATACCGCGTCGTTCCGAAGGACGGTGAACCCTTTGAGATCGAAACGCCGGCGGCGCTTCCCGAGACCCAGGAGATCCAGCAGATCGAGGAACCCGTCGTTCTCGCCACGATCCATGTTCCCTCGGATCATCTCGGCGCGGTGCTGGGACTCTGTCAGGATCGGCGCGGCACGCAAAAGGATATGGGCGTCCACGGCGATCGCGTGCAGGTCCGCTACGAGCTGCCCTTGAACGAGATCGTGACGGACTTTCACGACAAGCTGAAGAGTGTGACCCGGGGCTACGGCTCCTTCGACTACGAGCTGATCGGCTTTCGGCCGGCGGACCTGCAGAAGCTCGATGTGCTCGTGAATGGCGATGCAGTCGATGCGCTCTCGCTGATCGTGCATAAGGACAAGTCGTTCAGTCGCGGCTCGGAGCTCGCCAAGAAGCTCAAAGAATTCATTCCGCGACAGCAATTCCCGATCGCGATCCAGGCCGCGGTCGGCACGCGGGTGATCGCAAGGACGACGGTTCGCGCGGTGCGCAAGAACGTTCTTGCGAAGTGTTATGGCGGTGATATTTCCCGAAAACGCAAGCTGCTTGAAAAGCAGAAGGCGGGTAAGAAGCGCATGAAGATGGTCGGCAGTGTCGAGATTCCGCAGGAGGCCTTCCTGGCCGCGCTGCGTCTAGGGGACGATTAGTGTCGGAGTCGCCCGAAAGCAAAAGCGGGCAGGGGCCGAGCGAAGAGCTGCCGCGGGAAGCGAATACGGTCGCTGCAATCGTCGAACAGGTGGTGACCCTGGTCATCGCGATCACGATCGCGCTGGCGATCCGCCAATTCCTGATCGAGCCCTTCCGAATTCCGAGCGGGTCGATGTATCCGACGCTCTTGATCGGAGACCACCTCTTCGTCAACAAGCTTGCGTACGGTCCACGTGTGCCCTTCACGGATATTCGCCTTCCGGGATGGCGCGAGCCCCAGCGCGGCGATGTCGTCGTCTTCGAGGTCGGTCGCCCGCGCAGCGCGAACGGCGGGCATGAGATCCGGCCCGTCGATCGGTCGCCCGCCGGCACGCGGAGCGAGGACTTCGTCAAGCGCCTGGTCGGGCTGCCCGGGGATCAGATCACCTGGAGAAATGGACTCGTCTACGTGAACGGCGAGGTCGCAGCACTCGAGCCCGCTCTCGAGAATTTCGTCGACGATTCGGGCATCGAATACCGAACCGGCTGGGAAACCCTCGGCGATTGCCGGCACGCCGTGCTCGACGGTCCGCGTCCTGCCGCCAGCCCCCGTTTTGATCGCGGCACACACGTCGTCGAACCCGGCCGCTACTTCATGATGGGCGATAACCGCGACAATTCGAACGACAGCCGCGGCTGGGGAACGGTTCGTCTCGAAGAACTCAAGGGACCGGCCTTCGTCTTGTACTGGTCCTGGGACGTGAACGGCAACATGCTGTCCTTCTTCAATCCCGTGAACTGGTGGTCCGCCAACAAGCGCTGGGACCGCGTCTTCAGCCGCGTTGAGTGCGAGTCCGTCGAGGCGGGCGAGAGCGCATCCTAGGGAGCCGCGCGCCGAACGTTGCTTTGCACCGGCGCCGCCGGTCTAGGCTGGGAAGGCTCAGGCAGACGCAATCCCGGCGCAATGACGCCGGAATTCCTCGAAAAGAGGCGGGTCGGAGATTGCCAGTCCGGGACGTCGCGGTACCCTCCGGCGAAATCCATTCCATCCTTTAAGCCCGACCAGTGAGCCGGGGAAGGACGAGGAACTGTCGATGCCGCCCCCCGCAGCTTCTCCGGAAGCGTCTGTCTCAACTCAGGCTCCGTCTAGCGCCGCCAAGACGTCGAGCCTTTCTGGATCCATTGATGCGCCCGAGCGCGTCGTTCTGGACGATCAGGCGATTCGCCGCGCGCTCATGCGCATGGCGCACGAGATCGTCGAGAGTGCCGATGGGATCGAGCGACTGTATTTGATCGCGATTCCGAACGGCGGCGTGCCGCTCGGACGCTTGCTTGTCGACAACCTTGAGCGGCTGACCGGAACCCGACCGCCGCTCGGGATTCTCGATACCACGCTGTACCGCGACGACCTGTCGACGCGCGGGGCTCGCCCCCAGCTCCGCCGGACAGAGATGCCGTCGTCCGTGGACGATCGCGTCGTGGTCCTCGTCGAAGACGTCGTGAGCACGGGCCGCACGATCCGCGCCGGAATGGATGCCCTGATGGACTTCGGCCGCCCCTCTCATGTGAGAGTGGTCGCCCTCGTGGACCGCGGCCATCGCGAGCTCCCGATCAAGATCGATTACGTCGGAAAGAACATCCCCACCCAGCCGAACGACAAGGTTGTGTTTCGAGTCGCCGACGCCGATGAGCCGGCGGCGGACGGAGCCGAGGAGGGCGAGGAAGCGGTTGTCGGAGAGTTGCAGCTCGTGTTGCGACCCGGCGATTCGGCGGATTCCGAGCAGGGGAGGGGAGCATGATCGGTCGAGACATTCTGGGAATCGAGGACCTCTCCCGCGACGACATCGAGACGATTCTCGAAACCGCGGAGCGCATGCAGGAGATCGGTGCGCGCGAGGTCAAGAAGGTGCCGACCCTCCGCGGGCGGACCCTGATCAATCTGTTCTTTGAGCCTTCGACGCGCACCCAGACGAGTTTCGAGATCGCCGGGAAGCGACTCGCGGCGGACGTCGTCAACTTCTCGGTCTCCGGATCGAGCGTGAGCAAGCGGGAGACCCTGCTCGATACGGCGAAGACCCTCGACGCGATGGATCCCGATGCGGTCGTCGTGCGGCACAAGGTGGCCGGCGTGCCTCATCGCCTCGCGGAAGTGCTCGAAGCCCCAGTGATCAATGCGGGCGACGGTGCCCACGAACATCCCTCACAGGCGCTGCTCGATATGTTGACCGTGCGCGAGCAGAAGGGCCGAATCGAAGGTCTTACGATCACGATCGTCGGCGACATCGCCCACAGTCGCGTCGCGCGTTCGAATATCTACGGCTTCACGAAGCTCGGCGCGGAAGTGCGGGTTGCCGGGCCGCCGACGATGTTGCCCGCGGAGGTCGAAAGCCTCGGTGTGAAGTCCTTCACGAGCCTCAAGGACGCGATCGAAGGTGCGGATGTCGTGATGGCGCTGCGGATACAGATGGAGCGCCTCGAAGGCGCGTGCTTCCCGAGCGTCCGCGAGTATGCCGCGACCTTTGGACTCGATCGCGCGAAGCTTCGGTTCGCAAAAGAAGATGCGATCGTGATGCACCCGGGCCCGGTCAATCGAGGGGTCGAACTCGCCCACGAACTCGCCGACAGCAGCCCGAGCGTGATTCTCGACCAGGTCCGCAACGGCGTCGCGCTGCGGATGGCGCTTCTCTACTTGGTCGCCGGCCGGGGAGGGCGTTAGGCCATGTCAAGACTGCTAGGCGACAGTTCAAGACTCTCGATCGGTGACGGTTCAAGACTGCTGATCCGAAATGGCCGTTTCATGGACCCGACGGTCGATCTCGACGCCGCCGCAGGAACCGCTGAGCTCTTGATCGAGGACGGGCTGATCAAGACGCTTTCGACCGACGGCAACCCGATCCCAGAAGACGGCGCGGAAGTGCTCGACGCCGAGGGGGCCTGGGTCGTCCCCGGGCTGATCGATGTTCACGCCCATCTGCGTGAACCCGGCCAGGAATACAAGGAAGACCTTGCGACGGGGGGAACCGCGGCGGTCGCCGGCGGCTTTACCCAGGTCGCCTGCATGGCGAACACCGTCCCGGTCAACGATGACCCCTCCGTCACGAAGTACATTCTCGATCGCGCCGAGAAGGAATCGCCTGCGAAGATTCGCCCGATCGCCGCAGCGACCCGAGGTCTCAAGGGCGAGGTCATGACCGAGATGATGGCGCTGCGCGAAGCCGGCGCGGTCGCGTTCAGTGATGACGGTTCAACGATCATGGATTCCGGGGTGATGCGCCGCGTCCTCGAGTATTCGCGGATGGCGGGCAAACCCGTGATCGTGCACGCCGAAGACTGTGCCCTGCGCGGGGCGGGCGTCGTGAACGAAGGCGCGGTTGCGACGAAGCTGGGACTGCCGGGCAATCCCGCCGCCGCCGAAGAGATCATGGTGGCGCGCGACATCCGGCTTGCCTCGATGACGGGGGCCCATCTTCACATCGCCCATGTCTCGACCGCCGGTGCGGTGCACATGATCCGCAAGGCGCGCGAAGCCGGGCTTCAGGTGACCGCGGAAGTCACTCCCCATCATCTGACGCTGACGGATGAAGCGACGCTCGAATTCGATACGAACACGCGGGTCGCGCCGCCGCTCCGTTCGCACGCGGACATCGAGTCGCTGCGCGCCGCTCTCGCCGAAGGGGTGATCGACGTGATCGCCACGGATCATGCGCCCCACGCGAGCTACGAGAAAGAGGTTGACTTCACCGAGGCGCCTCCCGGAATGCTCGGCCTCGAGACCGCCGTGAGCGTCTCGCTGGCCCTCGTGCGCGAGGGAATCCTGTCCCCGATCGAGTTTGTCCGGAGACTCACGACGAACGCAGCGCGTTTGCTCGACCTCGAGGGCGGTTCATTGCAGCCCGGCGGCGTCGGCGATATCGCACTGATCGACGCTGAAAAAGAATGGCTCTACGACCCCGCGCAGGGATTCTCGAAGAGTCGAAACTCACCTTGGGCCGGCGAAACGCTGACCGGCAAAGTCACGGCCACCGTGGTGGATGGACGCCTCGTCTACCACCACGAACGCACCACGAACGCGGAGTACAGATTCGATGAGCGCCTCTAGTCAATCCTCACACGGAACCATCGACGAGCTGTTAGGCCGCGAATCGCGCCCGGCTGCCCTGGCGCTTGCGGATGGCACGGTCTATCGCGGTCGCGCCTTCGGCGCCGAGACCGTTCAGTCCGGTGAGGTCGTGTTCAACACGAGCATCACGGGTTACCAGGAGATTGCGACGGATCCGTCCTACGCAGGGCAGATCGTGGTGATGACCTACACGCAGATCGGCAACGTCGGTGTGAACGAGATGGACGACGAAGCGCGCAAGCCCTTCCTGTCGGGCTTCATCGTGAAGGAAGTCTTCGACGAACCGAGCAACTACCGCTCGGAAGGCAGCTTCGACGCGAAGCTCAAGGCGGCCGGCGTTCCCGGACTCTCCGGGATCGACACCCGCTCACTGGTTCAGCGCATCCGCGACGGCGGCGCCCAGGTTGGCGTGCTCTCGACGGATCCGTCGTTCCAGGATGAAGCCGAGCTGGTGGCGCGTGCGAAGAGCGAGCCGGGGCTCGACGGTCATGACTGGGTTGCGAAGGTGACCTGTGATGCGGCGTATAGCTTCGATGAAGGCGCCTGGTCCGGGATCGCGGGGCAGCTTCCCCGAGCGGAGCGTCCCGCCAAGCCGCTTAAGATCGTGGCCTACGACTTCGGCGTGAAGCGGAACATCCTGCGCTTGCTGGTCGAGCAGGGCTTTGACATCACGGTCGTTCCCGCGACGACGCCGGCGGCGGATGCACTGGCGATGAATCCGGACGGGATCTTCCTCTCGAACGGCCCCGGGGATCCGGCGGCGGTCGAAGGGGTTCAGTCGATCGTGCGCGAGCTCGTCGAACACAAGCCGGTCTTCGGGATCTGCTTGGGACATCAGATTCTCGGCCTCTCCCTCGGTGGGACGACCCGGAAGCTCAAGTTCGGTCATCACGGCGGCAACCAGCCGGGGATGGATCTGGCGACGGGTAAGGTCGCGATCTGCGCGGAGAACCATGGCTATGCGGTCGAGGCGGAGAGCCTTCGCGCGGCCGGTGAGCCGGTTGAGATCACCCATATCAACTTGAATGACGAGACGGTCGAGGGCCTGGCGCATGCCACGCGTCCGCTCTTTTCCGTCCAGTACCACCCGGAGGCCTCACCGGGACCCCATGACGCCGCGTATTTCTTCGATCGCTTCCGTGAAATGGTCGAGCGAAGCGTGGCCGGTGAATCCGTCACCGGAGCCCAGATCTGCGGCGCCAAGGTCAGCGCCTGATCGCTATTCCGAAGAAGACCCGCAAGAACACCGAATTCCGCAACTTATCAGCTGAGAACGCCTAACAGGCGTCGGAGCAAAGCGTGCCGCGAAGAGACGATATCAAGAAGATCATGGTGATCGGGTCTGGACCGATCGTAATCGGTCAGGCCTGTGAGTTTGACTACTCGGGAACCCAGGCCTGTAAGGCTCTTCGAGAGGAGGGCTACAGCGTCGTTCTTCTGAACTCGAACCCGGCCACGATCATGACCGACCCGGAAACAGCGGATCGGACCTACGTCGAGCCGATGACGGTTCCTTCAGTGGAGCAGATCATCAAGGCGGAGCGGCCGGATGCGCTACTTCCGACCATCGGTGGACAGACGGCGCTCAACCTGGCGATCGACCTCGCAGAAGCGGGCGTGCTCGAGCGCTACGACGTGCAGCTGATCGGCGCGAACCTCGAAGCGATCAACAAGGCGGAAGATCGCGAACTCTTCCGGGACGCGATGGATCGGATTGGCCTGGCGATGCCGGCTTCGGGGATCGCGACGAGCGTCGCCGAAGCGCGCGAGATCCTCAAGCGCACGAAGCTGCCGTCGATCATTCGACCGAGCTTCACGATGGGGGGCTCGGGCGGGGGCGTCTGTGAGAAGGACGAAGACTTCGAGCGCATGGCGCAATGGGCGCTTGATCAGTCGCCGACGAATCAGATCCTCGTCGAACAGAGTGTCATCGGGTGGAAGGAATACGAGCTCGAAGTCATGCGCGACTGCGCGGACAACGTGGTCGTGATCTGCTCGATCGAGAACTTCGACGCGATGGGCGTGCATACAGGGGACTCGATCACGGTCGCTCCGGCGCAGACGCTGACGGATCGCGAATATCAGGAGATGCGCGACGCCGCCGTCGCGATCATGCGAGAGATCGGCGTTGAGACGGGGGGCTCGAACGTTCAGTTCGGTGTGAACCCGGAAGATGGCTCGATCATCGTCATCGAAATGAACCCGCGCGTGTCGCGCTCGTCGGCCCTCGCTTCGAAGGCCACGGGCTTCCCGATCGCCAAGATCGCGGCGAAGCTGGCCGTTGGATACTCACTCGACGAGATCCGGAACGACATCACGAAAGAAACGCCGGCCTCGTTTGAGCCGACGATCGACTACGTCGTCACGAAGATTCCGCGCTTCACCTTCGAGAAGTTCCCCTTGACCGACTCCGAGCTGACGACGCAGATGAAGTCCGTCGGCGAAGTGATGGCGATCGGCCGGACCTTCAAGGAGTCTTTCCAGAAGGCGATCCGCTCGCTTGAGATCGGCCATGTCGGGTTCGATCCGCCGGAGCTCGCCGACGGCGAAGCCGGTGAGAAGCAGCTCTGGGCCCAGATCGATACCCCGCGACCCGGACGCCCCTGGGCAATCGTCGAAGCGTTCCGCCGCGGTGTGACCGTCGAGGAGATCTTCGATCGAACGAAGATCGATCCCTGGTTCCTGCGCAACCTCGAAGAGATCGCGACCGCCGAAGCGCGGCTAATCGCGGCGACCGGCGATGAGCGGGATCGCTTCCTGCGCCCGGCCAAGCAGATGGGCTTCTCCGACGCGCGCATCGCAGCGCTCTGGGATGTCAATGAGTCCGACGTTCGCGCCCAGCGTAAGCAGCTCGGGATCAACCCCGTCTACAAGCGCGTCGATACCTGCGGCGCCGAGTTCAAGGCGCACACGCCGTACCTCTACTCGACCTACGAAGAAGAGTGCGAGTCGGAGCCGACGGACAAGCGCAAGATCATGATTCTGGGCGGTGGCCCGAACCGGATCGGGCAGGGCATCGAGTTCGACTATTGCTGCGTTCATGCCGTCTTCGCCCTGCGCGACGCCGGCTTCGAAACGATCATGGTCAACTGCAATCCCGAGACGGTCTCGACGGACTACGACACGAGTGATCGACTCTACTTTGAACCGCTGACCCTCGAAGACGTGCTCGAGATCATCGAGAAGGAAAAGCCCGAAGGCGTGATCGTGCAGTTTGGTGGCCAGACACCGCTCAAGCTCGCTGTCGCTCTTGAGGCCGCAGGCGCACCGATCATCGGCACGCCTCCCGACGCGATCGACCGCGCGGAAGACCGCGAACGCTTCGAGCAGGTCCTTGAGACGTTGAATCTGGAACGACCGGCCGGCGATGTCGCGCGCAGTGCAGACGAAGCGGAAGTGATTGCGGAACGGATCGGGTATCCGGTGCTCGTGCGACCTTCCTACGTGCTCGGCGGTCGAGCCATGCAAATCGTGCAGGACGTCGAAGGGCTTCGGCAGTACATGCGCTTCGCGGTGCGCGCCTCCGCGGAGCATCCGGTGCTCGTGGATCGTTTCTTGGCTGATGCGACGGAAGTCGATGTCGACGCGATCTGCGACGGCGAACGGGTCGTCGTGGGTGGCATCATGGAGCACATCGAAGAGGCGGGGGTTCACTCCGGTGACTCCGCATGTTCGCTTCCGCCGTACTCGCTCGCGCCGGAACGAATCGAAGAGATCATCGAGGCGACCCGGCGACTCGCGCTTGAGATTGGCGTGCGCGGCTTGATGAACGTGCAATATGCGGTCAAGGATGAGCAAATCTACGTGATCGAAGTGAATCCGCGGGCCTCTCGAACCGTGCCCTTCGTCTCGAAGGCGATCGGTAGGCCCCTCGCCAAGATCGCGGCGCGGGTGATGGCGGGGGAGACCCTCGAGCAGCTCGAGTTCACGAAGGAGATCGTCCCGACCCACTACTCGGTCAAGGAAGCCGTCTTCCCCTTCGTGAAGTTCTCGGGCGTCGACATCCTGCTCGGCCCGGAAATGAAGAGCACCGGCGAAGTTATGGGCATCGACTCGAACTTTGGCCGCGCCTTCGCCAAGGCCCAGATCGAGGCGGGCAATAGCTTGCCGACCGAGAGCGGTGTCGTGCTGGTTTCTGTTAGGTCAGAAGAGCATCAGCGGATCTTCCAGCCGATCAAGACCCTCGTCGATCTCGGCTTCACGGTCGTAGCGACCCGCGGAACCGCGGCCAGCCTCGAGCGTCTCGGCATCGAGTGCGAAGTCGTGAACAAGGTCTACGAAGGCAAGCCGCATACGGCGGACCGAATCGAAGCGGGTGGGGTGGCGCTCGTCATTAATACCGTCGACTCGGACCCCAAGTCGGTCGAGGATTCGAAGTCGATGCGACGGGCCGCATTGCTCGCAGGCATTCCGTACTGCACAACGCTCGCGGCGGCGCGGGCTTCGGCCGACGCGATCGCCGCTATGCGCGCGCAGAGCATCGGGGTTCGGTCGCTCCAGCAGATTCACGAGAGCTTGTAGCGGAGGCGATCCCGCGACTCCCCCAGAGCAGAGTAGAGATGGACGCCGTTAGTCCGTGTCTGGAAGCTGGTCGAATTGCCCGCTTAGGACCGAATAGACAGCCTTGCCGGGCTCCGGGAACGCATTCTCGTGATTGGATGTCGCGCCGACGAGTTGCGCATACCAGACGCCTTCTATGAGTCGAAGACCCGTTACCTCGATGTCTACTTGGCCAAGCACGTCGCTCGCGGAGGTCGTTTCGGTCGTGAACTCGATCGGGTAGACGAAGGTCGCGCCGTTCTCGCCTGAGAGCGAGGCTGAAACCATGCTCGAGAACTCGATGATGCGGCCGGTTGCGGTTGGTCGAATCACGCCGGTCGCGGTGCCGCTCAACCCGTACGAGAGCGTTCGGTCTAGGCTTGGTACATCAATGGGATCGATCGAGAGATTATTTGGATTGATCGTGAACGGAATGTTCCCGTTCGCATCCGGCGTGCCGAAATCGAATCGGAGCGTGGAGCCCGCAGGAAGGAGTAGGATTTCGTCGTCTTGGAACGAAATGAACGACAACATGTCGAGCGTGAGCGTTCCGGATTCGGCTCTTGCGTCGCTTACGAAGACGTTGACAGTCAATGTCGCGAAAGTCGCCGCGAGCGCGAGAAAGTTTGAAGATCCATTGGGCCTTCGACCTGGATTTAGTATTGACATCCGTCCCTATCCTCCATTCGGAATATGGAGCGTGCGCCGTGACTCGCCCGGTCCGTTGCCGTTGAGTCTGCGATTGATCAATGTCGCGACTAACGGGTAGGCCCACCATACACCCAACCCGGCTACGAGCGGAAGAGCCAAGATCATCATTCGAGGGAGAATTCCGGGAGCATAGGTTGGCGCGACCTCTTCGCTGAAGCTTGCATATTGGCTGAGCGGGAGGTGCGCGACGAGCTGCCCGTAAGCATCGTAGTGGGACGAGAGTCCGTCGTGCGCAATTCGGATTAAGGGGAGTCGTTGTTCGATTGCGCGGAACCGGGCGATCGCGGTTAGCTGGCGAGAGGCGATCGGATTCTTGATCCAAGAGTCGTCGGCCAGGTTGAGAATGATTGTGGAGGCGTCCGGGCGACGGCCGCTAACTATTCGCGGAAATAGGATCTCAAAGCATAGAGCGATAGTTGCGGCGCCGGATTGACCCATCGGAAAGAGCGTATTCGTCGTGGTGACGTGGGAGTTGAGGCCGGCTTCTCCAATCAAGGTCCGCGCTAGGTCTTCGACGAGGCCTGAGCCCCTCGACTCAACTGCGGGGACGGCCCGATATTTGTCGATTCTTGCAGTGAGATCGCCATCTTCGCTGAGCGAAATCACGGAATTACGCAAACTCAGGGTCCCTGCCGGCCCCGTGAGATTCGTCGTCCCGATCAGGAGAGCCGCGTTCAAAGACTCGGCCGCCGCTTCCGCAAGGTTGTGTGCTTGTGGAATCTCATCGATCGAGTCCGATACGGCGTTTTCTGGCCAGATGACGAACATTTCGCCGCTGCTCGGTCCTGCCTTCTCGAGAGCATGCTTCGAGTATCGAATGAGTCGGTCGACGTTGAGCGGCTGGAGCGATGGGCGAAGTCGTTCCGCTCGCGGAATGGATGGTTGGATTGCGACGAAACGAACGACTTCGCCGGGGGCGACCTCTGCGGGCGTCACATGTCTCGCGAAAAATGGGCCAACTAGCAGCGTCGTCACCAAACCAACCAGGATTGCGACCGGAACTCTCTTGCAGCAACTAGTCCGGACGCCGGGAACCCATTCCGCGCACGCCCAGGCGACGAGAAAGAGGGCCGCCGACACAAGCGGTACGCCGCCCGCCGCTGCGAGCTGGGCGAGTCCCGAGGTGTCGACCGCCGAATAGCCGAGGAGGATCCATGGGACGGTCGCTGGGAGCGTCAGTACGGCGAATTCAACGGCTGCGAGCGTCGCGCAGTAGACCGTGAGTTCTTTCCCAGGTCGAAGACTTTGGACAGTAGCTCCGACAGCACCGAGTACCGCGAAGCCGGGCAGTGCCGACCACGCGACGGCGATCGCAAGGCCCGCAAGAGCTTCCATTGTCGAAGCGCCGAGCGTGCGAAGCGCTTCAGGAACCCAGTAGCCGCCCACGATGCCGGCCGACGCGCCGTAGACCAAATGCGAAACGAAGACGAATTGCGTCGCTCGAACGCACGAAATTAAAAGGGCGAGGGAGACTAGGCACACTAATACGGATGCCGATCCGCCTAGCATCGACATGCCGAGAAGTGATCCGCCAACGAACGGAAGCGCAAACGTATACAGGAATACAGACAGAATTATTGAAAGCCCTAGGGTTGATGATGTTATTCTGGCGAAAATCGAGATTAATGCGACTAGCGGATGTAGGGGAGTAGTGGTGAGGCAGGTACCACGCGCGGGACTGCGGGAGTTTTTGGCCATCCTTTTAGTGGGGAATTTTGTTCTTACTCCCGGGGAGGTTCTGGCCGTCGCCCACGGCGAGACGAATTCGTCCGGGCCTACAGGAAATTCTGAAGCGAGCATCTCGGCGAACGATGTCTCAGTTAACGAGAGTTCCGGGACGGCGAGCCTTTCCATTCCGATAGAGCTGCCGCCTGGTCCGAATGGCCAGCGCCCGAGTGTTGGCCTTAGCTATTCAAGTTCCGCGGGAAACGGGCTTGCTGGCGTCGGCTGGAGTCTGCCCATTTCAAAGGTGACATGCTCCACTCGCTTCGGAATCCCCGACTATTCAAACTGCGAGCGATTTGAACTCGACGGCGAAGTGCTCGTTGGGCCCGAGCCTGACGACGGGCAGGGCGGGCCCGATCGCTATCACACATTCAACGAATCCTTCGCGCGAGTTCTTCATCTCGACGGCACGGACCAGTGGGCGGTCACGTCGACTGACGGCGTGACGCGTACGTATGGGAGCGCGAATTCCAACGAAGCAAGAGTAAGGCGCCCCCGTTATTCCTGGACACCTATTCGAGGAGAGTATGATGTCTCAGGAGGTCGGGATGAGCAGGAAGAAGCGAAGCAAGGGAGGCTCGCCGTCGGGCACGCAGGGAGC
>Ga0316208_1001685_pt1 | contig 19977 bp, 25 predicted proteins | sample 3monopyrite_MG_FD_204944 | JGI IMG/M metagenome (GOLD analysis project Ga0316208, IMG submission 204944) | Microbial mat bacterial communities from mineral coupon in-situ incubated in ocean water Damariscotta River, Maine, United States -... | ecosystem: Environmental > Aquatic > Marine >...
CTAGACGGGCCCATCTGCCTTATGGTTTTCTGGATCATATCTGTCGTCGTATCGTCAACGAGGTGGCGGGAATCTCGCGTGTTGTGTATGACATCACTGGCAAGCCACCGGGGACCATTGAGTGGGAATGATTCCACGTCTGGCACTGGCTGGCACCTGCAGGCATCAAACAACACTTAACTCATTGTAATAACTAGTATATTCTCATTTTTGTCTGGCACCTGCTGGCACTGGCTGGCACCTCCAAGCAAACTTTTTCAATGGTATAAATCATGGTATCGTTGCCCTCAAGATCAGGGCTTCGACAAAATACCATGCCATGTTATTCAGGCCATTCATGGTATTAAAAATCGTCAAGTCTTTGATATAAAACAATATATATCAGAAAAACATACCATGAAAAATCATGGTATTTTTACCCTCAGGGGAGGACTTGTGATGCTGACAGATACCATGCTGCGAAATTTGAAGCCCCAGGACAAACTCTTCAAGGTGAACGACCGCGATGGGCTCTATGTGGCGGTGACACCAGCAGGAGGCATCTCCTTCAGATACAACTACTCGATCAGCGGTCGACAGGAGACCTTGACGATAGGCCGGTATGGCAAGCGTGGCGTCACGCTTGCAGAAGCACGGGAACGACTCAGCGAAGCAAAGAAGATGATCGCGGCCGGGAAATCACCGGCCAAGGAAAAGGCACGTGACAAGAAGCGTGTGAAGAATGCTGAGACGTTCGGTGCATGGGCCGAAAAATGGCTGCGTGGCTATCAGATGGCTGACTCGACGCGCGACATGCGCAAGTCGGTATACACCCGTGAACTGAAAAAGCGGTTTGGAAGTCAAAAGCTGAGTGAAATCACGCATGAGGATTTGCGTGCTTTGACCGATGCTATCGTCGAAAGGGGAGCACCTGCCACGGCAGTGCATGCCCGTGAAGTGGTGTTACAGGTCTATCGTTGGGCAATCGAACGCGGGCAGAACGTGGAGAATCCGGCGGAAAAGGTGCGTCCGTCCAGCATCGCCAGATTCGAGCCGCGTGACCGCGCACTGACACCGGCCGAGATCGGTCTGATGTATCGGTACATGGATCGGGTAGGAACATCACCGCAATACCGGGCAGCGATCAAGCTGCTATTACTGACCATGGTGAGAAAATCGGAGCTGTCCAATGCGACGTGGTCAGAGATCAATTTCAGCGAGGCGCTTTGGACGATTCCGAAAGAACGGATGAAACGAAGAACTCCGCATCTGGTGTACCTGTCTCGTCAGGCACTCGATATATTCATCGCACTGAAAACCTTTGCGGGTGGGTCTGACTACGTGCTTCCCTCCCGGTATGACTCGGACTTGCCTATGAGCGCTGCAACGTTGAATCGTGTACTCGCTTCGACGTATAGGGCTGCGCAGAAAGATGGTGAGCAGCTTGGGAAATTTGGTCCGCACGACTTGCGCCGAACTGCTAGCACACTACTGCATGAGGCGGGTTACAACACGGACTGGATCGAGAAGTGTCTTGCTCATGAGCAGAAGGGGGTGAGGGCCGTCTATAACAAGGCCGAGTACCGAGAACAGCGCACGGCGATGTTGCAAGACTGGGCCGACATGATCGACGAGTGGGCTATCAAGCAACGACAGTAACGCCAGGGCGCTCAGCCTGTTCTCCTGATTGTTTTCTCGACTCGATCCATTCCTCTACCTCTGCTAAGTCCCAGGCGACGTTACGACTTGTAAGCGCGATCCGGCGTGGGAAGTCCCCGCGTTTCTCCATATTGAAGATGACGCGTTCCGACAGCGGGATCATAGCCAGTAAAGTCTTTCGGTTGATCAGGGTTTTACCCGGCAAGATTTGGTATCCATCATCCATCGTTTTCTCTCTGTCCCGGCAATGCAAATCCCGGGGTTAGGGTTGTGCAATGCCTTAAACATTAGCATGGTGCGAATCTTTTAGACAAAAGAGAATGTTTAGCAAAGTGATAAACTGCTAAATAAGATATATCGATGAGGATTGCCAGACTGGTTTAGCGAGACATGTCGTGAATATTGCGTCCACGACATCGGTCCCTAATCTAGGTCTTCTTACACCCGTTCTCGAAGTAGGAGTGTACGTTCACACTACTTCTCCCTTGAACACCACAACACCACAAATGGTCGCGGCCGCATTGACCTCGATAATGCGGGTGGGCCAGTCGGGATTCAGTGCCTTCAGGTATTGTCGGTTCTCTTCGACGATAAGTTGCTTGAAGGTGGCTTCATTTGATTCATCGAGTTGTACGACCACGTATTTGCCGTGAACCGGGGTGGCGTCGGGATCCACAAAAATCAGGTCACCCTCATGGAACCTGGGTTCCATGCTGACACCGTGAACACGTAAAACGAAGGTTTCCTCGCTGCATCTTACAGGGCAGGGCAGTAATTCACTTTCGTACTGCGGTACATAGCCCTCGGAGATTTCAGTCCACTCACCCGCCTGTACCCAGGAAATGAGTGGGTGCAGACTGCGAACAACCGGCCCGCCATGGGCGTTCACTTCTTTGCAGGCGACAGGTTGTTCTTGACGGTCCTCGTGGGGTTCATCCATCCAGCCCTCGGGCTTTTCCATCCCTCGTTCCAGCTTTCCGGCGAGATCATCCCCCAGCCCCCTTGGGGTGCCCTTTTTGGTAGGCATTTGATGGCGGACCTGACTGATGTATGAACTGTTGGTGCCAACGATGCGAGCAAGCTTGGCGGCCGAGCCTGCCTCGGCGATGAGCAGCTCAAGGTTCTGGAGACGGGTGTGCTCTTGTTTTCGCTTCATGCGAAATAATATAACACCAATTTAGTAAAAGATTTAGCACGAAGATAAACACGCGTAGATTGCCAGAGAATTAGCGCGGTGCTAATGTTTCTCATTATGGAGCTAAAACAATTCTTACAAGCAGCAACCAAGCGGGAACGCGCCAAAGTAGCCGTCGTTTGCAACGATTCCGTCTCGTACTTGTACCAATTGGCGGGAAAGCATCGGTATGCCAGCGCCTTGTTGGCGACCCGGATCGAGCAAAGGACCCGGCAAGTCGCCTTTGGGACCAAGGGTCGGTTGAAGGTGGTACTGCGGGAGAGCCTGGTCAGGTATCCGGAGATATTCGTCGGTGTGGGTGAGGAACCGGCTGAATATGACACGTCAAATGAGTAAGCGCAGCGCAGACAAGATACCGGAATCGTCCACGTCTCCGCCCAAACCTGGGCAGGCAGGAGCGCCTGACACGACCATACCGATGCAGGTGGAAATTACGCGCATCAAAGCCTATGACCGCAATCCGCGGCGCGGCGAGAACCCGGAATACGACCGCATCAAGGCGTCGATTCGCGCCGACGGCATGGATCAGCCACTGGTTATCACCTGCCGTCCCGGCGAAACCGATTATGTGGTCCACGCCGGCGGCAATACCCGTCTGCGGATCCTGCAGGAATTGTATGAGGAAACCGGTGACGAGGCATTCTATCGGGTTCATTGCTTGTACAGGCCATGGAATCACGAATCGGATGTACTCCTGGCGCATCTGCGGGAAAACGATCTGCGTGGTGGCTTGAGTTTTATCGACAAGGCGCAGGCCGTATTAGATGCCAAGCAACTTCTCGAAGCTGAAATGGGTATCGATAGCCTTTCGCAAAGGCGCCTTGAAACGATACTCAGAGAACGCGGCTACAGCTTGAGTCACGGACTGATCTCTCAGATGGGATACGCGGTTCACACCTTGCTTCCGGTCATTCCGCGGGCATTGCAGTCGGGTCTGGGAAGACCACAGGTGGAACGGATTCGCGCCCTGGACCGAGCCGCGCGTGGGATCTGGAAGAAACGGGATCTGGGTGACGACGAAACCTTCGATGCAGTGCTCGCGGCTTTATGTGGGCGATACGACGGACCGGAGTGGGATCTTGAATTGTTGCGCAGTGCTATTGAGACGGAGATTGCGGAAGAGGCCGAAGTAAGCATCCATACCATTCGAGTTGAACTGGATGCACGCCTTGCTGGACGCGATATTGATCTTTCAATGCCTGATGGCGAAGACGATACCGTTACATCGGGCGAAGCGGATTCTTCTCCGAGAGCAACTCCCGTGAAAGTAAAAGGCGTTGCGGACATTCAAACTTCTGGTGAGCACCAGGGTGACAGCACGAAGGCAGTACCTGATGATAAGACTCCTGTTGTTCAAGGATCATCACGCGATAATGCGCCCAAGGTATCTGAGAAAGATTCAAATGATCCTCAAAACACTCCGAGCGAATCACCAGACCGTTCGATCCAGAGTTTGGAAACGCAATCAATCGCTATTGGCGAGCCCGGCCTCACAGATCTCAAATCCTTACGTGCCCGGGCCTGGACGCTGGCCGCGCGTCTCGCGCAACGCAATGGCATCGGCGAGCTGATTACACCATTGTCCGGCAAGGGGCTTGGATTCATTCTCCGCGACGTACCGGATTCGTCATTGGCCGATCTACTGGACACCGACATGCTGGGCCAGGTTTCCATGTTGTGGTGGCATCTGGCCGCCTGTGCGGAGATGACCGTGGCACCGCTGGAAGCCGTCGTCGCCACCTTGTCCGATGACTCGATTCTTCGACAGGCGCTTGAGAATCAGGATGCCGGTCTACTCTTCAATAGTGTCTGGACGCTGGATCCGGGGCACACCGGCTATCGACTCTGGCGCCAACTCAGTGAGCAGGATTGGCGGGATCTTCTCAGCCTGATGGATACCTACCGCCACATTCACCGGATCGCGGAGGATTCCCAGACTCAACTCTGGGAATAGTCGCGATGGACGGGACCAAAGAATCCGATCTGATTACGGCCGTGCTGATGTACGCGATCCGTTGTCTGGCCGAAGGGGACCAGGCCGCGCTGCGAAATATGAACTTCGGACCGCGCGAAATCGAGGCGCTGCGGGAAATGAACCTCGCCGATCTGTATCGCGTCGAGTCGCTGCGTGCCCATTGTCTGGAGATCGACCTCAATCGGGACGTGTACTGGCCGATGATCGATCACCTGCGCCGGCAGCGTGAGTCCGAGGAACTTCAACAAGTGTTGATTGCTGCGGATGCGCCATTGGAGATGATGCAGACGCTGTTCGGTTTAGGTTCCCGCGAATACACACGACTTCGTCGAATGTTAACCGTAGATCCTTCCGTCGGTCGGCCGGCAGAACCCGATGAAGAGAGCACGCATAAACTTTGGCATGCGTGGGTGCAACGGGCGGAGCGTGAAGACGACGGTCCACTTGCACCGAATGAGTATCTTGTCATCCATCGTGACACCGGTATCTCGATGCGGGCCATATGGAACTTGACGCAACGCTGGAATCAATACGGTGATCTGACAGGACGAAGCGGTCACGGCCCATCGGAGCGAGCGTGTTCGGATGGGTGAAGGTTCTCGTGGCCTACGACCCGAAACCCACGCACTGGATGCACTGATACAGGCGACCATAGAGCGCGTACAACGGGAATCGGGTAATACACATGCCGACACCATGCTGTTCATGGGGAACCGGCATCAGTCGTTTCCCACGCTGGTGGTGCAAGATCCCGTGCTCGAACCTGTAGACAAACTGGTGTGGATGGTCATCATGTTGCAGGCGCAGGAGACCGGCGGTAGCACAGCGTTTCCCAGCTATGAGTATCTCGCCAAGAAAACCAATGTTTCCTCCACGTCAACCATCTCCAGGGCCATCGCTATTCTACGCACTACCCGCTGGCTTACCTTGTGTGCCCGTCTGCGCGAGGCGAGCGGTCGTTTCCGCGGCAATGTCTACGCGTTGCACGATGAGCCGCTGCCGTTAGTCGATGCCCTACATCTGGACCCAGACTACATGAATTTCCTGCGGCAGTCGCTCACGCATCACCATGCACGCGTGCGTCTGGTCGCCAAAGGAGTGTTGGATACGATTGACGAGGACATCCATGAGGGTATTGATATCTGTGCCCAGGGGCATCCGATCGAACGTCGAATGCAAGCCGTGGAAGCAATCCAGCAGGATTCACCGCGTCGCTATTTTGCGTTCAGCGCGAAGGTGATGACCCGACTGAGAAACGTAGTCGAGGAAGATGGTTCAGATCACCGGGACCAAAATTCAAAGCCGGGCGAAACCTATGTTCAAGTTAAGGACCCACAAATTTCGAGCCCACAAAATTTGAAGCCGGGTAGTTGTAGTAGTAGTTATATAAATAAAACTACTACTACAAAAAAAACAGGAGAGAATAAAATTTTCACTGGCACGGATGGGAATCCATCGCTGATTTATCCGAAGCGGCTGTCAGATAACCAGCGCGAATTGGCGGATCGTTATTTGAACACCGTTCCTGCCGACGAACGCCAATCCATCCTTGATGAGTTGGAAGGGCGATTGCGTTCGGAGCAGAAGGGTATGAGCCCGGTGTATGACGAAATGCGCTTCCTGCACTTCTTGTGTCGAGCCGCGAACAAGGGTGAATTCGTGCCCAATCTTGGCATCAAGGTGCGCGATGAACGCATCGAACGGGAGAAGGCGCGGCTGAGGTATCTGAAGCAACAAGAAGACAGCCTGGCGGAAGCAAAACGCAGAGAAGAAAACAGGTCGCATGAATCCGGTCAACAACGGCTGGCCGAGATACGCAAGTCCCTTCACATGCCGGCACGGGTACAGTCAGACGACGAGTCTGGATGACGACGCATCAGAAACGAAGCGGTTACAGTGTAACCACTCTCGGTATTACCTTTCCAATTATCACATCGATAAATCAACCGTGCCGAATCGTGCACGAATAAACGCTTGTCTGTCGGCACCGCTCATGGATTGATAGTGGGATTGTTCAATATCATCAGGATGAAGGGTATGCCACATGATTTCCGGTAAATCAGATCCAGAACAGCGAATAGAACTGAATTCTGAAGAAGCAGCTGTCGATGCCGGCCCCGGTGCGCTCCGTGGGCAGGTCTGGCTAACGGTCCAGACTCGACAGGCGCAGCGGTTGATCCGTGGCCGTAATGGCAGTGCCGAAAAACCGGCGATCATCGGTTTGGTGGGATTTGCCGATCGGTTGCGCGTAATCTGGCAGGCGTCACGCAATGACGACCCCTATGCCGATTGGTGGCTGATCAAGGTTCATGAGGTGCTCGAACGGATTCGCAATCTGGTCAAGACCGAACAGGTGGCGCTAGACGCGCGGCTCGAACAGCTTACTGCCCTGGAAGTGACAGTGGCGGAGTCGATGAAGCCGTATCGGATCGCATTGCAGTTCGCCAATCCCTACGCCTATCGGGGCGCACAGATGATCGCCGAATACGACAAGTTCGTGCGCACGCTATTGACGGCCCACCATGTGGGACTTCTGAGTGGTTCATCGACGGAGGGATCGCTCAATACCTGTGCGCGCAGGATTCGAGGTGCTTTCGCGGTGCCTCAGGGCTATCAGTTCCTCGGCGTCGATCGCGAGTCACTGAAACAAGGCACTGCCAACGCAAGTCGCGCTCGCCAGGTCATGGGTGAAGTACCAGAAGACGTGTTGAGCGGTGCGCACCATGCACCGCTTACGCCCCGTAAGATCCGATTCCCCGAAGAGGCGGCCAAACACATCCGTCTCAAACCCGCTGATTCGGTATCAAAGGCAGATATTCCGGAGCCGGTAAACGACGACATTGGTGGCACTTAGTTTTCTCTGGTATGCAGCAACCTCGTCGCCATAATCCAGTGACAACACGTGTCATGCCGATAGGGTCGATGCAGTATGGCTAAAGCAGCAGGAGGAAAACGCGTCGTACTCCAGCTCGACCCACGGGTGGCGTTTGAGTCCCTTATCCTGAAGCGGCTGGAGCGAATTCCCGAAGGCCGGCGACAAGAGTGGTTGCGTGGGCTCCTGGTGCAGGGATTCCGCTATGAATGCCAAACGTTGCGGGTGGCGCAGGACGAGATCGATCCGTTGCAGATAGAGCGACCACAGGGACGGGGTGTGTCAACGAATAAACCGAGATCCGCATTCGCCACCTGGTTGGCGGAGCCCGCGTCTCGAACAGATACGACGATCAGGACAACACCCGTGGCGGTCGAAAAACACAGACCTGGTAGTCAGGGTAAGCCATTCGCAGGACTGAGAAAGGTGATCGGATGAGATTGATCGCATAGATAAACAAAGCGGTATCAGAAAACGGAGGAGAAAAAATGTCGGATTCCAATACGATGGCGCCCATTCAGGTGGGTCTCGATGATGGTTATGCGTTTACCAAAGTGGCCCTGCCGGACGGACGGCTGATTGCCATTCCGTCGCGGGCAAGGGTCGGCAAATCCGGTGTGACCTGGATCCACGACGGCCAGCAACGCATCTTCGAGTACGAAACTGAAGGATCGGTGTACTCGGTGGGCGCCGTCGACGGCGCACCGACTCATTTCGAAGGTTATCCCACCTCAGGCATGAACCGCGCCATCGTTCAACATGCCCTCCAGGAGGCAGGTCTGGCAGGCCGATCTGTTCACACGGTATCCGGGCTACCTGTTAGTGCTTTTTACAAGAAAAACGGCGAGCAGCGTCGTGACACGATCGAGAAAAAGCGCCGCAGCCTGAAGCAGGCTGTCCAACCGATGATGGAGCGGTTACCGGCCGGTATTGCATTCGTTGATGTGATTCCGGAGGCGCTGGCTGCATGGTACGACTACATCATTGTAGCTAAAGGGGATGAGGTCATCCTCGATGAAGAACGGTTGTCGGTACCGATCGCCATCGTGGACATCGGCGGGCGAACCACAGACTACGTAGTCGTCAAGGATCAGGGCGTTATTCACACGTCGTCGGGCTCCCTGCAGGGCGGCATGTTGGACGTGAAACAAAGTGTCGCTGACGGCATACAAGAACGCTTCGACATGGAAAGCGTGGGGGAGCAGATTGTGTCACACGCCGTCGACCGCGGTGTCGTGCGTCTCCACGGGAAGAATCATAACGTAGCGGAACTGGTCGATGCCGCCAAACGGGAGCTCGTCGAACGGCTCTATGCGGAGACCCGCCGACAACTCGGCCTGGGTGTAGAGCTGGATCGAGTGTTGTTCGTTGGAGGCGGCACCGTCGCGCTGGTGGAACATATTGCCGACTGGTTTCCTAATCAGGCCATTGCCGAACACCCGGCCTTCGCCAACGCGCGCGGGATGCTGAAGTATCTGCAATACGTCTGTGAAGAGTCAGACGTGGCCTGACAATGGTTTTATACGTGGTCACTGCGGTCTCAGTGACAAACAAGGTGCCTTAGGATCGTGCAACAGGCGCCGTGGCGAAAGCCTCGGTCCAGCTTTAAGGAAACGTCATTGTTTCCGTTTTTCACAAACCCTGCCGGGGAAGCTATCCCGTCAGGGATGCGCTTGCTTCGGACGAAACCAACCAGAAGGAGTCAGTGTTATGTCTAACAACGAAACGACCAAGTATTTCGATCTTCACACCAACGGTATCGGTTATCTCAACCGTGTCCGGGAAGTGACACCGGAAGAGGGTACCCCTTTTCTGAGTGTCACCATTTCCGCTTTGCGCGGCAGTGTTGACAACGTCCAGTACACGTATTTCGAGTGTCACGTGTCCGGCAAGAAGGCGCAGGAAATTGTGCGTCAACTCAAGTCGGCCGTTGAGGGCAAGTTGAAGGTGCTCATCGGACTTACGCTCAGTGATCTGTATGCGGAATCCTTTACCTACAAGAACGGTGACAAGGCCGGCGAAACCGGTGTCAGCCTGAAGGCCCGTCTGCTTAGCATTGCGTGGGCGAAGGTCGACGGCCAGCCGTTCGTTACGGAGCAAGAGACCGCTGCGTAGATCCACAACCGGCCGGGTAACGTTGTTACCCGGCCATCTTCCAACCCATCGGGGAATCATTCCCCCGAGGGTCTGGTCTCCCCGTCAATTCGAGGAGATCAGTCATGAAAAATACGGAGGACCGGTTTACCGGTCTAAAACCGTCGGAACTTAACGACCAGGAGAAGCAATCAGTGGTGATACTGGCAATGAAGTTATTGGCAGTTAAGCATCGAGCCGGGAGAACCTTGAGCAGTCCAGAGGAGACACGGAATTTTCTGCGTCTTCGCCTGGCCGATTACCGCAACGAGGTATTCGGGAGCCTGTTTTTGGATAACCGGCATCGAATCATCGCTGTGCGTGAGTTGTTTCAGGGCACCATCGATGGCGCCTCGATTCATCCTCGCGTCGTCGTGCAACAGGCCCTGGAGGCGAACGCTGCCGCCATGGTCTTTTTCCACAATCACCCATCCGGTGTCGCAGAACCCAGCCGTGCGGACGAAATGATCACCCGCCGGCTGAAAGAGGCACTCGCACTGGTTGACGTGCGCGTACTCGACCACTTCGTGGTGTCTGGCGGTGAAAGCGTGTCATTCGCTGAACGTGGGTTGCTCTGACATCCATTTCTTTTCACAAACCCTGCCGGGAAAGCATTCTCTTTCCCGGCAGGGAAGGAGGTGCGACCCGGTGTTACTTCCACAAAGGAGAAACACTATGTCCAACTCTTCAAATGAACAAACAGCCGATTCGTTTTTCGGCAATGTCATATCCACGTATACCCGCGCCCAGGCCATTGAGGATGGGGTTTTGATCGATGCGGGTGCCATGGCAAAGGAAGCCGGTTTTAAATGGCCGGTAGCCCTGACGTCCGATGTCTGGGCCGATTGTGTGGCCTGGTCGGAAGGCGACAGTGAAGGGCAGGTACATCAGGATCAGTCCGGCCGGTTATGGGACGTGCTCTTCATGGCGTCCCATGCCATCCGAACCGCCTCAGGTTCTGGTGACCGGCTGCTATTCCAACTCTACCGGGTGCGCCGCGATGGGCAGTCGATGGAAGCGGAATTGACCACGCTGAAGCTGATCGTCGGGCCGGGTGATTCCGGGGAACCGGTAATCACCATCCTCTTACCTGACGAGGATTAAATGCGCCGGAATCCACCGGCATCTTGCCCCTGGCCACTTGGGTTAAAGTGGCATTCCTCTCGTTTTGTTGCGCCGCTATGATCGACGGCCCCAGCTTTTTCGTACTGCTGTGAGGAATGGCATAAATTGCAATAGGATAAAATTTGGATAACCCCGGAAAACGATAAGCTTCACTGGGTAATTCTATATGAGGAAATTGCTTTTAGTAGTAATTTGTTAGACTGATTTCACCCTGAAGCAACTATTTTCGGACTTAGAGCGATCGGTTGAAGTCACAGCCAGAAGCGGACATTAACGTTTAAGCTAGTCCTGCATGAATGCAAGTTTAGGCACAGTTGATTGCCATTCATAGCGGTGGAGGCATGCAGTTTGGGTAATGCGCAGCAAGATCAAGTATCTCTCGTTGAAGCGGTTGAACGCCACTTAGCACGGCAGCTTGCATCGCGCTCAAGATTGCTAACCCATTTGCGTTCCTAGCAATACTCTCTATGAGTTGCATGGGATAGCCTTCAGCATGCCTTTTAATTGGGTGGATGCCGGCATGAGCATAGGAGTTCAGTGCCTTCCATGAATTTTCTTTGAATCGATTAAGCGCCTCATAGGCTTCAGCTGGCCCCTTCTTGTTAACCGCTGTCATCATGTCTGCTGCTTGGGGCAGGTTTTTGGCGTTCTGTTCTGTTCCAATAGTGAGCTCTGTGGAAAGCTTGGACAGATGATCATCAGATGCGGCGTATAAAATCCAAATGGATCGAAGTAATGCCTCGAACTGAGCTCTATGAACAATGGCTGCTGACGGCAACATTCCTGTTTTGAGCAGGTTGAGAGTTGCAACCCAATGTTCTAGAGACATCGAGCAAGCTACATCACTTACTAATACCCTTGAGGAGTCACCAAACAACGGCAGATCAATCAGCTGAAACAGCCTCTCCGCTAATTCCTCTGTGGCAACGAATACATCGCGGTTCATTGGATCGGTTTATGCCTAACGCCGCACATAAACGAAAGTGAGCGTAAGCGAGCTGTCCGATGTGATGCGCTTTGTAGAAGCCTTTGACGCAATCTTTCTCAGCTCTAAGAATAAATGGTGTCAGAGATCAATTGTTTATAATATAAGAGAATATTGTTCTCTGACACCTGTTTTTCCGTTAGCCATGTCGCTGCCGCGTCATAACTCGTGCCTCTGTTAATTTCTGCCCTTGCAAAGTAAATAGCTCAAAAACGGGTTCATGGCCCGCCTCTTTGAGCATGGTCATGAAATGAGCCAAGCGATTCACCATTTGTTTAAATGACGCAAGACCCTTATTAGCAGTATCTTCTATTTTGAAAACACATGATCCTGAATCGTTAGTTACAGAGAGCACTTTAAAACCTTCCAGCCCGATTCCATTACCAATTTGGGAGATAATGGTTTCTACTGTAAGCTCAATTTTTCCATATTTATCGAACTGAATGTCTTTCATGAACTCAATCATGCAAAAACTAACAGCTATTTTTTGCAGCGCTTGGAGCTTGTTAAGAGCAAACAACAATTCAAGTAGTTGCTCAACCGTAAAATCAACTGTTTGGGAATTGTTTAACCCATAAGTACACGTGATTTTCTCGCTTCTCTTGTTGTATTGGTAGTTTGAATGTTGCGCAATGTTTCGCCATTGACTCAAACTCACATCGAACAACTTTTTTTTATACATTTTTTCTAATTCACTGACTTCCAGCAAAGAAGAAACGGCTTTCCCAAAAGACACTACTTCGGGACGCCCATATAATTGATTAGATGGATTGCAAGAAAGCATTCGGTAGATTAGTAACGTGTGTGGCTTGTGAGTGCTTTCTACGGTATCACCAAGCATTCTAAAGTACGCACGCACAGTATGCCTTGGGTTTTGTGATTGGGCCTCCTGCTGCAAGAAGAAAGAATCATGATAACAGGCTAAGGATTCATGAATGTCGGGGTACATCTGCTCAATAATAGACACTCCCTTTTCTTTGTTTTCAATCATTGTTGAACGTAGAGACCGGGTTAAGTACAACAAAGATTCTAAAAACCAGGATTCTTTTTCCATTTCCAGTATTAACGATAGCTCCCAATTATGAGTTCCTATGTCCATTACTTTGGAAACTATTTCTTTGTTATCAATGAATCGATTGAGTGTTTTAAAAGCAAGAGATTTAAAGTTCGCCTCCCCTAAGTTGTTTTTAAGTTGAGCAAGATATTCAACATCCTTAGTTGATGCTTGCGCCATTATTATAAACTGATCGTGATCCATATTATTTCTGGCTAACAGGTGAATATGCAGCCGGCTCAAATATTGTGATATAAAGCCAAATGTTCTCTTAATCTTCTATTCATTGTGTGTGAATTGCAAGAAATCACTATCTTATAAATGGTAGCTGTGGGTCAACTTCCGCCATTTACTCTGAATGCCCGGAGGCCCGCTCCTGGCTAAAATCGGAAGAAGGTGGGGGTGGTTACACTGTAACCACCCCATCTCCCTTGTGGCGAGTATCCGAAATCATTTCCACCGTCCGGCGAACCCGTATTGAGTCTGTCCACAGAGTCCACAGGCCTTGCCCGCCACGGTGTAGCGAGCGTCTCACTCGCGCAGCCAAGGGCGGGGCCGCGAACAGCGGTGCCTGTGGACCCCTGTGGGTCAGGTCAATTCGTTCTGAAAGCCTGCGCGAATAACAAACTTCAAGCTGCATGACAGGCGTGAGCCTGGCGGGTAGCTTGGATTGCAGCGAAGCGCCCTCGTCACTAGCGAGCGCAGCGGGGTAGTGACGAGGGCGGCAAACCCGGAAACGACGCGGCTTTATGCCTGGATTTCAGCGTGACGGGCGCGTGATGCGTTCTTATACTGCCGCCCTCTGATCGATTTTAACCGTGGCCACTGCGTGTACAGTGGCAATTGAGCGCACCCGGACCATTAAACGCGCTACGGCTTATTGCCGTTGGTCCATCTTCCAGCCAGAACGGACCGCAAGGTCTGCTTTATCCACAGGCGCAAGCCTGTATCCACTCGACGAGCCGAGACGACCACCAAGGGTGATGTTGTCGAAGCTTATATTCCATAAACCGCGGAAATACATTTCCGCCTCAATAAAAGGAGGTGATATCTAACCATGATCGAAGAACGCCCATCTATGGGTATGTTGGTCTACGCGGACCAACCCCAGCAGGGGGAACCCGCGTTGCCTGTGACCAGGCACATTCAGGTCGAATGGGAGTGGTGTCCCATGACCGTTCCGCGCTAGCGGACCCCGACGGCTACGGCCCCTGGGTGGTCAGAAACACTTACCTGAAAGCGAGAACACTATGAGAGAACTGAACTACCAACTCAAGCAACTCTGCCGGCGGAATCGGGACGGCAGTTACAGAACACAGGCGGATCGGGAACGTCAGTTGACGCTGATCGCCAACCAGCTCCGTGCACTGGGTTATCGAAAGATGAGTGCACAGTCGTTGAAACCTAAACATGTTGAAGCATTGGTGAAGCACTGGCAGGAAGGGGGTCTATCGGTCGGCGCTATCAAGAACCGGTTGACCGTCATCCGGTGGTGGGCGCAAAAGGTCAATCGTCAGAATGTCGTGGCTCGATCGAACGATCATTACGGTATCCCGGATCGTCAATTCGTGACCAACTTATCGAAGGCTCAGACGGTAACAGCACCGGATCTGGAAAAGGTTCGCGACCAGCATGTGCGGATGAGTCTGGAATTGCAGCAGGCCTTCGGCCTGCGGCGCGAAGAGGCCATGAAGTTTCAGCCGAGCTTCGCAGATCGAGGCGACCACATTGCACTCAAAGAAAGCTGGACCAAGGGAGGAAAATCACGCGTGATCCCGCTGCGAAACGAGGCGCAACGTGCGGTGCTTAATCGTGCGGGATTACTCGCCGGGAAAGGTTCACTCATACCCAGTTCGCGCAACTACCGACAACAACTCCGGATCTACGAACGACATACCGCCAATGCCGGTCTTTCAAAAATGCATGGCCTGCGACACGCCTATGCGCAACAGCGATACCACGAGTTGACCGGATGGCTGGCACCGGCGGCAGGCGGTCCAACCATCAAGGCACTGACTCAGGAGCAAAAGACCATCGATCGGCAAGCACGCCTGACGATCAGCCAGGAACTGGGTCACGAACGTGAGCAGATCACATCGATCTATCTTGGTCGTTGACAGGTCGATCGAGAAACCGCGCTGATGACTGAATAGATTATCCGTTTCAAGCCTTGGCAAGCGGCGTAATGATAGCGGCTCAAATATGAATGAGAAGTTTTGTTCTCACACTCTTGAGACGGATTGGAATATGAAGATACACACGCCTCGTAATTACAGGTCGGCCCTTGTCTTTGTGTTTGCTGTGATGGGCGCCTGCGTAGCCATCAGCCCGCCACTGCATGCTAGTGAAGTACAGGTCGGCCGGTATTCGGCGCTGCGTGCCATGCCGACTGTCGCACAGGCAGACTTGCTGTCCACCACCATCACGGTACGGTTTCCTGAACGCATTCAGACGCTCGGCGAAGCGGTGCACTACCTCTTGCAGCGTAGCGGTTACCGATTGGCGGACCAGCATGCAGCGAATCCCGCAACGGCGGACTTGATGGCGCTGTCTTTGCCCGCCGTACACCGAAACCTTGGACCCATCACATTAAAGCAAGCATTGGAGACACTGGCAGGACCTGTGTTTCGCCTGGTGCAGGATCCGGTGCATCGCCTGATCTCATTTGAATTATGCATGCCGGTTAGGACAGCCACGCACGAACCGGATCCCAGTTTGAAAACAGAGGACCCGCAAGATGCAGAATAAGACACAGGTGGAGCAGCCGGATAACCGGGAGTGGAACGCCGTGCACGAGAAGAACAAAGTACAAGCAAAGTCGGCCCATTCATCGAAAAAGACGATCCTGGTAGCCGTCGTGATCAGTGTGATCACGATCGGCACGCTCGCGATATTGCGAGGCCAGATCGACAGCCCGCAGGAAGAGGCAGCAGTGGTCGGACAGAATGTGGCGGCACTCGACAAGACCATGGAGAGTGGCATCGGTGCGGACATCGATGCCACGACCCTTGGCAAGACCCTGCCGCAGACCAGTGGGACGTTCGATACGATCGAGCGCAGCATCGCAAACCTGTCAGAGCGGATCGGTCAGTGGTTCGAGTCTTTACGGACCGATCATTCGAGCATGAATCAGGAGCTGTCTGGGCTGGCCAATAACGTGAGCGCGATTCATGAATCGATCGCAGATCTGCGTAAAGGCAACGAGGACCTCAAACAGCGCATCGACGCCGCGCAGTCCCGATTGCAGGTCATCGCCAAAGACGTGCGCGGACTCAAGATCGCAGCGAACAAACAGGTTGCGAAGAGGCAAAAATCTGTAGCGGAAAAGCCGCCGTTTCACATCGATGCCATTGACCTGTGGGATGACGCTGTCTACGTGGCTATCTCCCAGAACGGTCGAGTCAGCTTCTTGCGTGAGGGTGAGCAACGGTCCGGTTGGCATGTGACACATATCGATCGGACGAAAGGGCAGGTCACGTTTCGTGGTCCTGCAGGGCAGGATTATTCGGCATCGTTACGGAGGTAATGCCAATGGAAGTGTTTGTTGCGATTCTTTTGTTGTTCGGTGCCTTCTCACTGGGTTCTGCAACCAGTGATGATGCGGATGATGATCCTGTAGGCGTGGAATTGTCTACGGCGGTGGATGTGAAACAAGACCTGCCAGGTAAAGGTACACAAGCAGACGGTGTTGAGCATACGCAATTACCAGACTGTTTGTCCGGCCGTCACTTTGTTATCTATCGAGATCTGACCGCCGCATATAAAAACAGAAGCGAGACAGCGACGCCAGGTGCCAGCGATGCTGAGGATGCGTACCCGGATGAGTAATCAATGGAAGTTGGCAAGTCTGATATTGGCGCTTGTGATATCGGTTCCGGCATTCGCCATGGAGGTGGCCGGCACCCAGGTGAAGGAATCCGACACCAGCGTTTCGGCAACGGATGAAAATACATTGACGTCATCGGATCGGGCACGCTCCCGTTTATGGGAGCTGTCGGAAACGGAATGGCGTCGCTACAAACAATTGATGCAGGGCATTCGGGGTAGCATCAGCCCGCCGACAATCTCACCAATTGAGGTGTTGGGTATTCATGCCCGTGATCAGGATGAGCGTCGTCGGTATGCCGAGATGTGGGCGCGCGCCATGCGCGAGGATGTGAGTCGGATATTGGCTTTTCAGCACGCATACGATGAGGCTGGAAAGCGCTTGTATCCGAATGAACAATTGATTGATATCAATCAATTGCCCGGTCGTGCCGACACGACAAGTTCGTTGAAACCTGGTGACCGGGTGCTTTTCTTCACCCGGCCGGATTGCCCTGCCTGTGATGCTTTGCTGGTAAAACTACTCAAACGTATTGATGCGGTGACGAGGATCGATATCTATATCACCGGTGTGAAGTCCGGCGATGACCAGGCGGTGAGAGATTGGGCGGCCGGTCACGCAATCAAGCCTGAGTGGGTGCGCAGTCGCCGTGTCACCCTCAACCACGAGGCGGGTGTACTCGAGAAACTCACTCAGGGAAAAGGAAAGATACCTTATATATTGAGGCGACAAGGGGAGCACCTGTCGGTGCTTCGTGCCTCGGAGCTTTAATTATGTATCGGGCACGACCCATGGTCATTTGGCTTGGTGCTGTGCTCGGGGGAATTTGGTCAACCATGGCATGGTGCGGTGAAACCGTGCCAAGCGGTTACCGCACTATCGCGGCTGAATACGAAATCCCCTACACGATTCTGTATGCCATCGCTCTGGCGGAAAGTGGTATGGCTTCGAACGACAACAGCATTCATCGTCCCTGGCCATGGGCACTCAATGTCGCCGGACGTGGCTATTACTATCCATCCCGTCAGGCAGCGTGGCAGGCACTGAACCGTTTTATCGCGGGCGGAGAACGATCCATTGATATCGGTCTGATGCAGGTGAGCTGGAAGTATCACAAGGACAAGTTGGGCAACACCTGGCAGGCGCTGGATCCGTATCACAACTTGCGGATCGCGGCCGTGATCTTACAGGACTGTTTCAAGCAGCGGCGTGATTGGTGGGCCAGCGTAGGTTGCTATCACTCTCCTAAGAATTCGGGGCGTGCGCAACGCTACCGACTACGGGTCGTCGCTCATTGGCAGCGGCTGGGAGCAAACGGGTAACACATCCAAATGGCGAGGCAATACAATGGTCCTATATATAAAAAATAGTATCGTACTGATGTTACTGGCCATGATCCCGTTGGGTGCATGGGCAGGGGTGACCGTGATCCATGACAGTGGCCAAACCCGATCATTGGCACCGTATCTTGAGATACTCGAGTCCAGCGAGCGAGTAACCAATAGCCAGCCGATCCGCAGCCCCAAGCTCGGTGCCGCAGACATTCAAACGCTGTTACCGATTCGCTCACCCGGACTGAGTCCGGGGCCAGTGCAATCGCGGGCGCACAATCGACCGTTTGCCCGTCCGTTCTTTCTGATCGGTTCCGATCCACGCTCCAGGCAATGGCTCGTTAAGCACCGTGAGCGCCTCAAGGCGATCGGCGCTGTGGGCATGCTGGTTCAGGCGGAGACGCGGGAGGATTTGCAGGCTACCGTCAATTTGTCAGGTGGGCTGCCCATTATGCCGGCATCCGCTGCCGATATCGCGACCGCCCTGAACATCTCGCACTATCCGGTATTGGTGTCATCACAAGGCATTGAGCAGTGAGCACCCATCCCATTGAGGCCTTGCTGCGACCGCCGGTCGAGTTGTGGTCGACGTTAGTGGCTTTCGCAACGGCGGCCATCGCTATGCTGGCCCCCTGGGCGCTGATGATGCCACCGGGCGTGGCCTACAGCGCCGGTGCGGCGCTCATGCTGATCGGAATGATCCGGGCCAGGCAGGCATGGAGGGTTATGCGTTATCAGCGCAATATGCGCCGACTGCCCACCTATCGCTTGTGCGCCGACAAGATCCCGCTCAGTCGCCACAAGCTGTTTCTCGGCAAAGGCTTTCGCTGGAGCCAGAAACACACACAGCGGTTGCGGGACACGATTCGTCCCGAGGTTCAACACTACGTGCAACCGGGGCGCCTGTATCAATGGGCACGTCGCAAGGAAGTGGCGTGGGAATCAATACCGCTGTTGAATTTACTGGCCTACTATCTTCGTTCGCGCGGTTGGTGGAATCCACTGGCGCCGCTGCCTGCTGTCGGAGGTAAGCCAGCCCTACATGCGGTGGAACCCGACGAGCAAGATGTCTGGATGGATATCGGTGAGCGGGTCGGTCATACCCTGGTGCTGGGCACGACGCGCGTCGGCAAGACACGGCTTGCCGAGATCCTCATTGCCCAGGATATCCGGCGTGGCGATGTGGTAATCGTCTTCGATCCTAAGGGGGACGCCGATCTCCTACGGCGCGTATACGCCGAGGCCAAGCGGGCGGGACGCGCCAGGGACTTTTACATGTTTCATCTCGGGTACCCCGAAGTCTCCGCCCGTTACAATGCCATCGGCAATTTCTCCCGCATCACCGAGGTGGCAACCCGCATCGCCAACCAGCTCCCGAGCGAGGGCAACTCCGCTGCCTTCAAGGAATTCGCCTGGCGCTTCGTCAATATCATCGCCCGCGCCCTGGTGGCGTTGGGTCGTCGGCCAGACTACAACCAGGTTCGCCGCTTCATCAACGATATCGAGCCGCTGTTCATGGAGTACGCGCGGGCGCACCTGCGCCAGCACGGTGCGGAAGATTGGCAGGAGAAGGTGGCCGAGATCGCCGCCAACATCAAGGAGCGCAACCTGCCCAACTCGCTGCGCGGCCGTAACAACGAGGCCATCGCACTGATGCGACATCTGCAGGAGCAGGATCTCTACGATCCCGTGCTCGACGGTCTGGTGTCCGCCTTTAAATACGACAAGACCTACTTCGACAAGATTGTGAGTTCCGTCGGGCCGTTGATGGAAAAACTCACCACCGGAAAGATCGCGGAACTCATTTCACCGAATTATCTGGACGAGACCGATTCACGCCCCA
>Ga0316208_1001686_pt1 | contig 19968 bp, 13 predicted proteins | sample 3monopyrite_MG_FD_204944 | JGI IMG/M metagenome (GOLD analysis project Ga0316208, IMG submission 204944) | Microbial mat bacterial communities from mineral coupon in-situ incubated in ocean water Damariscotta River, Maine, United States -... | ecosystem: Environmental > Aquatic > Marine >...
CGGTCAGTGTCCGGAGTTTCTCGCAACGGATTCGGCGACTGCGCAGCTGGGCGGACTCGCACCTGAGCGGCTGGATCCATGAAAAGACGATCCGGCTATGCGAGAAGCGTTCGCGCTGGGCGGTGGCATACCAGCATCCCACCGGGCATCGCACGAGCAACATGCTGGACCGCATGATGCGAGGCATGAACCGTTATTACTCATCGACTCAGCATTTCCACGGGAGCCTGACAGCCATTCGCCTGACCAGTCGCAGTCAGGCCTTGTTGTGGAACTTCACCCCCTGGCATCCTTCGATCAAGCACCGCGACGGCTGGCAGAGTCCCGCCGAGCGTTTAAACAAATACCGCTACCACGACGACTGGCTGCAGAACCTGCTCATTTCCGCTTCCTGCGGCGGATACCGATACAAACAACCACCCCAGAATCCGTGACGGTCAGAGAAAAACGTACGCGCCGACAGTCCCTCAAACACTCGAAATCGTCCTGCGAACCGGTTTGTGGACGGCCATCACACCCGCTGGCGACCACCAGCCTGGATTCTTCGCCCGATCCGCCCCCCGCATTAAACCAACCACACCTTGCCAAAGACTTTTTCAGACACGCACGAGTTAGACATCGGCCATCAAAGGCGTAGCAGGATTCACCCTGTTGAAAGTTGTACGGTTCGCACGAAGGCAGACCGACCGCGTAGCATTTTGTGCTGCGGTGACGTTCCTGGCGATCAGCTTGACTTTGACCACTCCCGCGGCAGCGCAGATGATTCAGCAGGCCGGGTTTCTTCAGCCTTCGCCGCCTTCCGAGCAGGTCACGCTTGAGCTGATTAACGCTTGCCGGAAGGAAGTTGCCGACTCAGTCCTGGGCGATGATGCGAAGAAGAAAATCGATGAACATTACAAAGTCGCCACCGATGGACTGAAACGCGTATTTGAATTCGCGGCGTCGGCAGCTCAGTTCAAGCAGGACACTGATGACGTTCAGCAACGGCTTCAACTTCTGAAGCAGCGAATGGCCGAGCTGCAGCAGCTCAAGCCGGGACTGCCGTCTTATCCGACTCTGCCGGAACTGGAGCAGGACCGCACAAATCGCGACGTGCAGTTCGATGAATTGAAGTCGGCACTCGCCAAAATCGAGGCAGAGCCGACGACACGCGCCAATCGCCGCAAGGAGATTCGAGCTCAGTTGCTTTCCGCTGCGCAACGCGCAGCGGACATCGACAAGCAGTTGACGATTCCCACTCCGACGGACGAGTCACCGCTGCTCACAAAGGGACGGCTGACGGAACTGGGAATCCGGCGGCTACTCATTGATGCCGAACAGCCCGCAATTCAGAGCGAACTTTCGAAGTACGATTCTGAGGACGCAACTGATTACGTGCGACAGGAACGCGACGTGCGGACTCAGGAAGTTGCTTTGGTGGAGGCGGAACTGAAACTGTTTGATGAGGAGATTGCGAAACGGCGAGCGGACGAGAACGCTGCGGCTCTGCGACGTGCCAGCGATGCAGCCATCACCGCCGAGCCACTTCTGCAGGACGACGCGAAAGCCAATGAGCTGCTGGCCGAAAGGGCCGTCAAATTAACGACGCGGAGCATGGAATCGACATGCTGGAACGAGTCAGCTTTGTTATCGCGACGGTTGTCTTTGCCGTGTTTCTTAGGCGAGTGCTGCGGTCGGATACGGGCATTTTGTGTGAGTACCTGTCTGCTCACCCTGAAGGATGGCTCGTTCGAACAAAATGGCTCTGGTACTGGTGCAGCGTGCTGGCTCCGCTGAGCCTCGCCGGACTGGCGATTGCGGGTTTCTACTACACGGCTCAACAGCTTTCGTGGCGGCTCTTCGTGACGATTCTCTGTGCTTTCATTGCAACTGCTGCGTGCGTTGCTGCAGAGTCTCCTCATCGTCCAGCGAAGGAAATTGACGAACGAGCACGCGAAACTTCGCCGCGCTGAGCTCGTCGCTCAACAGGAAGCCGCCACTCAGGCCGCAGCCGCCATCAAAGCGGCTGAGCAACCGGACGCCGGGAAAGCCGACACCGCGAACACCGCACCGGTCTCACCAGTGGCCAGCGAGTTCGCAATCATGGCCGCTCCGGCTGGACCGACATCAATCGTTCCTGCCGAAGAACTGCGGGCCGATGTGGAAGCCCACACCGAGCAGAGCTGTCAGTTGCTCAGTCTCGCGGTCGTGACAGTCTCACTGGCCGGCATCTGGATGATCTGGGTCGACGTTCTGCCAGCGCTGCGAATTCTCGACCAGTGGCAACTCTGGGCCACGACGGTCGATGTCGCTGCCGAAGACGTCGGGATGGCGAGCACCACGGGTTCAATCGGCCCGCTCCGCGGACCAGGCATGCCGGTCGTATCGAACGACGGCACTGTGCAGCGGGAGATCGTCACTGTCGTCCGACACGTGACACCGCGAGACATCGGCCTCGCCCTGCTGATTGTCGTACTGACCGTCGCCTGTGCCCGTAACATTCCCGGCCTGATGGAGATGTGGATTCTGCAGCGACTGCCGTTTGATCAATCGGTTCGCTACGCCATCACAACTCTGACTAGATACCTCATTATCCTGCTCGGCGTGATTCTCAGCTTCAACGCGATCTCCGTAGGCTGGTCGAAAGTGCAATGGCGACAACAGCCTCAATTTTGTCGTCCGCACCTACCTGCCAGATCTCGACAATCGGCTGGTCGTCATTGACGCCCTGCACACAAACATCGATCGAGTCTTTCGCACGGCGAGCATCGAAATCTCCTTTCCGCAACGCGACCTGCACTTGAGGTCCGTGGACTCCAGCGTTGCCGACGCGCTGCGAGGCACACCGTCTTCCGGAGTCAGTTCCGATGCTGCGTGAAGACGACGTTGTGTCGACCGACTCAACTCAAACGGTAGAGGATGAGTCACGAGGTCGTCTGTTCCACCATCAGACAGAACCAGGTGCCGTGCCCGGTACGATTGTCACAAGAACTGTGGCGGTGCCGGTCCGACGATTCAGGTCATGGCCTATGGCCCTGACGAATTTTTTGAGGAGACGGCTGAGTCCCTCGATGAACTCGACAATCTGACAGACCACTTCCCGGTCACGTGGATCAACGTGGAAGGCCTCGGCGACGTGGATGTCATCCGTCAGCTCGGCGAACGCTTCGGCCTTCACATCCTCGCGCTCGAAGACGTCGTCCACATTCACCAGCGAGCGAAAGTTGAGGATTACGACGATCATCTCTTCATCGTCGTCCGCATGCTTTACTCAGGAATGTGGACGGACTCGGTGGCAGCAGCGATTGAAACCGAGCAACTCGCCATGTTCGTCGGCCCCAACTACGTGCTCACGTTTCAGGACGGTCACTCTGGAGACTGTCTCGACACGCTGCGCAATCGCATCCGTAATGCCCACGGCCGCATCCGCAAGGTCAACGCTGGAGGATTGGCCTATTCAATTATCGACACCGTCATCGATCACTATTTCGCTACCGTGGAAGACCTCGCCAGCCAGCTCGACGCCATTGATGAGAAAGTAGTATCGGAAATGATTCCGGGGCCGTCGCGTCTCTGCCCGTCATCCGAACCCGGCTGCTGCAGTTGCGGCGAGTGCTCCGGCCTCACCACGAAGCGATTCATCAGTTGATCCGCAGCGACACGGATATCATTACCGACGGCACACGCCTTTTCCTTCGCGACTGCCACGACCACACCCATCAACTGCTTGATGCTATCGAGACGTGCCGCGAGACGTGCCGCGAGACGTGCCGCGAGACGTGCTCGGACCTGCGGGACGCCCACTTCACCGTCCTGAGCACGCGTCAGAACGAAGTCATGAAAACGCTGACCATCATCGCGCCGCTCTTCATGCCAATGAGCTTCGTCGCCGGACTGTACGGGATGAACTTCAACCACATGCCCGAACTGAGCTGGTCGTTCGGCTACCCATTCGCCCTGACGATCATGGCCACCATTGCCGCCAGCTTCCTGCTTTGGTTCCGCAAACGAGGCTGGTTCGCCTGAGTCACATCACCAGAGTTCCAGACTGGTCGATTACCGCGAGTCATGAATTCGCCTCCACGTCGAGAACTGGGCAAGCAGCTACGACTTCTCTGTCACTTCTCGTCGTAACTCTCTTCGCTCACTCAAACGCTGCGTTCGTTGGGCTTGTAAGATGGGGTACTTCGAACGATCCGAAAGAGTACTGGTCCGAAAGAGCGATTTACTGCCGTAGGCAATCGGCCTCTTTCACTCACGTCCCCAGAAGGAGTGATGATCGCAAATTTCACTTGCCCCGGAGCTTTTCCTGCAGTTTGCCAACGCACTTTGCAGCACGGTCGCTACAACAGACGAATCCTCTCTGGTATCGACAAATTCCTAACAATGACGAGGGGCACACGCGTGGTTCGCCACACGTCTCGCAGAGAACTGCAGACCTGGTCCACGAACCGCACTTTTTGCATGGCCGCTCCTTGTCCTCATGGGCAGAATCGGTCACGCGTTGTGAGAACGTGTTTTCGACTCCCTCGACTTAAATGAATCTCTTCTCCAAAGAATGAATCTCTTCTCCAAAGAAACAGTGTTGTGTTTATGGAACCGACTTTTCTTGGTGCTAATCGAAACGTCACCGGTTCAAGATACTGCCTGGAGGCGAATGGTCATCGAATCATGATTGATTGTGGCCTGGTGCAGAAGCGGGAGTTTCAGGCACGCAACTGGGAACCGTGTCCGGTGCCTGCCGAATCGTTCAAGTCGCTGCTGGTGACACACGCTCATATTGACCATCTCGGCCTGATTCCAATGTTCGTGAAGGACGGGTTTGACGGGCGAATTTACGCCACACGTAAAACGTCGGCTCCGAAATTCCACTCTCGCGACACCACCTTCTGATCGACAGACCGCTCGCCAACTGCCGCTCAAGCTGACTCCGCCAGTAAGCTTCTTTCTCCACACTACGCCGCTGATTCGCCATTGCCAGGAACTCCAGACTGAGGGGAAATAAATCACCTCAGCATAAAGCCCTCGACAAGATGCACTTCACCGTACGCTCACGTACAGTTCGAATTCCGCGATGAGTTCCTGGCGGTGCTGTTGCGCTTGCTGATCGAGCAGACCCAGGGCGTTCAGGGCTTTGTCCTGAGTCGTGACCAGGCCGATGATCAGGTATTGGATTAACGCCATGGCGTAACAGATCCAGCCGGGCAGGCCGGGGGCGATTGCGGCAAGGATTGCGAAGACGGGCGACGACTTATTCAGGTGCAGGCAGAGGTGTCCCTTCAGGAACGGCCAGCTTTCGGTTTTGATCTGCGGCCACCATTTCTGTTTGCGGTCGAAGTTGTGTTTCGGAGGCCGGCTGTGCATTAACGCGAAGAGTTCCTGATCAGGCATCATCTGAATCACGCCGATGGCGAGCATGACTCGGCAGCCGAGCAGGATCCAGCCGTAGTCGTTCTGGCTGACTTCGAGCATCGACGCGGAAGGGACGGCGGCGACAGTCGGTGATTCGTGTGTTGACTGGTTGCGCGGTGCCTGTTCGTCGCTGGTTGTGTTAGGGACTGAAGGGTCGAGTGGGGCTGACTGTGTGAAACGCGAATGGATGACGGGCTCGGCCCAGGGAAACAGAGCGGTCTCGATATTCTGAGTGGCCAGCAACAGGATGAGAGCTCCTCGGAACCATTGTTCGAGGTCTTTTTCCAGTTCGTTATCGAGCGTGCCGAAGCGCAGGACGCGCTTGATAAACCAGCGGAACAACGGGACAGCTACCGAGCCCACAACCAATCGGGTGATTGGTCGAACGATGGGCTTCAGGAGCGAAACGTCCATCAACAGACGAAACAGGCTCCACACGGCCATTCTCCGAAAGACTGAACGGGCTGCGTCGAACGGCTTGGGCCGTTCAAGTAGCGTCAGTCAACGTAGAGAAATTCGTTTGAGTTCAGCAGAACGTGGCATAAATCGGTGAGAGCTTTCAGATCGATGCCGCTGGCTGATTGCGGGAAGTCGTCGGCGATACTCAAGTGGTTTTCTGCCTTGGACTTGTCTCGCCCCGGCGATTCAGGAGAGTCGAATTCCCAGAAACCGGAAACGCTGCTGGCTGCTCCGCCGTTGATCAAAAGCTGGTCAGCGGCGAGCTTTGCGCTGGACACGCGGACGTTGTCGATCAGGCCGTCCCACCGGCTGCGTCGACTGCCGTCGCGGTCGCCGATGGTCAGTTTCAGGTCGTTGTGAAAGTCGCCGATGACACCATGCTTAATGGAGGCTGATTGAAGAGATGCGTCGGGCTTCGACAGGTCCTTCATGAAAAACGTGACGCCGGTTTCAGACGCCGTGTCGACGTCGACCGAGACGGCGACGTAGTACGGTCGGTTCAGTTCGGGACGCAGGTTGGAAGCGATGACCTCGTAAGTCGGTTTGTCGGTCCCGGCTTTACGAGGTTCTCCGCCGATCAATTGAAGGATGAGGTTTCGCGGCTTGTACGCGGATTTCGTGCTGGTGACTCCGAAGTTCCAACCTCGATGAGACGTGTCGCCGTTCCAGTGAGAAACGATCGTCCGGACGTTCGCATCCGGGTACAGAGAATTGAGCTGGATCACGGCTTCGATGGTGAAGTCTTCGGTTGGCAGCTTGCTGGCATTGGTGGTTTTGAAAGTCGTGGTGGCACTTGCGGGATCGATGTTCGCCGCTTCGCTCCGCGTCGCCGCGAGCATTGAGGTAGTCGTCGGTGGCGAAGTCGCCGACTGGCTCAGGCTGTCCAAATACCGAATTGCTGATTCGAGTTCGGCATCGCTGGGCGATCGGCCAAACGCGAGTTGCCAGGCCGTCTGGACATTTGCCTGAGAGACGTTTGATCCTGGACTGAGGCTTTTCGCCACTGCCTGATCGACGCGACCGGCGAAGGCAGCCGAACGGTCGAACATCCATTGGCCGTTGATCATGAGCAGCGACTGTGTGGGCGTTGTTGTGACGTCGCGGTCGGCGGTGCTGTTGATACCGTCGGCGACGTCGAACGCTTTGAGCATCGGATCGGGCGAGTTGCGTCGCACCGCCGTGTAAACAGATCGACGAGGTGTTGAGGCAGCGACTGCGGCGCCTCCAGCTTTGGGGTCGAGTTCTCCGGAAGCTGCCAGAACGGCGTCGCGAATCTGCTCGGCCGCCAACCGGCGGATGTCCCATCGCCAGCGAAGTCGGTTCCGTGGATCGCTCAGCGCATACTGCGACGCTTCGGGGTGCGATGCCGATTGTCGGTACGTGGCCGAGTTAAGGATCAGTCGATGGAGTGCTTTGAAGCTTTGACCGTTCTCGACAAAGTAAGTCGTCAGCCATTCGAGCAGTTCCGGATGGCTGGGTGGTTCTCCGAGTTGGCCAAAGTCGCTGGACGTTTCGACGATGCCTTTGCTGAAGTGGTACTGCCAGATTCGGTTGACGATGACACGTGTGGAGAGCGGGTTCTCCGGCGACGTTAACCAGCGTGCGAGCGCCGCGCGACGTCCGGTGGAATTCGGAGCCAATTCAGGACGGATGACTTCAGCAGGATCCGGATTCAGGACGGTCAGCATGCCTGGAAGGATGTCCTGATTCCTGCGGTCGTCGGGAATGGGTGTTGGAGTCGGCTTCGGCCCGGCGTCGGTCACGGTTAGAGAAACGGGCAAGGGGGCCGGCTTCAGCTTGTCGAACTTCTTCAGCGATTCGTTAAGTTGGTCGACCTTCTTTTGATCCACATCCTGCAGCTTTACACGGTCGTATTCAAAGTCGATCTGGCGTTGCACCAGATTCATGATCTGCCGCTCGTGCGTGCCCCATTCTTTGGCTGGCCGCTTGGCGATTTCTCGAACGTCGGGCGGGAATTTTTCGACGGCCGATGTTCGCTGCTTGGCGAGGTACGGCGCTTTGATGGCTTCAATCTGGTTTCGCAGATCCTGAGTCTTCGCTTCCCATTCCGATTGCTGCTTGTCGAACGCCGACTTCTGAGCGGGAGTTGAGAGGGCGATATCGTCTCGCGGTTCGATGGACGAAAAGAATGCCTGCAGGCGGAAGTAATCTTTGCGGAGGATCGGGTCAAACTTGTGGTCATGACACTTCGCGCAGCCGACGCTCATGCCCAGGAATGCTTCGCCGGTGATGTCTGTTAACTCGTCGATGATCGCTCGCCAGTGGCCGCGGACGTCGCGCTGGTTGTATTCGTAGAGGTAAAGCCGCCAGTAGGCGGTGGCGACGACGGCGTCCGGATTGTGAGGATCGAGTTCGTCGCCGGCGATCTGCTCACGCACAAACTGGTCGAATGGCTTGTCGTTGTTGAATGACTGGATGACCCAGTCGCGGTACCGCCACATGTTCGGTCGATAGCCGTCCGCTCGGTAGCCGTCGGATTCTGAATAGCGGACCAGGTCGAGCCAGTGGCGCCCCCAACGCTCGCCGTACTGTGGACTGTCGAGCAGGCGGTCGATGACATTCTGCCAGGCGTCGGGCGCCTCGTCGTTAACGAATGATTCGACCGCTTCGTTGCTCGGCGGCAGGCCGATCATGTCAGCGTAGACTCGACGGATGAGCGTGCGACGGTCGGCCTCCGGAGCTGGAGTCAGGTTCGACGATTGAAGCTTCCTGCTAATGAATCGGTCAACTTCGTTGCGCGACCAGCCGGCAGTGTCTGGCTCGGGAAGGTCCGGATTCGCGACCGGTTGAAACGCCCACCAGCTTCTGTCTTCTTCAGTGATACTCGGAGTTGCCGGAGCGTCGTCTCGCAGCACGGCGTCGTGTTCTGGCCAGAACGCTCCGTCAGCGATCCACTTTGTCAGCAGGGCGATCTCTTCGGCCGGGAGTTTGCCACTTGGAGGCATCTCGAACGATTCCCAGTTGATGGCTTCGACCAGCAGACTTTCGTCAGCCTTGCCCGCTACGAGAGCCGCGCCGGACTCGCCGCCTTTCAACAGAGTGCTGAGAGCATCGACGCGTAATCCGCCACTTTGCTTTTCTTTGCCGTGGCACTTGTAACATCGAGCTGACAACAGAGGGCGAATCTTCGTTTCGAAAAATTTTGCTTTGGCCGAGTCGTCAGCCTGGAGAGGCACAGACTTTTCGGCGACCGCTGAACTGTGCAGAAACGACAGCGTCATCGAAACGACGATCGCGGCAGTCAGCAGCGACGAGGGAAATCGAAACGAGCTTTGGGGAGACGCGAGCATGGTTGATCTCGTGGTCCTGTGAAACCGGTGTGAACTCCACGAGTGGAGAACCACGCGGCGTGGTGGGAACTGCGGGAAGGACCGGCAGTATAAACTCGTCGCTCACGTCCGTGCAGCCCGATTGTCAGTTTCGTGTTGTCCGCATTGAATTGGCGAGGTGGCTGCAAAGGCGGGGTCCCACTAATCTGATCATTGTGCGGTGACATGCTGCTTGCAGATGCAGAGTGTCCTGACGCAGGGGACCTTCCGGAATCGATGTAGGGACGCAGTGTTGATGCCAGCTTGTGACGTCATTGTACTTGGCGGGGGAATCGTTGGACTGTCGACCGCGTGGCGGCTGCGCCAACGGTATCCCGATCTGAAGATTCGCTTAATCGAAAAAGAGTCTCGGCTGGCATTTCATCAGACGGGGCGAAACTCGGGCGTTCTGCATACCGGGATTTACTACAAGCCCGGATCGCTGCGCGCCGTCAATTGTCGGGAGGGCAAGAAGGCGATGGAAGCCTTCTGCGAAGAACACGGCGTTACCTACGAATTGTGCGGAAAAGTGATCGTTGCCGTTGATGACTCAGAGCTTCCGAACCTCGATCGAATCTACGAACGCGGCCAGGCGAACGGCGTCCAGTGTCGACCGATCGACGCGGACGAGTTGCGGGAACTGGAGCCTCACACTGCCGGAATCAAAGCGCTGCACGTGCCGGAGGCTGGCATCGTTGACTACGTCGGTGTCTGCAAAAAACTGGGAGAATTGCTGCTCGCATCCGGCACGGAAATTCAGTTGGAAACTCGCGTGACGGGCATGCAGCATGGGGCTGAGTGCTCTGTGGTTGAGACGACGGCCGGAGACTTCGAAACGAGGTTCGTCGTCAACTGCACCGGGCTGCACAGCGACCGCGTGACGAAGATGAGCGGTCAGAAGCCAGAGGCCAAAACTGTGCCGTTCCGAGGTGAGTACTTCGATCTGAAACCCGAGGCTCAGCATCTTTGCAGAACACTCATCTACCCGGTGCCTGATCCGCAGTTTCCGTTTCTGGGAGTTCACTTCACGAGGATGGCGCTCGGCGGCGTCGAGTGTGGTCCCAACGCTGTGCTGGCGTTCGCGCGGGAAGGCTACACGAAGATGGACATCAACCTGCGAGACCTGATCGAGTCGCTGACGTATCCCGGCTTCATTCGGATGGCGGCAAAGAACTGGAGAACCGGCTGCGGAGAAATGTGGCGGTCATTCAGCAAAGCGGCGTTTGTGAAAGCTCTGCAGCGGCTGATTCCCGAAGTTCGCAGCGAACATCTGGATTACGCGCCGGCCGGAGTTCGGGCTCAGGCGCTGGGCCGGGACGGCAAACTTCTTGACGATTTTCTGATTCAGGAGTCGGATCGAGTCGTCAATGTTTGCAATGCTCCGTCTCCGGCGGCAACGGCTGCGTTGAATATCGGGAATTTAATCGTTGATCGTTTAGCAGTCAGGTTTGACTGACGGGTCAGGTCGTACCTCGTCGTTTGATGCGGTGGGACCGGCGATGTCAGGAGAACCTGCCAATTCGGAGCGGACCTTGAGCATTCCTCGTGCTGTGCGCTCGGGGTCGTTGGAAACTGGTCGGAATGTCGAAAAAATCCTTCTCCACGTTCCGTCACGGCGGGTAGACTTCGGAGGCCTTCTTTGCGGTTCTTAACACTGGCATCCGGATTTCCGGTCCGGCGGCTCGCAGAGGGCGACAGATTACGACTTGGGTTTTGAGCCCGAACACACGATTACAAGCAAGCAGGATGTCGCGCGATTTCGTTCGGCATCAGCGGATTTCGAGAAATTCGGAGAACATCAGTATGCCGTCCCGCACCACTCGCACCGCGATTATGGGGCTGTCAGTCACTCTGGCACTTTGTGTCGCACAAGCCGCCAAAGCCGAAGAGGCTCCTCAGGCGAAAGTGCTTCAATACAGTGCCGAGTCTGGCGACACCGTCCAGGCCGTGCTGCTGCAGGCACCAAAGTCAGCCGACACATTGACTGTCCGAGACCACATCGTGCTTGTCGACACGTCGGCCAGTCAGAATGGTGGTCACCGGGTTCAGGCTCTGGCGACACTGGATGCCTTCCTGACGAACCTCGCTGACGGCAGCCGCTTCCGGTTGTTCGCGGTTGACGTCGCTCCTGAAGAATTGACTCAGGGACTGACCGCGACAAAGGGAAAACTGGCGGATCGTGCTCGAGCATTGCTGGCTCGCCGAGCACCGCTGGGAGCCACCGACCTTGGTCGAGCACTGCAAACGGCACTCGCATCTGCCAAAACAGCGAAGAACGCTTCGGTCGTTTACATCGGTGACGGAGTCAGCGGACTTCGCCTGATTCCGACCGCCCGAATGCAGACGCTGGTCGACGGCTTCCGAGCCATCGAAGTTCCGGTCAGCAGCTACGCGATCGGACCTCGTCGCGACCTGCAATTACTTGGCGTGCTGGCCAACTGGACCGGCGGAAACGTCGTGCTTGATGACGGTACTACAGACGCTCGAATCCTTGGCGGAAAGCTGGCTCAGACCGCTGAGCAGACCGTCGTTTATCCATCGAGTGTTTCGGTTCAGCCTGTCGGGACAACACTGCTTCCGGCAACGGCTCTGCCAATTCGAGGCGATCGAGCAACGGTCTACCTCACCCGAGGAACGGCTCCCACATCACTCGTGGCTAAAGCCGCTACTGGCGAAGTACGCTGGTCAGTCGACTCTGCTTCGTCAAATACGGACAACGCGTTTCTGGCGACTCTCGTCCAGCGAGTCGAGCATTCACCAGTCAACGCTCCTTTTGCCGGTGAGCAGCTGCTGACTGCGGCAAAGGACGCATTTCTTCAACGAGTCGATCAGTTGTCTGCGTTGGGAGACGCCGCACTGCTCGACCGGGACTTGAATCAGGCTGCCGAGTATGGCAAAGCGATTCACCAGCTCGATCCTTCGAATGAGCAGGCTGCACGCCTCGCTAAGTCAGCCGCGAAGTTTCAGACGATCAGTCAGGTTTCACAGCCAGCCGATCCGAACGCCCCATCTGCCGACGCCACGACGCAGCAGCAGACCGGCAGCCTGATCGCTGAAATCGAAGTTTTGCAGGCCATCAAGACTCAACAGTTTCAGTCAATCGTCGCTCGAACAATTCAGGAAGTCCGTCGAGTCGCCGAAGAAGATCCGGATGCGGCACTCAGCACAATCAAACGTGCAATCGGCGCGGTGAAAGCCGCCGAAGACATTGACCCGGACCAGCGAATCGCTCTGGCCAAGAGACTTCAGGGTGTGCTGGCTGATGTGAAAGGTCAGAAAGAAGTCGCTGAGTTGCGGTCGATCCGTGCTCAGGAACGAGTCGCCGCGATCGAAGCTCAGCGTCGACTGATCGATGACATCGCCATCGAGGATGACCGGCTGGAACGCCTGATCGACAACGTTCGATCATTGATCGAAACCGCGTCGCACGGTGAACCTGACAAATACCTGGAAGCGGAAGCCGTGTCAGAAGAAGCGGTCAATCTGCAGCCAGGAAACGGTGTTGCCACTGCTGCTCAGGTCGTGTCAGAGGCCAGCGGGCAGCTTTACACAGCATTCTTTATGCGGTCTCTTCGAGCTGACCGGTTCCTGGAAACTCTCGAACAGGTCGAACGGTCACACGTTCCGTTTCCGGATGAGCCACCGATTCGATGGCCACGACCGGAAGTCTGGAAGGCTCTCACCGAACGACGAAGGCAGTACGCGTCAGTCGACCTCCACAAAGCAACGACAGCCGAGCGCCGTATCACGGCAGCTCTGGATGATCAGACAACGATCAACTTCGCCGATACACCGCTGATCGACGTTGTTGATTACCTTTCACGGACCCACGAGATCCCGATTATTCTCGACGTGTTCGCGATCGAGGAAGAAGGTTTGCTGGTCGATGAGCCAGTCAACCTGGTCCTGGCGGGGATTACACTTCAGAGTGCGTTGAAAATCATGCTGTCAGAATTCCAACTGACATACGTCATCGAAGACGAAGTCATGAAGATTACGACCGTCGACGTCGCTGCCGACATACTTTCGACTCGTGTCTACCCGGTTGGTGACCTGGTCGTCGATCTGAATGCTTTGTCACTTGGCGGAGGTGCGAGTGGGCAACTCGGTGGTGGTGGTGGACAAGGTGGTGGTCAGCAGGGTGGTGGTCAGCAGGGCGGCGGATTCGGCGGTGGCGGTGGCGGTGGCTTCAGCGTTGCTCCGCCAAAACTTCCGAAAGGCATGAGTCAGAAGAACGACAAAGTCGCTCCCGTTAAACAGCCGGCTGATCCGGAGCTGCGAGGAATCCTCGACGGGATTCTCAACGAATCGGCCAGCGACGAGTCTGCATCGACCGAGCAGGTTTCGTTCGAAGGGTACGCTCAGGTCAAGCCTCCAGTTTTCCGCTTCGACAATAAGTCGATCGAAGAGCTGAAAAAAAAACGGTAGGTTCGAGTCAGTCTACGGGGAATGCGAAGGGTCAGCAGTCTGCTGGCGATAGTCGCAAGTCTCCGCAGACTAAATCAGCTGAGCAGAAGAAACGAGGGTCGAGCACTGATAGTGCCCGACCCTCTTCTGTTGCGCGGCCCAAATCACCGACTGCAAAGGTGAAAGCTGGCGACGACCGCGATCGGCCTCGCGCGGCGAAAGCCGGAACGGAGTCGTCGGAGGACGCATGGCGTCGGCGTTTTTCGCAAAAAAAGTTCGCCGCCAACGACATCATTCGCGCAGTGGGCAAGTTGCACGCGGCCGGCAAGCACGATGAGAACGTGGCTTTGATGCTTGCTGCCATCACGACGGGGCAGTCGCAACCGTGGATGTACGATGTCCTGCCGCGATCGATGAAATTGGCTGGCCGGCCACAGAGGGAGATTGAACGGGCTCTCACTTCCAGAATCGACTTCACCACGACGAATCTGGATTCTCTGCTTATTTCTGCGGCGACGATGGCACGGCTCGACGGGACCCAGTTAGCGTTGGAGCTTTATCAGCAGGCGGCGCTGATCGATCCAACTCGACCGGAACCGTACGCGATGGCGATGAGGCTTGCCCGCAAAGTTGGAGATGTCAACGCCACAGAGTTTGCTTGTGCGGGAATTCTGACGCACGTCTGGACGAAAGATTTTCAGAAGCGTCACGACGCCGCAAGAGACGCGGCCGTGGACACTCAGCAGGAGCTTTTCAAAGCGGGCAAACTGGAACGGCTGAAAGAGTTCAAAGCGGCGATCGCTCAAGCCGAGCGTCGCGATCTGCAGATCAAAGTCGAATGGTCCGGCGATGGTGATCTTGATCTGAAAGTTAAGGAGCCGTTGGGAACAGTCTGTTCGGTCTCACAGACAACGACGGCGTCGGGCGGACTTTACATTCACGATGGATTCGGTCCGCGACGCGAGAATTGCTACGAAGAATACATCTGCGTTGAGGCCGCTCCCGGAACATACGAACTGCAAATTGAGTACGTCGACAATGGCACGATCGTCGGCAAACGCTGCGTTGTGACCATCGTGAGTCATGTTGGCTCGGCCGCAAAACGAGTCTTTCGAACGGTTGTCAGCTTCGATGGTCGCTCTGTGAGCGTCCCGTTTAAGCTTGAGAAAGGCCGTCGCAGACAGCTTGGACCAGTGCCGGCGAAACTGCCCGCTGGCCAGGGCGCGACGCAACTCACCCGGCAGGAAATCATCGCCCGAGTTCGCCGCGGCGGTGGGCAGGCTGTTGCCGGACAGGTTGCTGCTCAAGGCGGAGCAGGGCAGGGAGCCGCTCCTGGTCAGGGCTTTCGATTGCCGGCCGGATCGTTCACGGCCGGCATCGGCTTCACACCGGTCATTGGATTCATCAATGAGGGTGTTTCGCTGACGGCCAACGCGGTTGTTTCAGCAGATCGACGATTCGTACGGATCTCCGTGGCTCCGTTTTTCAACACGCTGCGAGAGATTCAAACATTCAGTTTCCAGGGCGGGACCGGAGCACAGCAGGGGGGAGTGGGGACTCAGCAAGGTGGCGGCGCCGGCCAATAGGCTCGACCTGATTCAGCAACAGAGCCATTCCGGCAGAAACTGCTGCCGAGACACCGTTTTTCGACCGACGAACTGGTCGGGAGATTACCGTCTCAATACGATTCGCGCCGGTTCTGAGTGAGCTGTCGCGTGATGGCTCGGCTGATCCTCGTCACCTGCGAAAAGTGTACGTATTTCTTATGGCCACGCCCCGAGTCTGCGTTTTACGAGCCCCCGGCACGAATTGTGATCCCGAAACCGCACACGCATTCGAAATGTGCGGCGCGAAGGCTGAGCGAGTTCACCTCCTGCGAGTTCTGGAAGACCCCACCGTTCTGGCCGGGTTTCAGGCACTGTGTATTCCGGGAGGATTCAGCTACGGAGACGACATCGGCGCCGGCGTCATCTTTTCGAGCCATCTGCGAGGCCGATTGTCCGACGCTCTGCAGGAATTCCTGATGGCTGACAAACTGGTCCTGGGAATCTGCAACGGCTTTCAGACTCTGCTGAAGTCAGGAATCCTTCCCAACGGAGCAGCCGGCATCTCGACAGAATCAGCCGCCGAGCCAGAGGCAACGCTCACCTGGAATGACAACGGTCGATACACATCCTTGTGGGTGAATCTGGCAAACCTCAGCGACAACAACGTCTTCCTGCGAGGCATCGATCAGATCGAAATGCCGCTCGCCCATGCCGAAGGTCGGCTGGTTGTTCGCGATCCGGCGATTCTGGAGTCGTGGCGTCAGAATGGGCAGGCGGCACTTTGTTACTGCTCGCCACAGGCTGATTCGAACGGCGAGAGCGGCGGCGAGAGCGGCGGCGAGAGCGGCGGCGAGAGCGGCGGCGAGAGCGGCGGCGAGAGCGGCGGCGAGAGCGGCGGCGAGACCAGCGGCGGCGAGACCAGCGGCGGTGATTCAAGCAGGTGGTTGACCGAAAAACTGGACTACCCGGTGAATCCCAACGGGGCGTTCGCAAACATCGCCGGGCTTGGCGATGCGACTGGCCGAGTACTCGGGCTGATGCCCCACCCGGAACGATTCATCCACGCAACACAGCATCCCGAGTGGACTCGACGGAAGCTGCGAGGCGAAGGAGACGGGCTCAAGCTCTTCCGAAATGCGGTCGAGTATTTCGGTTAGGCACCTGCTTGAAACGACCGGACTATTGATTCAGCGTGTGCCACTGGCTTTGCCAGTGCAAAACTTCCAGGAGACGTCGATTGCCAGCAACACTGGCAGAGCCAGCGGCACTTCTCTTGAATGGTCTGATATGGGCGACCGATGACGCTCGAAAGTTTACCTGGCGACAAACTTGAGTATTGCCTGAAACCTTTCCGTTCATTCCGTGTCTTCCGTGGTCAAAACGTCGAGACAACTCATTCATAGTTAGATTTAGTAAGCAGATAATTCCATGACCAACCGAAGAATTCTCGTGACCGCGGCTCTGCCGTACGCGAACGGGCAGATTCACATTGGCCACATGGTCGAGTACATCCAGACTGACATCTGGGTGCGTTTTCAGAAGCTGCGAGGCAACCGCACGGTCTTCTTCTGCGCTGACGATACGCACGGCACCGCGATTTCAATCCGCGCCCGCGCTGAAGGGCGAACCGAAGAAGAAGTCATCGCTGAAATGAGCGAAGCTCATCAACGAGACTTCGCGGCCTTCGGTATCGAGTTTGACAATTACGGCTCGACCAACAGCCCCGAGAATCGAGAACTCTGCGGCGAGATCTGGCAGTCAATCCGCGACGCGGGACTGGTCAAGGAAAAGGACATCGAACAATTGTTCGATCCGGAAGCCGGACTGTTTCTAGCCGACCGGTTCGTACGAGGAACTTGCCCGAATCCCGAATGCAACGCCCCGAACCAGCCGGGCGACAACTGCAGCCGTTGCGGCAAAACTTACTCACCAGCCGAATTGATCGATCCAAAGAGCACGCTGTCGGGAACGACTCCCGAGATTCGCACCGCGCGGCATCTCTTTATCGAACTGAGTCAGTTGCATGGTTTTCTCGATGAGTGGTCGCAGTCGGGCAAGCATCTGCAGCCCGAAGTTGCCAACAATCTTCGAGGGCAGTTTCTCGGTGATCCGAATTCGGAAGACGGAGCGAAAGAACTCCGAGACTGGGACATTTCCCGACCGGCCCCGTACTTCGGATTCGAAATTCCAGACAGCCCAGGCAACTACTGGTACGTTTGGTTCGACGCTCCGATCGGGTACATCGCGTCGACGAAGCAGTGGTGCGATCGGACGGGCGAAAATCTTGACGACTGGTGGAAAAGCGACGACACCGAGATTCATCATTTCATTGGGAAGGACATCACGTACTTCCACACGCTGTTCTGGCCGGGGATGCTCAAGACCGCCGGCTTCAGCCTGCCGGAGAAAGTTCACATTCACGGCTTCCTGAAAGTCGATGGCGAGAAGATGTCCAAATCGGAGGGCACCTTCGTGATGGCGTCGACTTATCTGAACCATCTGGAACCGGATTACCTGCGGTACTTTTACGCGTCGAAACTTGGACCGGGCCTGGGTGACATCGACCTGAATCTCGAAGAGTTCGTCAACCGTGTGAACTCGCATTTGGTCGGTAACATCGTCAACCTGGCTTCCCGATCCGCGAAGTTCGTCGGTGGGAAATCGCTGTGCGAAGAGTATCCGGATGACGGTGGGCTGTTCGCGACGGCTGCCGCCAAGGCTGATCAGATCGCGGAATTCTACGAGCAGTGCGACTTCAGTTCGGCGATGCTCGAAGTCCTGCAGCTTGCTGACGAAGCGAACCGGTACATCAATGACCAGGCTCCGTGGAAGTTGAACAAGGATCCGGAGAAGGCGGAAGATGTCCGGCAAATCTGCTCGATCGTCCTCAACCTTTTCCGACAGTTGGCTGTGTTCCTGCAGCCGGTCTTGCCGGAGCTGGCCGAGCAGGCTGTTGAGTTGTTGAACTCGCCGATCACGAATTGGGATGACGCAAAAACTCCGCTGACGGGAACGCCGGTCAGCGATTTCAAGCACATGATGCAACGAATTACGAAAGCACAGGTTGACGCAATGGTTGAAGAAAGCGTAATTGAAGAGTCGGCAGACGAAGGTGCTGGCGGGAACGAATCTCCCTGGAACGACGGCCCGGAAGCTCTTGAAGCTGAGCCGATGACCGACGAGTGCACGATCGACGACTTTGTGAAAGTTGATCTGCGAGTGGCTCGGGTCATCGAGGCCAAAGACGTCCCGGAAGCCAACAAACTGTTGAATCTGACGCTCAGCCTGGGCGGCGGAGAAACGCGAAACGTATTCGCGGGAATCAAAGCAGCCTACAAGCCGGAAGACCTGGTTGGTCGCATGGTCGTCTGCGTGGCGAACCTGAAGCCGCGTCAGATGAAGTTTGGCCTGAGCGAAGGCATGGTCTGCGCCGCCGGTCCAGGCAAGGCGGACGTCTTTCTCCTCGACATCGACGACGGAGCCGTCCCCGGCCAACGCGTTCATTAAACACTCGCCCTGCTCACGAGGAAGTAGGGTGTTGACAAGCGGAGCGCCGGCACACCAGCAAGCCGCTTGTCTCCAGATTTTCGAACACTAATCGACGCTGAAATTCACTAATCTTCGATTAGCGACGATTAGTGCTGATTAGTGTTCGTTTTATGTCAGAAGAGGATGGAGCGATGGCGTACTCGAAGGGCGACCCGGTCCCGTGGTTCAGTGCGGACACGCATACGAGTCCGAAATTTCAGTTCAACGCGGCGGCTGGTCGATATGTCGTGCTGAGTTTTCTAGGCTCGACATCGCGCGGCAGTTCGCAGCAGATCGTGCGGGATGTGGAGCAGCACCGAAATGAATTCAGCGATGAACGAGTCTGCTTCTTCGGTGTGATCATTGATCCGGCAGACTTCGACAAAGCGAAAGTTCGAGAGTTCGTTCCCGGCGTACGCTACTTCAAGGACTATCAACACTTCGTCAGCGAAGGCTACGACGCGATTTCGAAAGGACTGGCCGGAACGCAGGCGAACCTTCAGTACCGGCCTTTCACGCTGGTCCTCGATCAACGGCTTCGGACGATTGCCAGCATTCCGATCGAGGATTCCGGGGTTGGCCACATCGCGAAAGTTCTGGACATCGTCCGCCGGTTGCCAGGTTTCGGGGAGCACTCGGATGCTGACGTTCAGGCCCCTGTGCTGATTGTGCCAAACATCTTCGAACCCGAATTCTGCAAAGAGCTGATCGGCCTTTACGAGTCGCAAGGTGGCGAAGATTCAGGTTTTATGAGAGACCAGAATGGCAAAACCGTTGGCGTCTACGATTATGGAACAAAGCGCCGTAGTGATTATGTCATCGAGGACGAAGCGATTCGTAAGAAATGCATGTTCAAGATTCATGACCGGCTGGCTCCGGAGATTCGACGAGCCTACCAGTTCAACGCGACGCGGATGGAGCGGTACTTTGTCGCCTGTTACGAAGGTGAGCATGGCGGTCACTTCAGGGCTCATCGAGATAACACAACAAAGGCGACAGCTCATCGACGATTCGCAGTTTCGCTGAACCTCAACGATAACTACGACGGCGGCTGCGTGTGGTTTCCCGAGTTTGGCAAGAAGCTCTTCAAGCCGCCAGCTGGCGGAGCATGTGTTTTTTCGTGCTCGCTGCTTCACGAAGCGACGCCGGTTACCAGCGGGAAACGGTACGTTTATCTGCCGTTTCGTTTGCCCAGCGAAGCTGGCAAACCCTGTCACTGCTTGTCAGTGACCTCGCCCTGTTCGTGGGGAAGAGAATTCGAATGGCAAGGGCGTCGCTGGCCAACGGCGGGGTCTGAAGGAAGCCAT
>Ga0316208_1001687_pt1 | contig 19956 bp, 13 predicted proteins | sample 3monopyrite_MG_FD_204944 | JGI IMG/M metagenome (GOLD analysis project Ga0316208, IMG submission 204944) | Microbial mat bacterial communities from mineral coupon in-situ incubated in ocean water Damariscotta River, Maine, United States -... | ecosystem: Environmental > Aquatic > Marine >...
TTGCCGAAGGCAGTCTTCCGCCTTGCTAGACTTCGGCCGCGTCCGCAAGGAGCGGCGCCCAACATCGTGAAAGAAGCCGTTCAACTTGTTCACCGCAGCCAGCGGATTCTGCTGTCCGGGCATTTGCGTGCCGACGGAGATTGCCTGGGCGCGCAAAGTGTGCTCTATCACGCCTTTCTTGCGCTAGGCAAAGAGGTCAGTCTGCTCCTGCCCAACCCTCCGGACAGTCGCTATGGTTTTCTCGAAGAGCACAGCCCTTGGGACTTGTGGTCGGGGACCTTGCCGGAAGCGGATCTCCTGGTGGTTTGCGATTGCAACCATTTGGGCCGCCTTGGCGAGATGGGCGATGCCGTCGCCGCCAGTGGCATGCCGCGGATTGCGGTGGATCACCACATTCTGGATGAAGACCAGGGTTGGACGGCTTTGGTGCATGACATGACCTCGGCCGCGAGCGGTTTGTTGGCCTTAGACTTTGCCGCCGCTCTTGGCGTGGAAAGCTTGCCACTCAAAGCCTATGAAGCCGCCTTTGTCGCCCTAATGACGGACACTGGTTGGCTCAAGTACTCCAATGCCGATGCCATTGCCTGGGAAGCCGCCGGCAAGTTGGTGGCGCATGGCGTGGACACTTCTCGCGTCTATGACTTGGTGTACCAGCAGGCGGAATTGCGCCGGCCGATTGGCATCCGTGCCATTCTCGAAAATCTGGAGTACCTCGAAGAAGGCAAGTTGGCGATTGCCTATGTTTCGCAGGCGCGCTTAGCCGAACTCGGCGGCAGTATCGAAGACACCGATGAAGTGCTTGATATTCTGCGCGCGGTCAAGCAAGTCGAAGCGGTGGCATTATTGACGGAGCGTGAAGGCGGCGTGGTCAAAGTGAGCTTCCGCTCGAAGTTTGCTCTCGATGTCAATCAGGTGGCGCGTTCTGTTGGCGGCGGGGGCCATGCGCGAGCCGCAGGTGCGAGCTTCCCTGCCGAGGTCTCCTTGGACGATGCCGTGGCGCGCGTGCGCGAAGTCATGCTGGCGAACTACCGCGAACAAGGCCTTTCGGTCTGATTCGGGTGAGCGGGTAATCCGCGCTTAGCCCATCTTCTCTTGGCGCTTCCACATGCCAAGAAGGGCATAGCGTGCCAGCTTAGGGTTCTTGCGCAAGCGGCGTTCGACGTATTTGCGCCAAGCACTTCCATAGGGAAGATAGACGCGCAAGGGCAATCCTTGCTCGTGCCACGCTTGGCGCTCCTGTTCGCGCACGCCGCAGAGCATTTGCAATTCGCTGCGCTCTTCGGCGCCAGGAATACTCGCGCGGAACTTCTTGTACTCCTCGACTAACTTTTCGTCGTGGGTTGCCGCCGCGACAAAGGCGCCGCCTTCGAGTAGAAGCTTGCAGCAACGAACATAGGAATCATTGACTTCGCCGCCATCTTGGTAGGCAATCGAGGCCGGCTCTACGTAGATGCCCTTGACCATGCGCACATTCAGCGCGGCATCTTCCTGCAGAAGATCGCGCACATCTTGTTCGGTGCGGTGGAGCATGGATTGCAGTACGCAACCCACTGTTCCGGGGTAGGTGACACGTAGCCGCTGGAAAACGCGCAGGGTGGCGTCGATGGTGCTCGATTCCTCCATCTCAAAACGCACAAAAGCTTGCAGTTCGGAGGCATGACGCAGTATGTCGCCGACGACTTCGAAGCAATAGTCTTCGCCGATGTCCAAGCCCATTTGCGTGGGCTTGAGCGAAATATTGCGTTCCAAGTCATGGCTCGCCAGATCGTCGAGCAGGTCGTGGTATTCCTTGGCGGCGGCTTCCACCTCTTCCTTGCTATTCACGGCTTCGCCAAGTTGGTCAAAGGTCAGGCGGTAGTCTTTGGCCGCCAGTTCTTTGCCACGATGGAGAGCATCGGCGCGATTCTCACCGGCGATGTAGCGGCTACTGAGCTTCCGCATCAAGGGCCGGGGCACCAGCGGAACGCTGGCCGCAATCAGTCGATCAAGGATGGGCATGGGGTTTGGTCACGCACAGGGGACGGGCATAGGATGGCGTAACTGGCCCGGACTCGCCAGCCCCTGCCGATTTATACTGAAGACATGAAGTGGCCAGCAATGCACCTGCCTTGGCGCCAGGACCGAAGCCTCGGCCTCGCTGCCATGGTTTGGGCCATGATTTTGGTTGCTGCCGCCAGCTGTACCAAGTCGCCGCAGGAGCCCGCGCTCGATCCGCCGCTCGGCGCCGATGCGCGCATGGCGTGGCAAGGCCTCACTCTGCCGCCTGGAGTTCTGGAGCAGGAGCGGCCTCTAGATTTGGTGATCGTATCCATCGACACCCTGCGCGCCGACCGCTTGCCGTTTTATGGCGCGGAGCGATCCACTGCGGGCAATGCCGAGGAGCCCTTCCACCTTGCGTGGCTTGCGGAGCAAGGCACGGTGTGGGAGCAGGCTTGGGCGCCCACCGGCAAGACTTTGCCATCGCTGGCGAGTTTTTGGACTGGTTTGAGCCCGTACGAACACGGCGCAATCGATAACCACACCGCGACCCAGGAAACCACCTTGGCCGCACGCCTCCAGGCCCAGGGTTGGGCGACTCACGCCGCAGTCGCCAATCGTTCCTTGCAACCGGCCGCAGGTCTAGCCGCTGGCTTCGACAGTTACCAAATCCGCTTTAAGCAGGAAGAGGTTTTGTTGGGGCCGAAATTGCTTGAGCAGACCAGAGCCGAAGTGGCCGCCAGCAAGCGCCTATTGGTTTGGGCTCATTTCATGGCCCCGCACCAGACTTACGAGCCTCGAAAAGAGCATCGTCATGCCTTTGCCAGTGCGGAGGAACTTGGTGCCGTCCCAGAGAACCTGCAGCCGGTGGGTTTGAACCCCATGCTCAAGACTTTGCACCGGCAGCCGGAGTTGGCCACGCCAACGGTGGTGGAGGCCGTCCGTGCGTTGTACGACGCAGAAATCCTCACCGCCAACGATTACCTTAAAGACTTTTTGCACGGCTTAGATACGCAATACCGCCAAGCTGGCCGCGGCGGTTTGTTGGACAACGCGGTGATTGTGTTCTTTTCCGACCACGGCGAAGAGCTGGCCGACCACGAGGGTTATTTTCTGCACGCCAAGAGCCTCTATAGCGGGGTCATTCAGGTGCCGATGATGGTCATTGGCGGCGGATGGGCAGCCGGCGCGCGCATCGAAGCACCGCTTGCCCTGGAAGACGTGTTGTCGATGGTAGTGGAAGGCAAGCGTCCTGAGCGCACTCTCTTTCCAAGCAGTTGGAAGAGCCGTTTTTACGCTCTACGTGATGGCCCCTGGACCTTGATTCATAACCCCAGCCAAGATGCCCAAGGCCCGAAGGAGCCGCCGCAAGATGCTCAGTTCCTTTATCCCCAGGTCGCGCTCTATCACCGCGGCCAAGACCCCACCGAGCAGAACAACCTAGCCACACAAGAAGTGGCACGCACCCGCGCCATGATGAATGCCTTGCGCGATTGGTACCTGTCTGTAGAGCCAACGGTGGGGGCGGCGATGGAGGTCGACCCGGAAGCCATGAATCAACTTGGCTATGTCGAGGGAACTACCTCGGAAGAGCGCTATGTCTTGCCACTCCGTGGTGAGGACTGGACACCATGAGCGACCATCCTCTGGCGCCACCTGACGCAAAGAGCCGCATGGCTCCTTGGGTAGAAGGCATGCTTCTAGCCATGATCGTATTGGTGGTGGTGAGCATGAGCGGCCAAGCCGTGCGTACCTCTTATCATGGCTATCTGCACACCACCCTCGGAGAGGGCGTGTTGCGCGATGGGCTGCTGCCGGAAAACCCGTACCACGCGGAAGCGCCGCTGCGTTACTACACCTTGTATCCAACTCTCGGGGTCTTGCTTGGTCGCTTGGGTATGGGTTCCTTGTGGGGATTTGCGGTGTTGAACCTATTGGCAGCACTGCTACTCGGACCAGCACTCGACGCCCTGGGCAGACGATTGTCCCTGTCCTTTTGGGGGAGGCGACTTGCCTTCCTGGGCATGGTCGTCGGCTTCAATGGATTCGGCTACTACTTCGGAGGAAATGGCGCGGTCCCCGTCGATGGTGCGCAACCCTTGTTGATCTTGCGCGAGTTCACCCTGTTCGGGGAGATTGCCTGGGATGCTCGCCTGCAGTCCTTTCTGCCCAAGCTATTCAACGTCTCTAGCTTTGCTCTGGCTCTGCCATTAGCTTTGGCAGCTCTTGCCCAGCTGCTCGGTGCGATGGAACACCCACAGCGCAAGCTGCGCCTACAGGCGGGAGGATTGCTTGGTCTGGCCACGGCCATCAATCCATTGGTTGGCCTGCATACGGGTTTGCTCTTTGCGGTCATGGTGCTGTATCGCATGCAGCAGCGAAAAGCTTGGAAGAAGGTGCTCCTGGAATGGCTTCCAGTTGCCGCGCTTGCTGTTTTGGTCGCGATTCCCTTCCTGATGCCTTTGCTACAGGCTGCCCCGGTGGGAGCGCCGCAGCAGTCACCCCAGTTCCCCTTTGCTGGTGATGGCGCGATTTGGAATTTGTTAGGCCCCTTGGCTGCGCTAGTGGTCTTGAGCCTTCCGGCTTGGTGGCGATGGCCTGCGCAGACTCGCTTGTTTGTAGGTTCGGCGGTTGGTTTCGCGGTCGTCATGTCCTTCTTGGAGTTGCCGTGGGATAACCAATATAAATTTCCGCGCGTCGCAGGTCTTTTCTTGGCCCTGCCTTTGGGCATGGCTCTGGTTCCGAACCAACCTATGCGCAGCATGGGCAAGGGCGCCCTGGCATGGATGGTTGTAGGGGTGGTGAGTTTGTTGGCCATGGTGCCGACGAGTTACCGCACGGTAGAGGTGTATGCCGCTTGGACCGATGCCGATTTGCTCCCACTGAGTGAAGTCGATGGCGGCCGCCTTGCACTCAAGGAAAGCGACGCATTGCGTTCTTTTCCACCGAAGGTCGCTGCGGCGGAAGAAGCTCTGGAGCCCAACACGGTGCTGGTGATGCATCCGCGGCATCCAGTGGCCTCGGGTGCTGGCATGGGGGCCTCGGGAAACCGTTTGGCTCCGGTTTTGCACCATTCCTTGTTTGTCGATACTCCACAGATTCACAACCAGGAGCAACCGGATTTGCGCCGTCGATTGGATTTGGTGACCTCGCTGTGGGAAGGCCGCGATTGGTCGCGCAAAGGTCCGGGAACTCGTGAAATGGATCGCGTAGCTTCCTTGGAAGAGATTCGATTGATGATGTCAGGCCGAGGTATTGCCATATTGAGCCTGGAAGGAGAGGCCAGTAGCCATTCCTTCTTTATGGCTGCAGGCGGCGAGCTGCGCGCCCAGGAAAATGGGGTAACCCTGTGGTGGTTTGCGCCTCTGCAGGCAACGGTCGCAGACTGAGCGCCACGCGGATATCTTTGCCTTCGATCGAGCGCGACTGACGCAAATCCGCCGCTGCTCGCGCACAACGGAGGCAGCGTAGATAGCCGCGGCCACTCAGATGAAGGCGAGCATTGGCTTGGCGGAGAAGTTGGTGGGCCTTTTCTTCGACGCCGGATTCCTGAAGCTGCTCCATGCTGGCATCAGCGGCCTCGAGAAAACCGCGTTGCTTGTGCACCTTCGATTGAAAGTCTCGTGCATTGTTCAAGAGTCGGTGGCGCTCTCCCTCAGAAAGCGCGGTGGGTGGGCCAGTGAGTACATCGGAGGGAACTGGATCCATGCGCACAAACAAATCAAAGCGATCGCGGAGTGGGCCGGAAAGCCTACCTCGATAGGCGCGGAGTTTGGCTTCGGTGCAGGTGCAAGGTCGATGCGGATGCCCCAAATAGCCACAGGGGCAGGGATTGCTGGTGGCGACCAGCAAAACATCGGCCGGGAATCGTGCCCACTCTTGGGCGCGCTGCAATCGAACCTCTCGCTCTTCCAGAGGTTGGCGCAAGCATTCCAAAGCGGGCCGCGAGAACTCAGGGATTTCATCGAGGAACAAGATGCCGCCATGGGCTCGAGCGAGCTCGCCTGGCCTTAAGGGGCGACCACCGCCCATTAGAGCTTGCATGGATGCCGAGGCGTGGGGAGCACGAAAGGGAGGCACTCGCGGAAGTGCCGGAACTGGTCCAAGCATGGCTTCGACCTGCGCGAGTTCTAGAGATTGTTGTGCAGACAAGGGAGGACGGAGCCCCAGCAACCTGCGTGCAAGCATGCTTTTGCCAGTACCCGGTGGCCCCTCAAGCCAGAGGTTGAGTCGACCAATCATGGCCAAATGTGCCGCGCGTTGGGCAAGGTCTTGGCCGCGGATTTCGCTTAAGGAAGGGTCGGCTTTCGCATTCTTGGCTGGTGAGGCCGAACCGGCCTGGTCAGGAGGACGGATGGACTCCAGTTCTTGCCGTTGCTGCAAATAGCCGACCACCTGGCCAAGGTGTTCTGCTGCGAACACCTGAAGTTGGGGAATGAGTGCAGCTTCTTGGGCAGCCTCTGGGGCAGTGATGACCGTGGTGCAAGCACCCTTGGCAGCGGCGAGGGCAGCGAGCAAGGTGCCGCGGGCAGGGGCGCGCAACTTGCCCTGCAGATCCAGTTCGGCCAAGAACAAGGTTTTGGTTTTGGGGCGCGGGGCACGCCCTTGTGCGCACACCAAAGAAATGGCGAGTGCTAAGTCAAAGGGAAGCCCGGTTTTAGGCAGTTGCGCTGGTACGAGATTGAACAAAATCTTGCCGCGTGGAAACTCTAAATCATGTTTGGCAAAGGCAGCGGGGAGTCGTTCGCGCGCTTCTTTGGCGACGGTGTCTGGCATGCCCACCAAGATGACCCGCGACAATCCTCTGCCCAGGCAAGTTTCCACGCGCACCAAATGACCGCCGCCACTGGCCAATGTGGCGCCCCAGATTGTGCCGCTTTCGGCGGAGGCAGTTTCCATTTTCAGAGTAGACGGGTGAGTTTCACATTTGGCACGGGAAGTTCTCCTTGACCGAGTCAACGCCCGAGAACGTTCAAGGTTGCCAAAGTAGATTGCCCTCGAGAGTAGTCCGGAGAGGAATGCCCAGGTGTTGGAGCAAGGGTGCAGCAGGCAAAGGAAAATCTTCGGCACCGCAACTGGCCCAGGCTTCTCGCGGTTGGAGGTGCCGCAGTAACTCGGCCAGTCCGTCGGTGCTCAAGCCATGATGGGGGATGACCAGTACATCGATGGGGCCAGGAGCGATGCGCTTGATGAGTTCTCGCAGGCTATGGCCCTCTTGATCACCGAGAACCACAGCCCGCCGGCCACGCGCGTGAAGGCTGAGGACATGGCCACCGTCATTGCGCACCCCTTGGACCGATGCCGCAACACCAAGCACCTCTACCGTCCACGGCCGAAAGCCATGAAGGGTGCGCCGACTCTCCTCTGGAATGCCGAATTCGCGGTAATCCACGCGCTGTCTTAGCGCGGGTAGTGCATTGACATGGTCTTCGTCTGGGTGGCTTAGCAACACATGCTGAGGCGGCGCAAGAGAATGGCGACGCAGGGTAGGCAGCAAAGCACGATCGACTAAATCACGAGGGGATCGAGAAGCACTGCCGCAATCAAACAACAAGGTTTGTTCTTGGCCGGCCACCAACACCGCAAGGCCATGCCCGCTTTGCAACAACACCAAGCTTGCTGCATTCGGTAAACGCAGGACCATGCTGACCATCGCAAGGATTAGGCAAAGCCACCGTTTCCATGGATGCCGTTTCGGAAGGGCCACGAACGCCAGGCCACCCAAGGCGGCCAAGCCGAGAAGCAGGCTGGACTGTTGCGGGCAAAGCCAGGGACTCCACGGAAGGCCCTGGCTGAGTTGAAATAGAGAGTGCTCGAGAGTTCGCAAGCCCCATAGGCAACCTTGTGCCACCGCAGCCCCTCCCGGAACTAAGGCGAGCATGCTGGCAACCAAGCGAAGAGGTAGCAGCAGACCGAGCAATGGACTGAGGAGAATGCTCCATGGTTCCACCGTGGACTGCACGGCATGCAGCAGCGGCATCGAACCCAAAAAAGCCACCCATGAAGCCCGCAGTGCTTTACGCCACACAGAGAGAGTCGAGGAACCCGCGCCCACAATTAAGAAAAAGGTCGCGCTATAGCTCAACAAGAACCCGAGGTCATCTTGCCTTGGGCTGAGTATTAAGCACTCGAAAGCCCATGCACAAGACCACAATCGCAGTCCCGCGACGCGCCAGCCGCAGGCATGCGCGAAGTCACGGAGAAGCAGTGCCGATAGGGCACGCATCACCGGTGGCTTGCCGCCCGCCAAGGCGGTCATGACGAAAAGAAGCGGCCAGCGCAATGGACGCAAGCGACGGGGGAGGAGGCGACGGAATAAGGCGTCCCAAAGCCAAAGGTGCATGCCCGAAACCGCCAACAAGTGGACCAGGCCAAATTGCCGGTACGCCTCTTGGTGCCAATCGGGCACGCCACCGCGCTCTCCCAAGATCAGAGCGATGGCAAGGCCGGCATCTTCGGGGTGCAGCTGCTGTTGCCAACGCTGACGCAGCGAATGACGCAAAGCTTGCCAGGACCAAGGGGGACCACGCTTACGCGTTTCGAGCAAGGCAGCCTCTAGGCGCCACCCGCGTGCCTCTTGGACGAGCCTCCCGCGTGCTTGCACTTGGTCACCGGGTTGGGTGGCCGCGGAGGAAACATGGGGAATGGTGAGCAAGGTGGCCTGGCTAGGGAGTAAGGCCTTGCCATTTAGATTGGTGACCTGATCCAACTGTAGCCAGCGGTAGTCCTGCCGCTCCCATACTCCGGCGACACGTGCACGAAGGACCACCGGACGCGGTGCGACGACGGTCTTTAGCGAAGGGCCCTGGGTGGTTTGGCCCAAGAGCGCCAAGAGGCAACCGAGGCTTAGCGGAAACAGCCAAGCCAAAATCGCAGATTTATCCGGACAGAAAACTTGATGAATCAGCCAAATCCCCGCCAGTAGCAACATGCCGCAGGCTGCCCATGTTCTACCCGCCACCAGCAAAGGATCTGTGGTGAATAAGCAGGAGGCCACCAGCAAATGGGTGATGGCTAAAGCCAACAACCGGCACCGTGGCGGGGAAAGGGTGGGCACTCAGGTAAGACGGTTCACCCTGTGAGGCGACACGTACAATCTGGGCATGAACGAGGTCGCTCCGCGCGCATTGTTTCCGGGTAGCTTCGACCCTCCTACCTTGGGTCATTTGGATTTGATCCAACGGGGAGTCCATCTGTTTGGCTCCTTGGTCGTCGCCGTGGCCGAGAATCCCAACAAGAAGGCGCTGTTTAGCGCCGAAGAGCGTGTGGATTTGTTGCGCACCATGTGTGCCGATTTGCCGGTGGAAGTTCTGGCCTTTACCGGCCTGGTCGTCGACTTAGCGAAAGAACGTTCCTGCTCGGTTTTGCTTCGCGGATTGCGCTCCGTCACCGATTTCGAATTCGAAGCGCCCATGGCGCAAACTAACCGACGCCTGGCGCCGCAAGTGGAATCGGTATTCGTGATGCCCAGCCATGACCATGCTTTCGTTTCCAGCCGACTCGTGCGCGAGGTCTACGGTGCCGGCGGAAGCCTTCCTGAAGTTCTTCACCCCGCCGTCGACCTAGCCCTTCGCCAACGCTCTTAACCATGCGCATCATTCACACCGAAAACTCTTCTCAGGCCATCGGCCCCTATAGCCAAGCTGTGGTGGTGGATGGCTGGCTCTACACCAGTGGTGCAGTGGGATTGACTCCACAAAATGAAGTCATCGGCCCGGGGATTGAAGAGCAAACCAAGCAAACCTTTGCGAACTTGCGCGCGGTCCTCGCTGCAGCAGGTTGCACCTTGCAAGACGTGGTCAAGGCCACCGTGTACTTGGCGGACATGAATGAGTTTCAGGCCATGAACGCCATCTACAGCGCAGAGATGGAAGACCATTGCCCCGCACGCAGTTGCGTCGAAGTGCAACGCTTGCCGCTAGACCTACGCGTCGAGATTGACTTGGTTGTGCGCTGCCGCGACTAGACTGCGCTGTCTTCGCCACGCCCGACTTGCTGCAAAGCGAGCAAGGTCAACACCAAGGCCGCCGATGGTAAGGCCAATAACCACCAGCTAGCCACCAAAGGGTTCATGGCGGCAAGTCCGTCGCTCGCGAGGCCACCCCAGGAAACGGCGGGCGCTTCGACTCCCAAACCAAGGAAGCTCAAAAAGGCTTCCATCAAGATGACACGTGGAATGGTCAGCAACCACATCACGCGTAAAGTTGGCCAAAGGTTGGGCAGGATATGACGGCGCAGTTGCGCGAAGGTCGACATGCCTTGTAAGCGCGCTGCCGTGACAAAAGGCAATCGCGAAATGCGCAGACTTTCGGCGCGTGCGACGCGTGCGGTGGGCAGCCAGAACAGAAAGCCAATCGCCACCAGGAAGAGCTGTAGACGGCCAAAGCCAATCACTTCCATTTCGACGCGGTATTCGCGCAGGACCGAAAGCAGGAACAGGACCATGACTACCATGGGAACGCTTTCCAGGGCGTCGGCGAGGCGCATCAAGAAGCGATCGACGCGACCTCCGCGCAAGCCAGCCACGGCGCCATAGGGTAGGCCGATCAGCATCGCGACTAAGGTGCCGACCGCGCCCACGAGCAAAGAAATGCGCGCACCAAACAACAGGCGTGCCAATAGGTCGCGGCCTTGCGCATCGGTACCGAGTACATGCCCCGCACTTCCTGGTGGAAGCAGGCGTGCATCTGCGTCCATGACGCGATAGTCCACCACCGGCAGCCATGGGGCGACGATTGCGGCAACCGTTAGGACTACCAGGAAACCCCAAGCCAAACGCTTTGCCCATAGATTCATGACAGCGCCTCCACTCGTGGGTCAAGCTTCATCAGCAGGACGTCGGCGAAGAACGTGGCCAGACCAAGCAGCGCGGTATAAACCACGGTGACACCAAGCGCCAAGGTGTAATCGCGGTTCAGCGCAGCTTCGACGAAGAAGGTGCCAAGGCCGGGAAGGGCAAAGATGCGTTCAATTACCAGTGAGCCGGTCAGCACTGCTGCGGTCGCGGGCCCAAGGAAGGCCAACACCGGAGTGAGGCTTGGCTTGAGGATATGCGCCCACCACAGGCGTTGCCCACTCAGGCCAAGTGCACGTGCATGACGCACTCCGGCAGATTGCCAGCGCTCACTGGCGGCGTCGCGCACCAACAGCGAAATTTGTGCCGCAAGAGGCAAACCCAAACACAGGCTGGGCAAGAACAGATGGGCCAAGCCTCCGGTGCCGGCGGGGGGGAGCCAGCCAAGGGCGAAGGAGAACAGCGCAATCGCGGCGCCAGCCAAGACAAAGTTGGGGAGGGCTAATAAAACGGTGGCCAAGGTGGTGGCACTTTGGCCGAGCAGACGTCGACGTGCACCGGCCGCCACCATGCCCAGCGGAATGCCAAACAACAATCCCCACAACAAGGCGCCGCCGCCGACGGCAAAGGAAACCGGCAGGGCGTCGGCGAGAAGATCGGCGACACTGACCTCGCGATAGCGCAAGGAGGGGCCAAAATCGCCTTGCCACAAGCCGGTGAGGGCATGCCAATACTGAACCGCAAGAGGTTCATCCAAGCCATAGCGCTGTTCCAGCGCGAGCTTTACTTGTGGGTCGAGGGCGCGGGCCTCATCGAAAGGGCCACCGCGCGTGGTGCGCATCAGAAAGAAGGCCGCGGCGTGCACCAACAGAATCGTCGCTACCAGCATCAAGGCTCGGCGTAGCAGCCGTGCATTCATGGCGCCTCTCTCCACTCCAGCGCCGCCCAGTCGATGATGCCTAAAGCGTTGTCGTGCCAACCACCCAAGCGCGGGCTGACCAACTCTTGGCGCCGCTGTTCTAGAAGCGGCAACAGCACTGCTTGGTCGCGCAGAATTTCCTCGGCCCGTTGCAAAGCGTGCTGGCGTTCTTGCTCGTCCAAGGTGCTTGCGGCAAGCGCGAGCAGTTCGTCGTAACCTGCATCGGCAAAGCCACTGCGGTTATTGGCATCGTGGCTGCGGAAGATGTCTAGAAAACTCAGAGCATGTGGGTAGTCTGCGACCCAACTACTCAAAGACACCTGGTATTCGAGCGCACTTTGTGCCGGATAAAAAGTGCGCGCCTCCACGTTCATCAAGCGCACCTCCAATCCGAGGTCCTGCTTCCATAACGCGGCCAAAGCTTCGACCAGAAGGCGGTTGCCGGCAGTGCTTGGATAGAGCAACTCAATCCGCGGCAAGGCGCCTTGGTGGCGTTGGCGCACGCGCTCGAGCGCCGCGCGCGCTTGGGTGAGCTCAGCACTCGGCCACGCTGGGCCTGTCCAAGCAGGCATGGACCTCGGCACAAAGCCAGCGGCGGCGGGTCGGCCATGACCGACTAAGGTGGCCAGGGCATTGCGATCGGTGCCCAACAACAAGGCACGACGCAGGTCGAAGTCATCGAAGGGGGCATCTCGTTGCTGGAAACGCAAAAACACCGTGCCCAATTCCGCCGACTGATGCAAACGCGCATCTTGTTGTTCCACCAGGCGTGGCAAGGCCAAGTCCGGCGTCTTCGGCGCGAAGGCGACTCCCTCGGTGAGGAATAGATTCAGCGCGGTAATGTCGCTATCGATGGTGAGCAAATCCAGACTCTCACTCGGGACCTGGTCGGCACGCCAGTAATGCGGGTTGCGCAGCAAGCGCAAGCGATCGCGCAGACGACGTTCCAGCAGTTGGAAGGGTCCGCTGCTCGGAAGTGGATTGGGCAGAGTGCCGAGAACGGAATCGCGCAGGGCCGGCGGCACTGGGGCCAGTGCGGGGTGACTGCATAGCAGGGGGAAGAGCGGCTGCGGCTCTGGAAAGAGAATCTGCACCTCGGTCGGGCTCGGTGCCGCGAACTTGGCCCCGGCTACCCAGGAGGCGTAGGGCGCGGCAGTGGCCGGGTCTTGCAGGCGTTGCCAGGAGGCCACTACATCTTGCGCGGTCAAAGCCTGGCCGTCGGACCAGCGCAGCCCTGGGCGCAGTTCGAAACGCCACAGCCTGCCCTCGTCTTCGGCGGTCCAAGACAATGCCAAGTCGGGCAAAAGGCCAAGGTCTTGAGTGTTGAGCCGGGTCAGTCCGGCAAATAGCGCGCGAGAGGCGCGTTGGGCGGCGCTGCTGCGCGCGAGTTGAGGGTCAAGTGTGTCGAGGTCTGGCCCATTCGCGACCGTCAGCGCGGCTCGTGGTGGCCCACACGAGGCGGCCGCCAGGAACAGCAGCAATAAGGCGAGCAGACAACGCGGGCGCACTGTTGGAGGATAGCGTGGGGGACTGGTCGCCTCCACCTTCGGCGGGCTATGCTCATGCTGCATGACCGCTGTCCCAGACGCGCACCACGCCGACACTTCCTCCCGCCCGGAGCCTTTGCTGGTGGTCGAGGACTTGTGCCTCGGTTTGGCCGCGAGCGCGCGGGCCAGAAGCGGCCGTGGCGCAGAGGATTCTGGTGCTCTCGTGGGGCCGGTGTCCTTCCAGGTTGGGGTTGGCGAAGCGGTTGGCTTGGTCGGTGAGTCGGGAAGCGGAAAAAGCCTCACCGCGCTTTCGCTGCTGTCCTTGCTGCCGCCGAGCATCGAACGCCGCGGAGGGCGCCTGTTGTGGCAGCCCGATGGCGTAGATTTTGCCCAACTCCCCGAGCGTGGCCTGCGCCCTTATCGGGGTGGTTCTGTGGCCTACGTTTTTCAGGATCCCTCGACCGCGCTCAACCCGGTGCTGCGGGTGGGGCATCAAGTCGAAGAGGTCTTGGCCATCCATCGCCCGGAGCTTTCGAAAGCTGCGCGCCGCGAACGCTTGCAGGAGTTGTTTGCCGAGGTCGAACTCGGCAGCGATGGCGCCCTGCTGCGGCGCTACCCACATGAATTGAGTGGCGGTCAACGCCAGCGCGTGTTGCTCGCCGCAGCATTAGCCGGTGATCCCGAGCTATTGATTGCCGACGAACCCACCACTGCGCTCGATGTCACCATCGAGCAGCAGATTCTGGAATTGCTGAAGCGGCTGCAAGCGGCGCGCGGCTTAGCCATGTTGTGGATTAGCCACGACTTGGCTCTGGTGCGCGGCTTATGCACGCGGCTCTTGGTCATGCACGAAGGTGACCTCGTGGAAGATGCGGATACCGAAACCCTGTTTGCCTCGCCCCAGCATGCGCATAGCCAGGCTTTGGTCGCCGCGGCATCGCAAGAAGCTCAGGCACAGATTCGCGACCAGGCCGAGGCCATGCTCAGCGTCGACCAACTCACGGTGCGCTACCCCGGTCCGCGCAAGATCTTCGGGGGTGCCGGCCAACCCATTGTCGCCGTGCATGAGGTGTCCTTCACGCTTGGTGCCGGACGCACCCTCGGCGTGGTGGGGGAATCGGGGAGTGGCAAGAGTTCGCTGGCGCGAGCGATCTTGCGCCTTGAGTCCGACTTCTCAGGCACGGTGCAACTGCGCCCACCCGGGCTTGGCACCAGCATCGCTTGGTCCGAGCTCAAGGAATCTTCTTTGCGCCCGCATCGTCGTCATGTCGGCATGGTGTTCCAGGACCCGGCGACGGCACTCGATCCACGCCAACCGGTATGGCGCAGCGTGATTGAGCCGCTCGAAATCCATCGCCCGACCAGCCAGGCAGAGTTGCGCCAAGAGGCTCAGCGCTTGCTGCAGCGGGTAGGTCTCGACGAGAGCTTCCTGGACCGCCGTCCTAGCGCTTTGTCAGGTGGACAGGCGCAGCGTGTGGGTATCGCCCGAGCGATCGCTCTGGACCCCTGTCTGGTGGTCTGTGACGAAGCCCTTTCCGCGCTCGACGTCACCATTCAAGAGCAGATTCTGGAACTCCTGCGCGAGCTCCAGACCGAGCATGGCCTCGGCTACCTGTTCATCAGCCATGACCTCGAGATGGTGGCTCGCCTCGCCGACGAAGTCCTGGTCATGCACCAGGGCCGTGTGGTCGAATCAGGCCCCACCGCCGTGGTCCTTGGCAATCCCCAAGAGCCCTATACCCAGAAGCTCTTGGCGGCCTCCCGCGCGATACACTCCAACACGTGAGCAGCGCTGAGCCCCTGCAGGTCATCTTCCTCGATATCGATGACACCTTGTTCGGCACCACCGGCTTTGTCCAAGGTGCGCGCCGCGCTGCGGTCGAGGCCATGATTGCCCGTGGTTTGCAATGTGAACCGGAGCAAGCGCTTGCCGCGCTGGCCGAAGTGGTGGCGGAGTTCGGATCCAACGACGACCACCATTACGACCGGTTGATGCAACGTCTGCCACCCACCGCCACGGCGGAGGTGAATCACGACCTGCTGGTTGTGGCCGGCGTAATTGCTTACCACAACGAAAAGTGGGAGCACCTGCGTCTGCATGAACAGGCCGAGGTCTTGCTGCGCGAACTCGCAGCAACTGATTTGCGCCTCGGCATCATTTCCGCGGGCTTGCGTCGCAAGCAGATGGAAAAGATTTTGCGCTTGGGGGTCGACCGCTTTTTGGATCCGGCGTTGTTGTTCATCACCGATGCTGTTGGCATCGCCAAGTCCAACCCCTTGCTCTATCGGCGCTGCGCCGAAGCCACAGGTAGCCCTTTGGGTTCCGTGATGCATGTGGGGGACCATCCGTACAGCGACATCGACCCCGCCAATGCTGCAGGCTTGCAGACGGTGTGGGTACGCCAGGGGAAGCATGCGGTGAACCAGCCCAAGACCGAGCCCACGCATACGGTCGACGACCTCGCCGGGCTGCACGCGCTATTGCGCGACGTCTACGGCTTGCCGCTGAGCTAAACAAAAAGCCCGCACCATTTCTGGTGCGGGCTTTGGTCTAGCCCGATGGGGGCTAGGAGCGCCAGGGTCTTAGCGACCGAGGGCGTCGAGGCGGTCCTTCATTTCGTTGGCATCGACGATGGTCGCGCGGATCATCAGGATCACGTCCTGGTTCTCCTCGGCTTCGCCTTCGGTCTTGAACAGCAAGCTCAATACCGGGATGTCAGAAAGGAAAGGAATCTCCGAGCGCTGGTCAATGTTGAACAGCTTCTTCAGACCACCGATGACGACCGTGCCACCGTCCGGAACCACCACCGTGGTGTTGGCGGAAGCAATCTGCAGTTCCGGCAACTGGATGGTAATCGGCGTGGTGAGCGACGCCAGCGAAGAGGTGAAGGTGCTAATCGGACGCACCAGCGTGGCCACCGTCGGACGCAGTTCCAAAGTGATGTACTTACGGTTCTGGGCGATGGTTGGGCGCACGTCGAGGACAATGCCGTCAGAGATGACACCAACGATGGGGTCGGCGATGAAGCTGGCGAGTGCCACTTCGACGTCGAAGTCCTGTACGTAGGTGATCTGGTTGAGCATGGTCGCGTAGGCACGCTGAGTGTTCTGCGCGGAGAGGCTGGTCGAGGTCAGTTCGGAGACCTGCTGGTTCTTCTCGAGGGCGCGCAGAATCAAGCTGTACTGCAGGTCATCGAGGAAGGAGAACTGCATGGTCAGACCACCAGTCACGCCGAGGCGCGAACCGTAGTCACCCAAGATGTTCTCGGTGCGGGCACGGACATCGCCGTTTCCGAACTGGTCAAAGTAAGCACCGGCAGACGGGTTGGAGTCGGCGCCAGCAGGCAGACCAGGGCCATCGTTATCGAGGGCTAAGGAAGCGTTGTCGTCGAAGCCCGAAGTGACATCGTCCAAGGTGACGAGGTCGAGGGCGGAACCGTTACCACCGTTACCGCGCCAGTCGACACCGATTTCCTGAAGGTAATCCTTGGTCACGGTGAGGAAGCGCGCTTCGATGTTGACCATCGAAGAGGTGTAGCGACGAAGCTCTTCGAGGAAGGCATCGATCTCGGAGTGGACTTCGGCGGTGTGGCGCACGAAGAGTTGACCGTTCTGCACTTCAATCGAAACGCCTTCGATCTCTTCCCAGGATGCGGGGGCGATCGCTTGGGTCACGAGCAACTTGAGGTTGTCCGGGTCCATGATGGGCACTGCATCGCCAACCACGCCACCGAACTGGGGGCCGTCGTCGTCGTTGTAGTCGCCGTCAGGAAGACGAATCTCTTGAATCTTCGGACCAGCAAAGTCGACCATCAATGCGGTGAGGTCACGCACATCGTGGGGGAGCAGAGTCAGGTTCGAGAAGGCCTTATCGATCGAGGTGATGTACACCACACCGTTACGGAAGGTGTAGGTCACGCTCGGGCCGGCAGCCTCGGAGATGATGGCGAGAGCGTTAGCCACGCTGAGCTCGGTCTTCATGTCGAGGTTGAACTCGATGCCTTCATCGTCGACTGCAGCAACGGCGTCAGGGGTGACGACGAATGGAATCGAAGTGAAGGTACGGAGCTGATCGACTACAGTCTGCAGCGAAGTCTCGCCATCAAAGATCAGGCTAGGAATACGCTGGGCGCGGATGTCCTCTTGCAGAGCCAAGGTCTCTGGATCGGTGGACATGCTGGCGTCGGTCTCGCGGAAACGCTTGCGCAACTTCGCAATCCGTGCCCAGTGGGCGGGATCCGGGTCGGTCATGATTTCGTTGTTGAGGATGCGAGCTTCCTGGATGTCTTCATTCCAAAGACGGAAGCGCTCCTCGCGGGCAATGACCCAATCAGCGTCGAGCTGGTTGTGGCGAGCCATAAGCGAATCGGAACGCAGCTGACGTGCGCGGGCGTCGAGCGGATCCTCGCGAATGATGTCATCGCAAAGGTCGACGGCGTCGTCGTAGTCCTTGGCGGTGAAGGCATCCATGGCATCGGCGAGCATGGCGTCGAGGCGCAAGCGACGGCGCTCTTCTTCCATGCGGCGCTGATCCTGCAAACGAGCGAAGGTCTCGGCGGCTTCGCTATCTCGTTGGGCGGCCATTTGCAGGTCACGGCTTTCGGTGGCGCTGGCCAGCAAGCTGGTGGTCGTTGCCATTCCCGAAGACCAATCTTGACCAAGCTGCGAACCTTCCATGACGGCGAGTGCCGTACGGAACTTACCAATCGCGTTATCGAAGTTGCCGTCGTTGAGTTGCTCACGACCGGCGGCGATGTGGGCATCGACGTCGGCGCGTTCGCGTGTGGCGCGAGCTTGCAGACGTGTGCGCACGTCATCGCTCGAGTCCATCAGGTCGACACTGGCTTTACCTTGCGCAACTTGCACTTGCTCAAGCAAGCGACGCGCATCTGAGGAAGCGGGGTCGAGTTGCAGAGCGGCAAGCAGGTCATCTTCTGCTTCGAGCAGACGACCATCGGCATAAGCCATGCGTGCACGGCTGATGCGGTCATCCACCATGAGCTTGACCTTTTGTTCGCGCAGGTTCAGTTCACCCTGCATGTCGCCCACGAGGCCACCACTTTGGGCGCCACTTGGGGACGGTTCTTGAGAGCTTGTGTAGCCAAGAGAAGCAAGGTCACCGCTATCGGCGGTGTTATCGCTCCAGGACATTGGCTCATCAGGGGACTCCGACGAGGCACAAGCGGCAGCAAAGCCGAAGAGCAGCGCTGGCAGAGCCAGGCTGAGGGCCGAGGACAGGGTTCTGTTCATGGGGAAGCTTGGGATCCGAGCTGAGGCAGTCGCCGGACCTTACGGACCGACACCGCGGAGCCGCCGGTTAGCGACGGCAGACGTGAGAATGTAGCAGCGCCCCTAGGGGCACGCTACGCCCTTTTTCGAAGGCAAAATGGGCCGAGGCCATCTGCTCCAGAAGCTCCTCAAGGTGCTTCTGGGTGGTCGAGGGATTGAGGAGGACCATCCGGTGGCGCGCATGCCCCTCCAGACGGGTGTAAGAGGGCCAGAAGGCCCCTGCGGCCTCGACAGCCTGGTGCACCGCCTGCATGGCTCCGGGAGCGGGCTCCTGGCGCAGGTGGAAGGCTTGGACATTGAGGTCGGGGAAGTGGCTCGGGGCAAACACGGGGTGTTCCGAGAGCATTTGATGGAGCTGGCGGGTCAGCGCCAAGCGGCTGTCGAGGATCTGGGCGAGGCCCTTGCGGCCGAAGTGGCGCAGGAGCATCCAGACCTTGAGGGCGTCGAAGCGACGGCTGCCATCGAGGGCGCGGCGGCCCTGACTGACTGGCAGAGCTTCGCCGTGACTCGAGAAGCGGTCTAAATAGGGTGCCTCGTAGTGGGCGGTGACCAAATCTTCTTCGCGACGTACCAAAAGTAGGCCAGCACTCTTGGGCGCATAAAGCCACTTATGGGGGTCGAGCGTGAGCGAATCCGCGCGGTGGACGGCGCCGAGGCGGTGCTTTTCGGTGGGGTGGAGCAGAAGAGCGCCACCGTGGGCGCCATCGACGTGCAGCCACAGCCCATGTTCCTCGCAGAAATCGGCGCAAGCCGCAACCGGGTCGAGGGCGCCGCAACTGGTGCTGCCGGCAGTGGCGACGACCGCCATCGGGCGCAGGCCACGAGCCACGGCGTCGTGCATAAGCTCAGGCAGCAGTGCGGCATCCATGCGCCGCTCAGGTCCGGTGACCGGCACCGGGATCACTTGCTCACTGCCAAGGCCGATGACGGCGCAGGCTTTGGCCAGGGAGTAATGCGCGTCGGCCGAGGCAAAGACGCACAGGCGGTTTTCCTGGGCTAGGCCGTGGCGCGAAGCCTGACGACTGGCGGCGTCACGGGCGAGCAAAAGTGCCGTGAGGTTGGCGCCAGTGCCGCCGGTCGTAAACAAGCCCCCGCAACCGGGATCAAAGCCGGCCTCGGCGCCAAACAGCGCGACCAACTTCTTTTCGAGAAGCGTGGCGCCGGGGGCTAGCTCATAGGCAAGCAGGTTTTGGTTCAGGGCCGAGGCCAGGAAGTCTCCAAGGATGCCTGCGACGGCAACTCCGGAATCCATGTGCCCGACATAGCCTGGGTGCCCCACATGCACACTATTAGCGATGGCCCAATCGGCGCTGTCGTCGAACAAGTCGCCGAGGTCTTCGCCATGTTGCGGGAAGAGGTCTCCCTTCGGCGCTTCGGCCTGGGTGGGGAAGATCGCCTGGGAACCCAGACCGCTGAGGTAATCGGCGACACGGTCGGCCGCCTGGTGCAAGACTTCGCGCAGGGCTTGGTCTTGGCCTTTATGGGCAGAC
>Ga0316208_1001688_pt1:0-15000 | contig 19951 bp, 13 predicted proteins | sample 3monopyrite_MG_FD_204944 | JGI IMG/M metagenome (GOLD analysis project Ga0316208, IMG submission 204944) | Microbial mat bacterial communities from mineral coupon in-situ incubated in ocean water Damariscotta River, Maine, United States -... | ecosystem: Environmental > Aquatic > Marine...
GGTCGCGCTCTCGGGGCGTTTCACGACAGATGGGACGCGGACATGGTTCTTGGCCGAGGATGCCAACACGCCCACACCGTTCGGGCTGAATGATGCGATTTCCGTCGATACCGTGATGGATGTTCTGACGCGCGCGCCGGGGCAGGCCGTTCTGGTGCTGGGGTATGATCAGGACGGGTTCAGCAGTTTTGGCCGCTACCTGCGTGAAGGCGTTGGGCGGCTTGACGTGCCGCAGGGCGTTACCGTGGTCTACGGCGAACCGGGCCGCATTGAAGGCGTGCTGACAGATGCCGTGGCCGTTCCGGGTGGCGATGTCATGGCCTATGTGCGCGACAACCGCCGGCTCAACATGATCGGCTATCAGCCGCAAAGCCTGATCTTGCAGCCCGATGTGACTGACGCGGCCCCTGTGCCGCCAAGCATCGAACCAAGCCTGCGCGCGTGGAACAATGCGCAAGAGGCGAATACGCCCGACGCCTATCGCGATTTCATTGTTGATAACCCGGACAGCCCATATGCCGCTGAGGCGCGCCGCCGTCTGGATGATCTGGAAGACGATCCGATCCGTCTTGCCGAAATCACCGAAGACGGGTTGAACCTGACCCGCAATGAACGCCGCAGCATTCAGCGTAACCTCACGCTGCTGGAGTTCGATACCCGCGGCGTTGACGGTCTCTTTGGCCCCCGATCGCGCAGCGCGATCCGCAACTGGCAGCAGGAAAACGGGTTCGCGCAGACCTCTTATCTGACAACCGAGCAGATCAATCGTCTGGATGCCCAGGCCCGCCGCCGCACCGCCGAAACCGAAGCGGAAGAAGAACGTGCGCGCGAAGAGGCTTTGGCTCTTGACCGCGATTACTGGGAAGAAACCGGCGCCGGTGGAACGACGGCAGGCTACCGCGCCTATCTGGAACGTTATCCCGAGGGTATCTTTGCAGGTCAGGCCCGCAATGCGCTTTCAGAGGCGGAGGAAGCCAGCGACAACCAGGCCCGCGAGCGGGAGCGCGCGCTGAACATCAATCCGGTCCTGCGGCGCCTGATTGAAAACCGGTTGCAGCAACTGGGATTTGATCCGGGGCGGGTTGATGGCCGGTTTGACCGTGACACAAGGCGCGCAATCAGCCGCTATCAGGCGCAGGGCAACCTGACGGCAACAGGCTATATCGATCAGCCCACGCTTGCGCGCCTGCTGGCCGATACGTTCGGGCGGTGATGGGGGAAAACCCGCGCGACCGGCGATGGAAAGACCGAACCACACATCAAAAAGGGCGCACCGATGCAGGAGCGCCCTTTTCGTTTCAATCGCGCATCATTTACTGCGCGCGCACATATCTCTCAGCCAGTAGCCGGATAAAGCCTTGGCCGCCGTCGTATTGCCGCACACCGATGATATACGTGCCGGCCGACAAACGGACCGCGATCAGGCTGTCAAGCCCATCGCCATAGTCGTCGTTCTGTCCCACCTGACGGCCCAGATCATCATAGATGACCAGCCAAGGATCACTGCTGCCATTGGCAATCGCCTCGACCACCAACAGCCCTGCATCATCAAAGTCGATGCTGAACCAGGTTACGTCCTCGGTTGCCTGCACGTCCTGACGCATGCGCGATGTCAGCACACCCAGATCAGTCACGGGGATGCTGCCATCAAGCGGCGGGGCGGCTTCGCCACGCGCGTAAAGCGTCTGCAAAGCCTCTTCTGCATCATATTCATTGATGCTGACCGTGATTGGCGCGCTGTCGTCGCTGAGCGCCGACACTGCAAGGCAATAGGTGCCTGCCGCCAGACCATTGGTCAGATCAAGACGCGCATTCAGACCATCATAATCGTCGTTTTCGTCGATATAGGTCTCTCCCGGCCCATAAAGGGTAATCACAGGATCGGCGGTCTCGTTCTCTGCGGTTATCGTGATCGGGGTCTCGGTCTCAAGATCAAAGCTCCAATACGGTGTTTCGCTCACCGAGGCTGTTACGCTGCGGCCCAGCGCACCAAACGGCATGGCGCTGTCACAGCTACCCTCGGCGTCGCCGCCACCGCCGACACTTACACCTTCGGTCAGCGGCTCTTGCTCTTGCCGACCGATGCGCACAAAGGCGGTCATCGGCCCACCGTCATAGCTGCGCATGGACATGCAGTATGTGCCGGGGTCCAGCGTGGTCTCGGCCCGCGATGCCGCGTTGCCGCCTGAATCGTCATCCGTCAGAATGATGCCGCCGGTATTATCAAGCAGATCAATGATCGGATCACCGGATCCGCGTCCCGCGGCCTCGACCCGGACATCTGTCGGTGCGCTGAGCGAGAAGAGCGACACATATTCATTGCCCCCCAGAACCAAAGCCATCTGTTCGCGGTATGTATCCGCTGTCGTGATGTCCGAAGCGGCTTCGTCTCCACCGATCCATTGACCACTGTCGCCAAAGCCGCCGCAGATTTCCTGCGCAAACGCGGGTGAAGCGGCGGCCAGCAAGAGTGACGCAATTACTGTTGTTTTCAAGTTCGGGCGGGCCATGGGGCACTGTCCTTTGTCTTTGTTCAATATCATCCACGCCAAGGGTAGCGCGACAAGACCCGATATGGCTAGGGCAGATCGTGAGACGTGAAAGACAGCAGATCTAGCTGTGACCGCCGAAATGCGCATTTCAGGCGTGGAACGCGCCACTAACACCGCTGAAAATGAAAAAGGGTCGCGCCAGCGGCACGACCCTTTCCAATAAATCTGTTGTCGCTGGTTTAGCCCTGGCGGGCCTTGAACCGGCGTTGCGTCTTGTTGATCACATAGACGCGGCCCTTGCGGCGCACGATGCGGCAATCGCGGTGGCGCTGCTTGAGCGAGCGGAGGGAGTTACGTACCTTCATGGTCGTTGTCCTATCTGTCGCGGCGCGCGATTTGCGCCTTGGGTTGCTGTTCATCCCCGATCAAATCCGGGACAGTGAAATCATGGTGGACGATACTGGGATCGAACCAGTGACCCCTTCGATGTCAACGAAGTGCTCTACCGCTGAGCTAATCATCCATGCCGTCCGCGTCACCCACGTCCCATAACGAAATAGGACGCGGGCAAACCGCGTCAGTCGTGCGGTCTATAAAAGGAGTCGGGAAGGGGATCAAGGGCTTTTGGTATTTTCACAAAACACGCTATCTATTGACCAGAAGGGAGGCGAAACGTGCTCAAAACCACCTACAACCTGACCCGCCCCGAGACCCGCACGTCAAGTGTCGTCTTTGCCTCCCCGCACAGTGGCCGCGATTACCCTGACTCCTTCTTGCGCCACGCGGTCCTGAACGCAAGTGAGATACGTTCATCGGAGGATGCTTTCGTTGATCGACTGTATGCCGCTGCACCGTCCTATGGCGCTCCGCTGCTTACGGCGAGCGCTCCGCGGGCCTATCTTGACCTTAACAGAGGTGCGGATGAACTGGATTCAGCGCTGATCCAAGGTGTGCGGCGCAGCGCCCATAACCCGCGTATTGCCAGTGGGCTTGGCGTCATTCCCCGGGTCGTCGCCAATGGGCGCCAGATATACAGGGGTAAGCTGACACTGGCCGAAGCCCACGCACGCATTGCACAATATTGGCGTCCCTATCATGACCAGTTGCAGACGCTTCTGGATGAAAGCAACAACGCCTTTGGCGAAGCGATCCTGATCGACTGCCATTCGATGCCTCACGAAGCGCTGGAGAACGTTGGCCCCCCGGGAAGCGCGCGCCCTGATGTTGTGTTGGGTGACAGGTTCGGCGCGACCGCCGCCGGGTCGGTCGTGGAACGGGTAGAGGCGGCATTTGCCAGCGCGGGGCTACGGGTCGCGCGCAACATGCCGTTTGCGGGTGCATTCATCACACAGCACTACGGTCGGCCCTCTCGTCAGCAACATGCCATCCAGATCGAGATTAACCGGGCGCTTTATATGAACGAACGCACATTGGAGCCGAACGACAGCTTCGGCAGTTTCAAATCCCTCCTGGGCGGCGTGATCGCAGAGATAGCCGAGATCGGTCGCCCTGTGGATCAACGGGTTGCCGCCGAGTAGGCCGGACAAAGGTATGTGCTGGAGGTCATTACGAACCTGCACCACGTCTTCATGCCAAGGGCATTGACGTTAGCCATGACCGGCACCGTTTTCATTCTGCTTTCGTGTGACCTGAGAAACAGCCGTTGGAGCAGCATGTAGGGTGGGTCAAGACCCACTTCGCCTAACGCAGGGCGCGTCCCTTGATAATCGCATCCTTGCCGAATTTCTCCCGGATTTTGTCGGCGGCCTTTTCGGCCAGCGCACGTCTTTGCGCGTCCGGATCCAGCAGATCACCCTCGCGGTCGGCGTCAGCATCCGACGTGATCTCTGACAATCCGACCCCCAGCAAGCGGAATGGCCCGCGATGGCTGACCTGATCGAACAATCCACGTGCCGTGCGATACACGGTATCGGCGATCTGCGTGGGGTGATGCAGGCTCTGCCGTTTCGAGATCAGCTTGAAGTCCGAGGTCTTGAGCTTGAGGGCCACTACCCGCCCCGCCTTGCCCTTGGCCTTGGCGCGCGCCGACACTTTCTCGGCCATGCGCCAGAGATGCCCGTCGAGGATGTCAACATCGCCGGTATCTTCATGAAAGGTCGTTTCATTTGAAAGCGTCTTTACCGGACTATGGGACGAGATACGCCGCCCGTCCTCGCCACGGGCAAGGCTGTAAAGCCGCTCGCCCATACCGCCAAAGCGTTCGTGCAAATCCCGCCTGTCCCAGCGCAAGAGGTCATCGAACGTTCGGATGCCGGCATTATTGAGGCTCTCTTGCGCGGCAGGTCCGATCCCCCAGATCAGGCGCACGGATTTGGGGCGCAGAAAGGCCGTCGTTTCTTCTTTCCCAATGATCGAAAACCCACGCGGTTTGTCCAGATCAGAGGCAACTTTGGCCAGAAACTTGTTGTGGCTGAGGCCGATCGATCCGGTCAGCCCCAATTCATCCTTCATGCGCTTGATCAACCGCGCCAGCATCACCGCAGGCGGCGCATGATGCAGGCGTTCCGTTCCCGTCATATCCATGAAGGCCTCGTCCAGGGACAGCGGTTCAACCACCGGTGTCAGCTCATCCATCATCTTGCGGATCGCCCGTGACGCTTCAGCATAGGCGGTCATGTTGGGACGCACGACCACCGCCTCCGGGCAGAGCTTGAGGGCCTTGAACATCGGCATGGCCGATTTCACCCCTTTGATCCGAGCAACGTAACAGGCCGTCGAGACAACACCGCGCCGCCCGCCGCCGATAATCACCGGTTTATCCGCCAGTTCCGGATTGTCGCGTTTTTCAACCGACGCATAGAAAGCGTCGCAATCCATATGCGCGATGGTCAGGTCAAAAAGCTCCGGATGCCGCGTGACCCTCGGGCTGCGGCATTGCGGGCAGCGGGTGTCGCTGTCGAACATAATCAGGCAGTCGCGGCAGAGGGCAGGCATGGCGCAGTGTAGGCCGGTGTTGGTGGGGACACAACGTGCCAGCGGCCATGCATCTGGATGGTTTGGGGCGCCTCCGGCGGGAGTTTTTCGACCAAGATGAAGATGGGGTGTCGCACTCTTTGGGAAAGGGCAGTCTGCATGCAAATTTATGTTGCTTTGTGCTGCAATCTGTCTATGGGTTTCCAATAGGAAACACGCTGACCGGGAGAGCCGGTTCAGTCCGTCGCCGAAGGAGCAACCGCCCCGGTCACTCTCAGGCAAAAGGACCGGTTGGGGTGCAACACGCCGAAGAGAGGCCTGATTTGGCCCACCGAAGGAGCAAGCCCCACTTGGGCGAATCTCTCAGGTACAGCAGACGGTGGGGGCAGATGGTAAGGAGGTTTACCATGCCTAGGGTTGCTGTTTTGGGTGCCGGGATTACCGGCGTCACCACTGCTTATTCACTTCACAAACGTGGCTTTGACGTGACTGTTTTCGACCGTCAGCGCTATGCGGCGATGGAAACCAGCTTTGCCAATGGTGGCCAGTTGAGTGCGTCCAATGCCGAGGTCTGGAACCAGTGGTCTACTGTTCTGAAAGGGATCAAATGGATGCTCCAGCAGGATGCGCCCCTGTCTGTGAACCCGCGTCCCGGCTGGCACAAGATCAGCTGGATGGCAGAGTTTTTGGCCAATATTCCGAAATACAAGACCAACACGATCGAGACCGCACGTCTGGCTGTAACCGCGCGGGCCGGGCTGTCGGAAATTGCAGATCACACCGGGATTGATTTTGATTTCATACCTGCGGGCATCCTGCATTTCTACAAATCCGAGAAAGACTTTGCCCACGCCCGCCGGGTCACTGGCCTTTTGGCGCGCGGTGGGTTGGAGCGGCGTGAACTGACCGCTGAAGAGACGCTGGCGAAAGAACCGACGCTGCGCGGCGATGTCCTTGGAGGTTTTTGGACCGAGAGCGACAGCACCGGCGACATTCACAAGTTCACCGTTGGGCTTGCGGATTGGCTGCGCAAGCAAGGCGTGCAATTCGCGATGGGGCGTGCGGTGGACGACGTATCCATTGGCGCGGATGGCGTGACGGTGCGCGCGCAGGATGAACAGCGGTTTGATGCGGTTGTCGTTTCTGCCGGGGTCGGCTCGCGTAGCATTGCCAGAAAGCTGGGCGACCGGGTGAATGTCTATCCGGTGAAAGGGTATTCGATCACGGTAAACCTGCCGGATGCTGTGTCGCAAGCCGCAGCACCGATGGTGTCGCTGCTCGATGACAAGGCCAAGATCGTGACGTCCCGTCTTGGTCGCGACCGGTTCCGCATTGCAGGCACGGCAGAATTCAACGGCGAAAACCGGGATATCCGGGCGGACCGTGTGAGACCTCTGGTGGCGTGGTGCGAAACGCATTTCCCCGATGTCAGCACCGAGAACGTCATTCCTTGGGCGGGCCTGCGTCCGATGATGCCGAATATGATGCCGCGGGTGGGTGCCGGACGGCATGAGCGGGTGTTCTACAATACCGGGCACGGCCATCTTGGCTGGACGCTTTCGGCCGCGACCGCTGAGCTTGTTGCAAGCACGGTACAGTCCCGCTTGTTGGGTCAGTATTCTATCAGTATACAACAGCATACATTGAAATCGGCGTAAATCATCCCTATCTGTCCTTTATAACAATAAGGGACAGATACATGCCGATTGAAGACCTATTCGCTGAATTCTTCGGACAAAACGTGCTTTGGCTGTTGCTGGCGGTGTTCATCATCGTCTGCATTTCAGCCGGTGTCCGCATCGTGCCGCAGTCAGAAAAGTTCGTGGTGGAGCGCCTCGGGCGGCTTCGTGCTGTTTTGGGGCCTGGTATCAACTTTATCGTCCCGTTTCTGGACCGTGTGCGGCACAAGGTATCGATCCTTGAGCGGCAGTTGCCGTCCATGAACCAGGACGCGATTACCTCAGACAACGTGCTGGTGCAGGTCGAAACATCGGTGTTTTACCGGATCATCGAGCCGGAAAAGACAGTGTATCGTATCCGCGATGTCGATGGAGCGATTTCCACCACGGTTGCCGGTATCGTGCGGTCCGAGATTGGCCGCATGGAGCTGGATCAGGTGCAGGCGAACCGTTCGAACCTGATCGAGGCTGTGCGCACGCAAGTGGCGCAACAGGTCGATGATTGGGGCATCGAAGTGACGCGGGCGGAAATTCTGGACGTGAACCTTGATCAGGCGACCCGTGAAGCGATGCTGCAACAACTGAACGCGGAACGTGCGCGCCGCGCGCAGGTGACCGAGGCCGAAGGCCAGAAGCGTGCGGTTGAATTGCAATCGGACGCCGAGCTTTATGCGGCAGAACAGGACGCGAAAGCCCGCCGGATTCTGGCGGATGCGGAAGCCTATGCAACGCAGGTTGTGGCTGTGGCGATTGCGGAAAACGGCTTGGAAGCGGCGCAGTATCAGGTTGCCCTCAAACAGGTCGAAGCCTTGCAGAAGCTTGGCGATGGCGCCGGTAGTCAGACCGTTGTGCTGCCTGCAAATGCGCTTGATGCCTTTGCCAATGCATTTTCAATGCTGAAAGGACGTGGATAATGCCCCTTTGGACGGAATGGTGGGTTTGGATGTCCGGGGCGCTTGTCCTCGCAACACTCGAAGTGTTGATCCCCGGCTATATCTTTCTGGGGTTCGCGCTAGGTGCGGCGATGATGGGTCTGCTGATCTTGTTTGGCGTATCGGCCTCGGGCCTCGCGCTGACCTTGGTGGTCTTTGCGGTGCTTTCCTTGATCTCCTATCTGGCGATGCGCAGGTTTTTTGGATTGAAAACCGGACAGGTGAAAATCTGGGACACTGACGTGAACGACTGATGCACGGCACAGCCGCGAGAGGCTTTTGAAGCCCCCGGCCCTAGTGGTTGGGGGTTTTTGCTTGGGGTGAGGCCAGTTCAGCCAGAATGCTTTGTGCCGCTGCCTTTGGGTCCTTTGCCTGCCAAACGGGACGGCCCACGACCACATGATCCGCACCATTCGCAATCGCCAGCGCAGGCGTCATGACCCGTTTTTGATCGCCCAGACCGGCACCTGTCGGGCGCACGCCGGGGGTGACGATCAGCTTGCCTTCGGCCTCTGGCAAGGCGCGGATCAGCGCTGCCTCCTGCGGAGATGAAATCACCCCGTCTGCGCCGGCAGACAAGGCAATGGCAGCCCGTTCCTGCACCAGATCGGCGACACTGCCGGCCTTGATGCAAGATGCGTCCAGATCGTCGCGATCGAGCGAGGTCAGGATTGTCACAGCAAGGATCTTCATATCCGATCCGCCAGCCCCATCGCGGGCAGCCCGCACAACGTGTGGGTCGCCATGCACGGTCAGGAAATCCAGATCAAATTGCGCCACACCGCGCACCGCAGCGGCGACTGTCGCACCGATATCAAAGAACTTCATATCAAGAAAAATGCGTTTTCCATGTTCTTGCTTAAGCTCATTGGCCAGCGCCAGCCCGCCGCCCGTCAACATGCCCAGACCGATCTTGTAAAAGCTCACACTCTCGCCGAGCGTCTTGGCCAGTTCCAGCCCATCAAGGACGTTGGGCACATCCATCGCTACGATCAATCGGTCATCGGGCATGGGCAAAACTCCTCGGCTGGTTTTTATGGGGTCTAGCGTTTGCAGGCGGGGGGTGCAAATGCAATGACGCAGCCGCCAAAGGGGCCGCGCCATTGCGCCTTGATCGTCATCACCAGAGACAACCAAGGAGGGGGTTTTGTGAGAAAAGTTCCGCTTTTGGCGCGGAGGTCTTCCTCACACGCCTGTTGTGCCCGATTATACCCCGCAAAGCGCGGGGAATAACCGTTCCAACTTCCCCCGCGCGCGGAAAATCATCTCCAGAACCTTGCGCGTTTGCGGGCAGATACCCATCTGTCCAGTAAGGCCCAAACAGGGGTGTGCCGCCAAGCCGGGCATCCGTTCAACCGGGCGCTTAACAAAGGAGAGACCCATGAACTTAGACAAGTTCACCGAGCGGTCGCGCGGCTTCGTACAGGCTGCTCAAACGATCGCGATGCGCGAAAGCCACCAGCGGCTCGCGCCAGAACACCTGCTCAAGGCACTGATGGATGATGAAGAAGGGTTGGCCTCCAACCTGATCACCCGTGCGGGCGGCAATCCCCAAGCTGTGCTGGCCGCCGTCGATGCCAGCCTTGCCAAGATACCGCAGGTTTCTGGTGAGGGCGCGCAGGTGTACCTTGATAATGTCACAGCCAAAGTCGTGGATGAGGCCGAGAAACTCGCCAAGAAAGCAGGCGATAGCTTTGTGCCTGTGGAGCGTTTGCTGACGGCCCTGGCCTTGGTCAAATCCAAGGCAAAGGATGCGTTGGATGCGGGGAATGTGACCCCCCAGGCGCTGAACGCCGCCATCAATGATATCCGCAAAGGCCGTACGGCTGACAGTGCAACCGCCGAGGACAGCTTTGAGGCACTCGCCAAATATGCCCGCGACCTGACCGAGGCCGCGCGCGAAGGCAAGATCGACCCGATCATTGGCCGCGACGAGGAAATTCGACGAGCGATGCAGGTGTTGTCACGTCGGACCAAAAACAACCCTGTCCTGATCGGTGAACCCGGAGTGGGTAAAACCGCGATCGCCGAGGGCCTCGCGTTGCGCATCATCGACGGCGACGTGCCGGAAAGCCTGCGCAACAAAAAGCTGATGGCGCTCGACATGGGTGCCTTGATCGCCGGTGCGAAATACCGGGGTGAGTTTGAAGAGCGCCTGAAAGCGGTTCTGAAAGAGATCGAGACCGCCGCTGGCGAAATCATCCTGTTCATTGATGAAATGCACACACTTGTGGGTGCCGGCAAGGCCGACGGCGCGATGGATGCCGCCAACCTGATCAAGCCCGCCCTTGCGCGGGGTGAGCTGCACTGCGTTGGTGCCACGACCCTTGATGAGTACCGCAAGTATGTAGAGAAGGACGCGGCCCTCGCCCGCAGGTTCCAACCCTTGATGGTAGAGGAGCCTACGGTCACGGATACAGTCAGTATCCTGCGCGGCATCAAGGAAAAATACGAGTTGCACCACGGTGTGCGCATCTCTGACAGCGCCTTGGTCGCAGCGGCCACGCTTTCGCATCGCTATATCACCGACCGCTTCTTGCCCGACAAGGCCATCGACCTGATGGACGAGGCCGCAAGCCGTCTGCGTATGGAAGTGGACAGCAAGCCGGAAGAACTGGATGCGCTGGATCGTCAGATCCTGCAATTGCAGATCGAAGCCGAGGCGCTGAAGAAAGAGGACGACAAGGCCTCCAAGGACCGGCTGGAGAAGCTGGAAAGAGAGCTTGCCGATTTGCAGGACCGTGCCTCTGAGATGACCGCGAAATGGCAGGCAGAGCGTGACAAGCTGGAAGGCACGCGCGACGTGAAGGAAAAGCTGGATCGCGCACGCGCAGAGCTCGATATCGCCAAGCGTGAGGGTAACCTTGCCAAGGCGGGCGAGCTTTCTTACGGGGTGATCCCCGAGTTGGAGCGTCTGGTCGCACAGGTCGAAGAAGGCGATGGCGATGATTTGATGGTCGAAGAGGCCGTCCGTCCAGAGCAGATTGCCGAAGTGGTCGAGCGGTGGACGGGTATCCCAACCTCCAAGATGCTCGAAGGCGAACGTGACAAGCTGCTGCGTATGGAAGAAGAGCTTGGCAAGCGTGTCATCGGTCAGAAAACCGCCGTGCGGTCCGTGGCCAACGCCGTCCGCCGCGCCCGTGCGGGCCTGAATGACGAGAACCGACCACTTGGGTCGTTTCTCTTTCTTGGCCCAACCGGTGTGGGCAAGACCGAGCTGACCAAGGCCGTGGCCGAGTACCTGTTTGACGATGACAGCGCGATGGTTCGCGTCGACATGTCCGAATTCATGGAGAAACACGCGGTCGCCCGTCTGATCGGCGCACCTCCGGGTTATGTTGGCTATGACGAGGGCGGTGTGCTGACCGAAGCGGTCCGGCGCCGGCCCTATCAGGTGGTCTTGTTCGATGAGGTCGAAAAGGCGCACCCGGATGTGTTCAACGTGCTGTTGCAGGTTTTGGACGATGGTGTGCTGACTGATGGTCAGGGTCGTACCGTGGACTTCAAGCAGACGCTGATCATCCTGACCTCGAACCTTGGGGCGCAGGCGCTGAGCCAACTGCCTGATGGTGCAGATGCCGCAGAGGCAAAGCGCGATGTGATGGACGCCGTTCGCGCTCATTTCCGGCCAGAGTTCCTGAACCGTCTGGACGAAACGATCATCTTTGATCGTCTGGCACGTGAGGATATGGCCGGGATTGTCGCGATCCAGCTTGGGCTGCTGGCAAAGCGGCTGTTGGGTCGCAACATCCAGCTTGATCTGGATGAGGCGGCGCTGAAATGGCTGGCCGATGAAGGCTATGATCCGGTGTTTGGCGCACGGCCCCTCAAGCGGGTGATCCAGCGCGCACTGCAAGACCAACTGGCCGAGATGATCCTCGCCGGGGATGTCATGGACGGCGACACGATCAACGTGAGCGCCGGTGCCGACGGTCTGTTGGTCGGTGATCGAGTGTCATCCAGCAACAGACAACCCCCCGAAGATACGGTGGTTCACTAAGATTAAGAGGGCGCCTGCGGGGCGCCCTTTTTCGTTTCAGGCAATGGCGGCTCCCTGTTGGGTAGATGGTCCGCATTCTCATGTGCGAAACTGCGGACTATCGGTTAGCGGTGGCTTTGTGCTTTGATCCGATCAACGCATCGAAGGGACCAGCCATGCAGAAAACCAAAGTCGCCAGCCTCAGCCATCTTCCTGATCGCAATCCGCAATATGCGCTGGTCAGCGAGGTTGATCTGGTTGTCGTGCGGTTCGATGATGAAATCTCGGTTTTCTATGGCCGATGTCTGCACCGTGGCGCGCTGATGTCAGATGGGTTCGTGCGGGGCAAAGACCTGATCTGCGGGGTGCATAACTGGGATTACCGACTCGATACCGGGGTGTCGGCCTACAACAACGCGGAAGTGCTGCCAAAGTTCAAATCTTGGGTGGAAGGCGACGATATTCTTGTTGACGCGGATGAGATCGCAGCCTGGGCCAAAGACAATCCGCAGCCTTACAATCGTGGCGCCTATCTGGGCCTTTATGCCGACCATTCCGGAGGCGCCGCCGAGGAGCCCCACACCAAGCTCATTCAGCAATACGCCCGCGACGGCCTTTCCAGGACCGGGCACCATGGCAAGGTGGACGCAATGGGTGTCCCACGCCAGGAACTGCCTGACTGGGACGATATTCAACTGCTCACCGCGCAATTGCACAAGGCACCCATGCTTGACGATGATCCGGTGGGCACCGATGTGGTGATCGGGCCGAATGCGCAGAAACCGCTCTGCCTGAAAATCCCGCTTTTCGTATCGGATATGTCGTTTGGCGCGCTGTCAGAACCGGCCAAAGTCGCGCTCGCCACGGGGGCCGAGATGGCAGGCACCGGCATTTGTTCCGGCGAAGGCGGGATGCTGCCAGAAGAGCAAGCCGCGAACAGCCGCTATTTCTATGAACTCGCTTCCGGTCGTTTCGGGTTCGCGTGGGACAAGCTGGAAAAAGTGCAGGCGTTCCATTTCAAAGGCGGGCAGGGAGCCAAGACCGGCACGGGCGGCCATTTGCCCGGGCATAAGGTGAAAGGCAAAATCGCCGAGGTACGGGGCCTTGAAGAAGGGCAGGACGCGATCTCGCCGCCGCGTTTCCCCGAATGGACGAAACCCGCCGAGATCAAGGCCTTTGCCGATGAGGTGCGCGAACGGACCGGCGGCATCCCGATTGGCTACAAACTCTCGGCCCAGCATATCGAGAAAGACATTGATGCGGCTCTCGCCATCGGTGTCGATTACGTGATCCTTGATGGGCGCGGTGGTGGCACCGGAGCCGCGCCGATCATCTTCCGCGACAATATATCGGTGCCGACGATCCCTGCTTTGGCGCGGGCGCGGCGGCATCTTGATACGCTGGGGCGGCAGGATATCACGCTGGTGATCACCGGCGGGTTGCGCAAACCGGCGGATTTTATCAAGGCGCTGGCGATGGGCGCGGATGCGATTGCGGTGTCGAATGCCGCGATGCAGGCGATAGGCTGTATCGCAATGCGGGCTTGCCATACCAATAACTGCCCTGTCGGGATCGCCTCGCAGCGGCCAGAGCTGGCCAGCCGCGTCATCGTCGAAAGCTCGGCCCGGCAACTGGCAAACTTCTTTGAGGCGAGCGTCGAACTGATGCAGGTGATGGCGCGCGCCTGCGGGCACGATCACCTGTCGAAATTCAACGCAGGCGACCTGACAACCTGGAAGCGCGAGATGGCGGATTTGTCAGGCCTCGCCTTTGGCGGGCTGGACTGAAGCCAGGAAAGCTCCGGCCGCGCGCCGGAGCTTTCCGTTTCTACCTGATGCAGGGCGTTAGCTTGCTGGCAAGATCACGGCATCGATCACATGGATCACGCCATTGGAGGCTTCGATGTCAGCGGTCACAACGTTCGCGCCGTCCACTGTCACCCCGCCTTCGGTCATGATCGTGACATCGGCACCGTTGACGGTCGTGGCCATCATGTTGTTTGACAGGTCGGTGGACATCACTTTACCCGGCACAACATGATAAGTCAGGATCGCGGCGAGCGCCTCGGGATCGGCCAGCAAACCCTCGACCGTGCCTTCGGGCAGGGCCGCAAAGGCCGAGTCTGTTGGTGCAAAGACTGTGAACGGTCCGTCGCTCTTGAGCGTCTCGACGAGGCCGGCGGCCTCTACGGCGGCAATCAGCGTTGTGAAGTTGCCTGCCCCGATGGCTGTATCAACGATGTCCTTGCTTTTGCCACTCTCACCCGCGAATGCGGATGATGCGATAACGGCCGTTGTTGTCAGTGCGATGAATGTTCTGCGTAGCATTGATTGGTCTCCCAGATTTAAGAGCTGCCAATTCTTTGGCATCGGTCTTTCTACGGCTCTCACCGCGCCTGGATCACCGGGGAAACCTGCCGATGCGACTTGACGCGGAACCGATCCCGCCTAAGCCGCGCCTTTTCCGGGTTTCCAGTCACACCTGCGTGAGTCTTCGTGATGAAACGGCCCGATTTCTGGAACATTTCAATGATCTGGCGGCAACGTGAGACATCTTTCAATCGTTATCACCTATATGATTCCCAGAATCGAAACGAACGGAGAACCACATGGCATATCGCTGGAGCAATACCCTGACCAAAGCGGACATCACGCCCAAGGATGCCTATCTGAACCGCCGCCAGATACTGGCCGGGACCATTGGCCTTGGCGCCATCGGCTTGGCAGGCGGGGCATCGGCGCAAGGCGACCTGAAACCAAACACATTGGAACAGATCACCAGCTATAACAATTATTATGAGTTCGGCACCGGCAAAGGTGATCCGGCAGCCAATGCCCACAAGCTTGTCACCTCTGCGTGGTCGATCAAGGTCGACGGGTTGGTCGATAACCCCGGCGAGTATGCACTGGATGATCTGCTGGCCGGGCTGTCGGTGGAGGATCGCATCTATCGCCTCCGCTGCGTCGAGGCGTGGTCGATGGTCG